>Ga0105106_10000275_pt1 | contig 36712 bp, 39 predicted proteins | sample PPLLaktember2015_5_FD_79109 | JGI IMG/M metagenome (GOLD analysis project Ga0105106, IMG submission 79109) | Freshwater sediment microbial communities from Prairie Pothole Lake near Jamestown, North Dakota, USA - PPLs Lake P8 Core (1) Depth... | ecosystem: Environmental > Aquatic > Freshwater >... | reverse complement strand
TGCCCGGCTACTGCCTGTTGCTGCCGGATCCCGTCGTGCCAACGCTCAATTCCCTGACCGGTGCCGATCGCGCCGCATTCCTTGCAGACATGGCGGCGCTCGGTGACGCCGTGCTCTCCGTCACCCATGCGGTGCGTATCAACTACGCGATTTTCGGCAATCAGGATCCGGCGCTGCATGCGCACGTGATCCCGCGCTATCACGACGAGTCCGCACCGTATGCGACCGCGCAGCCATGGGCATACGACTGGTCCAAGGCGCCCTCGTTCGACCTGGAGCAGCATCGCGAGTTGCGCGACCGGATTCACGCTCAACTGGGCAGGAAAGCGTAGGCAGTTGCCGGCCATGCGGGTCATCTATTCTCCGCTGCACGCCCGCCATGACGGTGGAGTCGAACTGCATCGAGGCGCGCTGGTGCCGAGCTTTGAATCGCCAGCCCGCGCGCTGTACATCCTGGACGCACTGCAGCAGGGCGGATTCGATGTGCTGCCGCCGCGGGACATGCCGGAGTCCCGGCTCCTTGATGTGCATGACGCCGACTTCGTGGAATTCCTGCGTAGCGCCTATCGGCGCTGGACCGCCGGCGGCCGCGACGGGTCCATGCTGCCGAGCGGCTTTCCCGCCCGCGGGCTGCGGCGCGATCACGTGCCGTCGGGCATCCACGGCGCGCTCGGCTACTACACCTTCGATGCCAGCACTCCGGTCGTCGCCGGCACCTGGGAAGCCGCACTCGCCGCTGCTCGATGCGCGATGACCGCCGCGGCACTGGTGGCCGAGGGCGATTCCGCCGCTTACGCCTTGTGTCGTCCGCCAGGCCATCATGCGGGGCGTGGCTTTTTTGGAGGTTACTGTTACCTGAATAATGCGGCGCTTGCGGCACAGCAGCTGCGGGACCACGGTTGCGCACGTGTCGCCGTCCTGGACGTTGATTACCACCACGGCAACGGCACACAGGAAATCTTCTGGGAACGCGACGATGTCCTCTTCGTGTCCCTGCATGCCACGCCCGAGTCGGAGTACCCGTACTTCCTGGGCTATGCGGACGAGCGCGGCGCAGGTCGCGGCGAGGGCCATACGCTGAATCTGCCGCTGCCGCTCGGCACGCGCTGGCGCGAGTATCGGGCCGCGCTCGATATGGCGCTGGAGGCGATCGGCCGCTACGCGCCGGATGCGCTGGTCGTCTCGCTCGGCGTCGACACGTTTGAAGCGGATCCGATCAGCGGATTCAAGCTGACCGGACCGGACTATGCGCAACTCGGCACCTGCCTGGCGGCGGCACGGCTGCCGACGGTGCTCGTGCAGGAAGGCGGATATGCGATCGCCGAGATCGGCGCGAACGTCGCACGGGTGCTCGGCGCGTTCCCCTGACGCGGCCTGCATTACACTCAGACGATGGCCGTCAGTGACGATTTCAGGGAGTTCGTGCTCGAGCAGCTGCGCCCAACAGGCCGGGTAACGTCCCGGGCCATGTTCGGAGGCGTCGGGATCTATCTCGACGGCCTGTTCTTCGCGCTGATCGACGACGACACGCTGTACTTCAAGACCGACGATTCGAACCGGGCGCTGTACGAAGCTGCGGGCTCGAAGGCTTTCTGCCCGTTTCCAGACCGGCCAACCCAGGCGATGGGTTACTGGCAGGTGCCGGCCGAAGTGCTCGAGGATCCGGACGAGCTTTCGCGATGGGCGCGCGAGGCGATGCGCGTTGCGCTCGCAGCGCGGACCCGGCGCCCCGCGCGCCGCCCGACATCGACGCGCGGCCGAAAGCCGGCACGGCCTTGAGCGCAAACGCAATCAATGCGCTGGATGAACTGCGAGGCGAATGGGAACCGCGGTTCAGGCAGTTCGCCTCGGACCAGCCCGGTGCCGATCCCGGCCATGGCCTCGTTCACCTGGAGCGCGTCGTGGGGACGGCGCTCGGGCTCGCGGCGGAAGAAGGCGCACGGGCCGAAGTCGTGCTGCCGGCCGCCTGGCTGCACGATTGCGTGCACGTCGCCAAGGATTCACGGGACCGCGCCCATGCGTCCCGGCTTGCGGCGGATCATGCCGCGAGATTCCTGCAAGACGCCGGCTATCCGGAACAGCTGCTGCCCGACATCCACCATGCGATCGAATCGCACAGTTATTCGGCGGGCATTCCGCCGCGAACGATCGAGGCGAAGGTAATTCAGGATGCGGATCGGCTCGATGCGCTGGGCGCCATCGGTATCGCGCGTTGCTTCGCGGTCGGCGCCGCACTCGGGCGGCCGCTCTATGACTCGGAAGATCCGTTCTGCTCCTCGCGCGAGCCGGATGACGGCGGCGCCTCGGTCGATCACTTCTATGCGAAGCTCCTGAAGCTGGCCGGGACGATGCAGACGGTTGCCGGCCGGCGGGAAGCCGAGCGGCGCACGGCGTTCATCCGCGCTTTCATCGCCCAGCTCGCATCGGAGATCAGGCCGTGAGCCGCAGCGTCAGCGCGGCAGCCGCCCTGCAGAGACTGCGCGAAGGCAATGCGCGCTTCGCGGCCCATGCGCGCGGCACGAGTACGCTGCTGACCGCCGCACGGCGCGCGAAGCTCGCCGCCGCGCAGCAACCTTTCGCGATCGTGCTTGGCTGCTCGGATTCACGCGTGCCGGTCGAGATCGTCTTCAACCAAGGGCCGGGCGACCTGTTCGTCATACGCGTCGCTGGAAACATCGTCGCGCCTTCGCTCATTGGAAGCGTCGAGTTCGCGGCGGATCGTTTCGGCACGCGGCTCGTCGTCGTCATGGGGCATTCCTCCTGCGGCGCGATTGCGGCGACGATCGAGGAACTGCACCGTCCGACGACCAATCAGTCGCCCAACCTGAAGGCGATCGTCGATTACATCCGCCCGTGCGTCGAAGAACTGTTGAAGGCAAAGGAATCGGAAGGAGCGCTTGCTGTCGAGCATGCGGCGATGACGGCCAACGTGCTTTCGTCCGTCAATCAGCTCCGCCATGGTTCCGCGATCATCGAGGGACTCATTTCGTCCGACGGACTGGTCGTAATCGGCGCCTGGTATTCGCTCGAGACCGGAAAGGTGGAGTTCCTGGAAGAAACGCTACCGCGTTAGCGCCGCGACGAACCGCTCGAGGTCGACGTTTCCGCCGCTGATCACAATCGCCGTCGTGCGGTCACGCAGCGGCAACTTGCCGGCGAGTGCGGCGGCGAGCGCGACGGCGCCGCCCGGCTCGATGACGAGCCGCAGATGCCGGAATGCATAGGCCATTGCGGTTTCGACCTCGGCATCGCTCACCGTGAGGATGCCGGCAAGCAACACGCGATTGAGCGCGAACGTCAGTTTTCCGGGCGGCGACGATTGCAGTGCGTCGCAGATCGACAGGGCTTCCGGGGGATTCGTGAGCAGCCGTCCGGCGGCAAGCGAGCGGCGCGTGTCGTCGAACGCCTCGGGCTCGACGCCGTACACGGCCGCCGCCGGGGCGAGCGCGCGAATCGCAAGGGCCGATCCGCTGACGAGCCCGCCGCCGCTGCAGGGGATCAGCACCTGGTCCGGCTGGAGTCCGAGCTCGCCGGCCTGCTGCATCAACTCGAGACCCGTCGTTCCCTGGCCTGCGATGACGTGCGGGTCGTCGAACGCCGGCACGAGCGTCGCGCCCTGGTCCGACGCGAGCTTCGCGGCGATCTGCTCCCGGCTTTCCCGCGCGCGGTCGTAAAGGATGACTTCGGCGCCGAGCGCACGCGTGTTCTCGAGCTTGGCTCGCGGCGCGTCGGACGGCATGACGATAGTCGCCCGGATACCGAGCATCCTCGCCGCGGCGGCAACCCCCTGGGCGTGATTGCCGGAAGAAAATGCGACGACGCCATTTCTCCGTTCCGCGTCGTTGAGCAGCACGAGGCGGTTGTATGCACCGCGGATCTTGAACGAACCGGTGACTTGCAGCGATTCGAGCTTCAACAGTATCCGGCCGCCCGTCATTTCGTCGAGCGGCGTCCCGGCGAGCAGCGGCGTACGTCGCGCGATGCCCTCAAGTCTTTTCGCCGCGGCCTGCACGTCCCCGAAGGCGGGGAGCCGGATCGATTCGTATTCGGCATTCATCGAATGTTATGTTACGCCGCATGCAGGGTACCGCGCGCGCAATCGATCCGATCTGGCTGCCCTGTGCAGCCTTGGTCGGCGTGACGGCGCTCGTCTGGTTGAAGCTCTACGCAGATCGCCTTGGGGAAATGCGCGCGAAACGGATCGAACCGCAAGCGCTCTCAACCGCGCGCGCCGCGGCAGGCCAACTCGAGAAGACCCAGGCCGCCGACAATTTCCGGAACCTCTTCGAAGTGCCGGTGCTTTTCTACCTGCTCTGTGTCGCGATCGCACTGAACGGCGGCTCGACACCCGGACTCGTTGCCGCCGCCTGGTTTTACGTGGGACTCCGCGCCCTGCACAGCCTGGTTCACGTGACCTACAACCGCGTGGTGCACCGGTTCCTCGCTTACGTGGCTAGCACGCTGCTGTTGTTCGGCATGTGGATCGCCTTTGTCGCGAGGATCCTGCAGTGACCGATTTCGAAGGACGCTGTCTCTGCGGCGCGGTCCGGTTTGCGATTACGCCACCGACGCTCTTCTTCGCGCATTGCCATTGCCGGTATTGCCGCGATGCCCACGGTGCTGCATTCGTGAGCTGGGTCGGGTGCGCCGAGGAGCGGTTCCGCTTCCTGCCCGGCTCGGCGGAACCGAGGTGGTACCAGTCGTCGCAGCAGAGCCGGCGCGGATTCTGCGCCGACTGTGGGACGACGCTCTTTTTTGCGTCCACAATCTGTCCCGCCGAGATTCACGTCGCCCGGCCGGCGATCCAGGGTCCGATCGACCGCGAGCCGCAATGCCACGTCTTCTACGACCAGCACGCCGACTGGATAGAAATCGGCGACGCCTTGCCGCGCTACACGAGCGAAGAGCCGGGGCTTCAAAAGTACCGTTCCGTGACGAAAATTCCGAACTAAAAATTAACATAACTACTTGCTTTAGATCAGTTTTCGGGTAGGCGAAGCGCTCGATCACGAACTGGCAGTCAACTGGCTCTCGCAGAACGCAGAACGCAGAACGCAGAACGCAGAACGCAGAACGTCAGAAACACGTTTCCGCGGAAACGTCAGTGATCTCCTGCGAGCCGCGCCAGCTCCACAACCGGCTCCGAGCATTGCGGCCCGCGACAGATGTAAGCGACCGTGGCGTTCCGCGCCCGCCTGCTCGCGAGTGACTCCGGAAGACCACTCGCGTCAGAAGGAATCGCGAGGACCATCCGCCGTGGGGCGTAGCTTCGCGCAAGCGACGCTGACCACCCCGCCGCTTCCTCGGCCGGCCCGCGAATCACGATGATCTCGACCGGCTCCAGGTACTCCTGGAGCGCGATCAGCATTGCGGCATGCGCCCGCGGCGAGCGCGCAAGCGAAGGAAAGCCGCCGCGCACGGCGAATTCGGCGGCATCCAGGTAACGCGTCTCCCCGATCAGCCAGCCGAGGCGGGCAAGCGCCTGGGCCGCAACGCCATTGCCCGATGGCATCGCGTCGTCCGCGAAGCTCTTTGGCCGATGCAACGGCGGATCTTCGCCTGCCGCGGTGAACCAGAAACCGCCGCTCGAGCGATCCGCGAACCCGCCAAGCAAGGCATCCGCGAGATCGCAGGCGAATCGCAGGTCGTCGGCACGAAACCGCGATTGCAGGAGTTCGAGCACGGCATCGAGCAGGAACGCATGGTCGTCGAGGTAGGCCGGGAATCGCGCATTGCCGTCCTTCCACGCGGCGTACAGCCGCCCATCCCGCCAGCAGTTGCTGCGGAGAAAATCGACGGCGCGGCAGGCGGCATCGATGTGGCTCGAATCGCCGAGCATGCGTCCGCTGATCGCGAGACCGCGGATCATGAGGCCGTTCCAGGCGGTCAGGATCTTGTCGTCGAGCCCCGGCCGCACCCGTTTTTCGCGCGCGGCAAACAGTTTCGCGCGACCCGAATTCAGAATGGCGGCGTCTGCGGGCTCAATTTCCGCAAAACAATGCAGGTGCCAGACGCCCTCGAAGTTCGGCTCGCGGTCCAGTCCATAGCGCCTGGCGAGCAAGCGAAACTCGTCGGGCGAGACGAGCGTTTTGACCTCTTCGCGCCGCCAGACGTAGAAACGGCCCTCGTGCCCCTCGGAATCCGCGTCGAGCGCCGCGTAAAACGCACCCCCGGGCGAGCGCATCTCGCGGAGGGCCCAGGTGGCCGTCGCAAGCGCTGCTTCGCGCAGGAACCGGTCGCCGGTCGCGACCGACGCCTGTGCGCAGAGGGCGAGCAGGGGGCCGTTGTCGTAAAGCATCTTCTCGAAGTGCGGAATCATCCAGTGGGGATCGACTGAATACCGGCAGAAGCCGCCGCCCAGTTGATCGAAGATCCCGCCTTCCGCCATGCGCTTGAGGGTCCAGGTCGCCATGTGGCGAGCCCCGGGATCCCCGACCCGAAGCAGCAGGTCGATGCTCGCCGTGTGCGGAAACTTGGGCGCGGGTCCGAAACCACCGTGGCGCTCGTCGAACGCAGCCTCGAGATCCCGGCGCGCCCGGTCGATCGGTTCGCGCGTGATCGCGAGCCCGGCCTCGGCGGCGGGCGGCACGAGATCGTCGAAGACGCCACGGAGCGCCGCGTTCTGCGACTTCACGCTCGCGCGTTCGTCGCGATAAAAGCCCGCGACCCGTTCGAGCAGCTCGCTGAATGCCGGCATGCCGTAGCGCGGCTCCTTCGGAAAGTAAGTGCCGCCGAAGAAGGGCGTGAGATCGTCGGGGGCGAGGAACATCGTGAGCGGCCAGCCGCCGCCGCGCTGGGTCAGTAGCTGGTGCGCGAACTGGTACACCTTGTCGAGATCCGGCCGTTCCTCGCGATCCACCTTCACGTTGACGAACAGCCGGTTCATCACGGCGGCCGTCGCATCGTCCTCGAAGGATTCGTGCGCCATCACGTGGCACCAGTGACAGGCCGAATAGCCGATCGACAGCAGGATCGGCCGGTCGAGCTCCATCGCCCTTGAAATTGCCTCCGTACCCCATGGATACCAGTCGACCGGGTTCGCCGCATGTTGCAGCAGATACGGGCTCGATTCCTGCGCGAGCCGATTGCGCGGCCCGGCGGTTGGCTCGGCATGCATGGCGGGGCCGCCGCGGTCGGGTAGAATTGCGGCCACTATAGCCGCTCCGTTCCCGCGCATGCCGAGCCTGCCCGAAACCGCCGCAGTTGCCGGTGGCGCATTGCCGCCGCTGCTGCTGAAACCCCAGGAGGAGCGCCGGCTCCAGGCCGGGCATCTTTGGATCTTCTCGAACGAGGTCAACGTCGCCGCGACACCGCTGACGGCTTTCGAGCCGGGCGCGCACGTACAGGTCCTTTCGAGCAGCCGCCGATTCCTCGGCTACGCCTACGTCAATCCGCGCACGCTGATCAGTGCGCGTCTCCTCGGGCGCGATCCGGACTATCCGCCGGGCAAGTCGCTGCTGGTGCACCGCCTGAAGGTCGCCCTCGCACTCAGGAAGCGCCTCTATCACATGCCGTTCTATCGGCTCGTCTTCGGGGAAGCCGACCTCCTGCCCGGACTCGTCGTGGATCGCTACGGCGACGTGCTCGTCGCGCAGATCGGGACCGCCGGGATGGAGGCCATGAAGGCGGACATTGAGGAGGCGCTCGTCAAGGTCGTGGCGCCGAAGGCGCTCCTGTGGAAGAACGATTCTCCGATCCGCGAACTCGAGGGGCTCGAGCGCCGGGTCGAAACCGCGTTTGGCGAGGTGCCGGATTTCATCGACGTGCCTGAAGGCGGCGTCACCTACCGCGTGCCGCTCGCCGCGGGACAGAAGACCGGGTGGTACTTCGACCAGGCAGCCAATCGCGCAATGTTCTCGCGGCATGTCCGGAATGCGCGCGTGCTGGACGTATTCAGCTATGCCGGCAGTTTCGGCTTGCAGGCGAAGCGTGCGGGCGCGTCCGCCGTCACCTGTGTCGATTCCTCGGCCGCGGCGCTTGAAGCCGCAGCGGCAACGGCCGATGCGAACGGGTTCGAGGTCGAGCTGCTCCAGGGCGACGCCTTCGATTCCCTCGAGGCACTCGCCGCGGACCGCAGGCGATTCGACGCGGTCGTCGTCGATCCGCCGGCCTTCATCAAGCGGAAAAAGGACCACCCCAAGGGGCTCGCCGCCTACCGGCGCCTCAACCAGCTCGCGATGCAGGTCCTCGACCGCGACGCGCTCCTGCTCGCCTGCTCATGTTCCTATCATCTCGGGCCGGGCGAACTGACCGATGCGGTCCAGCGCGCGGCACGCCATCTCGGGCGCTTCGCGCAGCTCATCGTCGTGGGCGCGCAGTCGCCAGACCACCCGGTCCATCCTGCGATCGACGAAACCCGCTATCTTCGCGCCTTCCTGTTCCGCGTGACCGACTCATGCTGACCTATCCCGACATCGACCCGGTTGCGTTCGCGATTGGCCCCGTCAAGGTGCACTGGTACGGCCTCATGTACGTCGTCGGCTTCGTCGCGGGCTGGTGGCTCGCGCGCCGACGCGCTGCGGATCCGCGTTCAACCTGGAAACCGGTCGACGTCGACGACGTGATTTTTTTCGCCGCCGTCGGCGTCATCGCCGGCGGACGCCTGGGCTGGATTCTCGTGTATGGATTCGACGCGCTCATGGCGGATCCGCTCGCAATCGTACGCGTCTGGGAAGGCGGCATGTCCTTTCACGGCGGCCTGGTCGGCGCCCTGATCGCCGTGGCGCTCTTCGCCTGGCGGCGGGGTCGCCGCGTAGCGGATGTGTTCGACTTCACGGCGCCGTTGCCGGCGGTCGGACTCTTCGCGGGCCGCATCGGCAACTTCATCAATGGCGAACTCTGGGGCAAGCCGACGGATTTGCCCTGGGGCATGCTGGTCAATGGCAAGGTGCTGCATCCGTCGCAACTGTACGAAGCCGCCCTCGAGGGAATCCTGCTTTTCGCCATCCTCTGGTGGTTCACATCGAAGCCGCGCCCGCGGCTGGCGCCGGCGGGCCTGTTCCTGACGCTTTATTCAATTTTCCGCTTCGCCGTGGAGTTCGTCCGCGTGCCCGACGAGCATCTCGGCTATCTCGCGTTCGGCTGGCTGACGATGGGGCAGCTTCTGTCCTTGCCGCTGCTCGCGGCCGGGATCGCGATGCTCGCTTGGTCGCTCAGGCGTCGCGAGCCGTCCGGGAACTACACCTGAAATGCGCGCCTACCTCGACCTGATGCGGCACGTACGGGAGCGGGGGCTCCGCAAGATGGATCGCACCGGTACGGGCACGCTGTCGGTGTTCGGCCATCAGCTGCGCTTCGACCTTGCCGCAGGATTCCCACTCGTCACGACGAAGCGTGTGCACCTCAAGTCCGTGATCGAGGAGCTGCTCTGGTTCCTGCGCGGCGAGACGAACGTGCGCTCACTCCAGGAACGGGGCGTGACGATCTGGAACGAATGGGCAGACGCGGATGGCGAGCTCGGTCCCGTTTACGGCCGGCAGTGGCGCGCCTGGCAGGCGGCGGACGGGCACCACATCGACCAGATCGCACGCGTGATCCACCAGCTGCGGAATGAGCCGGATTCGCGGCGCATCATCGTCAGTGCCTGGAATGTCGGGGAACTCGACAAGATGGCGCTCGCGCCCTGTCATGCGCTATTCCAGTTCTACGTCGCGGGTGGGCGTCTGTCCTGCCAGGTTTACCAGCGAAGCGCAGACATCTTCCTCGGCGTGCCGTTCAACATCGCCTCCTACGCGCTCCTGACCCACATCCTTGCGCAGCAGTCCGATCTCGCCGTCGGCGACCTCGTCTGGACGGGCGGTGACTGTCACCTGTACCTGAACCACCTGCCGCAGGCGGACATCCAGCTCGCACGCGAACCCCAGACACTGCCGAAACTCGCCTTGATGCGGCGCCCTTCGGACGTGGCTGGGTATGAATTTGGCGATTTCCAGATCGAGGGCTACGAGCCGCATGCCGCGATTCGAGCGCCCGTCGCAGTCTGAGCGGCAGGCATGACGAATCCGCCGGTCGCAATCGTCGCAATGGCCGACAACGGCGTGATCGGGCGCGGCAACGGCCTTCCCTGGCACCTGCCCGACGACCTGCGGCGCTTCAAGAAGCTGACCATGGGCCACGCCATCCTGATGGGCCGGCGCACCTTCGAATCGATCGGCCATGCGCTTCCCGGCCGCCAGAATCTCGTCCTCACGCGAAATCCCGCATGGCATGCCCCAGGCTGCGAAGTCGTGGGCACGCCCGCGGCAGCCCTCGCGGCCGCCGGCGGTTCGGAGCTCTTCGTGATCGGGGGAGCCGAGGTGTTCGCGGCCTTCTGGCCGCGCGTTCACCGCCTCGAGCTGACGGAAGTTCACGGCGACATCGAAGGCAATACGCGGCTCGAAGGGTTCGACCGGCGGCAGTGGCGCGAGACATTTCGCGAGGAGCATGCCGCAGACGAACGGCACGCCTGGCCGTTCAGCTTCGTCACGCTCGAGCGGCGTTGAACTCGCTCTCGATCAGGGCTACTGCCCGCCAGCAATCCTCGTAGTTGTTGTAGAGCGGCGCGGGTGCCAGCCGGATGACGTCGGGCTCTCGCCAGTCACAGGTGAGGCCGCGTGCGAGCATGCGATCGAACAGGGCGCGCCCCTTGCCGCGCGTGTCGCGCAGGCGCACCGAGAGCTGAGCGCCGCGCAGTTCGGGTGCGCGCGGCGTCAGGATCTCGATGCGATCGCCAAGGCGTTCCTCGAGCAGGCGCTCGAGCCATGCGGTGAGCGCAACCGAGCGTGCCCGGAGTTTCGGGAGACCCGCATCGGCGAACAGCGTAAACGATGCCTGCAGCGGAACCATGCCGAGCAACGGGTGGTTGCTGACCTGCCAGCCGGCTGCGCCGGGGTATGGCCGGAAGTCGGCCGCCATTTCGAAACGCGATGCCAGGTCATTGCCCCACCAGCCGGAGAGCCGCGGCGACTTCGAACCGAAATGGCGCTCATGCACGAAGGCACCTGCCGTGCCACCCGGCCCGCCGTTCAGGTACTTGTACGAACACCAGACCGCGAAGTCGGCATTCCAGTCGTGCAGCGAGAGCGGCACGTTACCGATCGCATGCGCAAGGTCGAAACCGATGACCGCGCCCACACGGTGCGCGGCCTCCACGAGCGCCTTCAGGTCGAGCAGCTGCCCCGTCAGGTACTGGATGCCTGGCAGCAACACGAGGGCGAGCCGCGAACCCTGGCGCTCGATTTCGGCGACAAGATCCTCGTGGCGCAACAGATGTTCGCCTGCGCGCGGTGCGACCTGGACGAAAGATGTCCCGGGATCGCGCCCGTGCCAGCCGAGTTGCGACACGATGGCATAGCGATCCGAGGGAAATGCGCCGTGCTCGGCCAGGATCACGTGCCGCTCGCGTGTCGGCCGGTAGAAGCTCGCCATCAGGAGATGCAGGTTGATCGTGAGCGAATTCATGACGACCACTTCGGGAATGCTCGCGCCCGCGAGCATCGCGGCCGTAGGCGCGAGCCGCTCATGCAGGTTGAGCCAGTCGGCATTCGGGTCGTGGTAGCCGAGCACGCCGAGCTCACGCCATTCGGCCATGAAGCGCAACACGTCGTCGGCTGCGCGCCGGGGCTGCAGGCCGAGCGAGTTGCCGCAGAGATAAATGACCGGTTCGCCGCCCGCAGTCCGCGGGAAATGGAACTGCCCGCGGCGCGACACGCCCGGTTCGGTGGCATCGAGCGCGAGCGCCGAATCGAGCGACATGGCGGCCGTCATTCGGGCTGCACTGCGTACAGGAGCGGCCGGCATGGCGCCGCATCAGTGAGGAACGCGGGAATCTGCAAGTCGAGAAGGTAGAAGCCGTCTGCGATCTCCGGCGCGATCCACGCAAGTTCGGTGATGCTGGCCCGAGGCCGCTTTGCATCGCGCGCCTGCCGCGAGCCGGGTGGCAGCCCGAAAAACCGCCGATGCGCGGTCAGCCGTCCGCCATCCGCGGCGCGATCCGCTGAAGGCAGGTCGAGAACCAGGTGCTCGATCCCGTGCCCGACGAGCCAGTCCGCGGCCTGGCGGGAAAGAAAGGGCGCGGGCGCGGGACCCCGATACGAGCGCAGCGGTCCTTCGCCGTTTCGAATTGTGCGAATGACCAGTGCGGTGGGCGACGGACCCGGATGCCGGGCGAATGCCGCGGCGATCGCCGCAGCCGTCACGAGACGGTCGCTCGCCGCGGGCGGGGGATCGCTGTCTTCCGTCAATTTGTTGGCAGCAGCCGGTTCGACCGAGATCAGGAGCGCAAGCGAAACGCCGCCGCGCAGCCGCTCGGCGACGGCGATGCGATCGTCCGTGACATGGCCCACGCACTCCGTATGCGTGCCGTTGCAATGAGGCGCAAGCACGAGTCGTTCGCAATTGCAGCTACCGCCCTCGCGCATGTCACCTACAAAGTCGCCGGCGCGGAGCGGTTCCGCAGTTGCCGGCGGCGCATCGAAACAGGAGGCCTGCGGTCCGTTGAAATCCAGCGGGATTGCGATCGAGAGCGGCCTTGAAAAGTCGGCCTGGAGCCGCCGGCCCCCGGCCTCGAATCGCATGACGGTCATCTTGTCATTATAGTCACCCGATGGAACCCGACAGGCCGCGCCCGGTCTGAGGTACGGAACCGTTGAGAGGAGCCTTTTGACATGGCGTCGCGCGCCGTAATCGTGATGTGCGCCTTGGTGGCAGCGACGCCCGCCATGGCGGACGACAGCCTGCCGACCGAAGAAGCCGCCGCCTGGACGAAGCACGAGGTGGACTTCCAGTACATGGGGTTCACCACCCGCTACACCTGCAGCGGGTTGAGGAGCAAGGTCCGGTTACTCCTGAAACATCTCGGCGTCCGCGAGGACATCAAGATCATCGAGCGCGGCTGCGAGTTCGGCTACCAGAAGGTCGCCGACTTTCCCCGCCTGAAGGTCACATTCTGGGCACCGACGATTCCGGAGCCGGGTGACCGCAATGTCGGCGAGCCCGTGCTCGGCGTCTGGAAGCCGGTCGTCATCAAGCGCAATTCCCCGAAAGGACTGGAGATGGGCGATTGCGAGATGGTGGAAATCTTCTACGACCGCGTTTTGCCGAAGTTTCTCACGCGCTCGGTCGAAGGCGGCATCAATTGCATCCCGCACCAGCTCGTCGGCAACCGCATCGACCTGCGATTCGAAGTCCTGACGGGCATCCAGTCGGTGGACAGCGCGCAGCGCCAGAGCCTGCAACAGGACGGCAAGCAGAATCCCTGATCAGTCGGTTACGCGCCGGTTGCCGCGGCAGGGCAGCATCACCGGTTCTTCTTCCCGGTCCAGCCTGAGCGCGCAGAGTGCGCCGCCCCAGACACAGCCCGTATCGAGGCAACGGAGCCCGGGCTCCGACAGATAGCCGAGCGCCGACCAGTGCCCGAACACGAAGGCATGCTCCTTCGTCGCGCGCTCGGGGTGCCGGAACCAGGGCATTGCCGCGCGGGGCGCGTCCGCCACCGTGCCCTTGTATGCGAGCAGGAGCCGCCCTTCACCGTCGACGAAGCGCAGCCTCGTCAGGCAGTTGATCGAAAACCGCAAGCGCTCGACCCCTTTGAGCGTGGGCGACCAGCGGTCGGGCTGGTCGCCATACATTTCATTCAAGAAGCCTGCCGCATCCCGGCTGAGTGCGCGCTCGACTTCTCTTGCGCATTTCTCGGCTTCCGCGAGCGTCCACTGGGGCGGGAGCCCGGCATGAATCAGCGTCCAGCCGAGCGCGCGGTCACGGTGCAGCAAGGGGCGCGATCCGAGCCAGGCCAGGAGTTCGGCGGAATCCGGCGCGTCGAGGACGGCTTCGAGTTCAGGCTCGCGCCGTCGAACGGTCCTGGGCGCCCAGGCCATCGCGAGCAGGTGAAGGTCGTGATTGCCGAGCACGACCGTCGCACAAGGCCCGAGTGCGCGAACTTCCCGCAGCACCGCGAGCGAATCCGGCCCGCGATTGACGAGGTCGCCGGTGAGCCATAGGCAGTCGCGGGAAGGATCGAAGCGAATCCTTGCGAGCAGGGCCATGAACTCGGCATGGCAGCCTTGCAGGTCGCCTACCGCATAGTGGGCCAAGACGGTGTCCTAGTGAATGGTGCCGGGAATCGCTAGCGTGAATGCCGGGATCGGCGCATCGAACCGCACGCCGTTGTCCGCCAGCATCTGGTAAGAACCCTGCATCGAACCGACCGGCGTCTCGAGTACCGCGCCGCTCGTGTAACGGAAACCCTGCCCGGGCATCAGGTGCGGCTGCTCGCCGACGACGCCTTCGCCGCGCACTTCCTGCACCTTGCCGTTGGCGTCGGTGATCACCCAGTGCCGGGTAAGGAGCTTCGCGGGCACCGTGCCGCGATTGCGGATCGTGATCGTGTAGGCAAACACGAAACGGCGCTCGTCGGGATCCGACTGATCCTCGAGGTAGCGCGTGTCTACGTCGATCGTGATCAGGTTGTCGTCCGATTCCGCCATGGCCTGCGCCTAGCGCAGCCGGACACCCAGCACGTCGCAGGGCGCGGCGTGCAGCACCGTGTCTTCGGTGAAATTGACGAGGATCGACGGGCCGCGCCGCTCGCGGCATCCGAGCACGATGAGATCCGCCTGCTGTTCCTGCGCCGCGCGCACGATCTCCGCCTTGATGTTTCCGGCGGTCACCTGGCGCTTCACGGAGCCAATGCCGAGCTTCGCAGTCAGTTCCGCGAGCCGTTGCCGGGCGCGCTGCACCAGTTCTTCTTCGATCTGGACGGCCGGCAACAGGGTTTCACCCATGGGTTCGACCGGGACGTATTCGACCACGTGCAGGACCGACAACTCGGCTCCAAGCAGGGAGGCCAGGTCGCGTGCACGAACCGCGATCTGATCGGACTGATCGCCGAGGTCCACGACCAGGAGGATTCTTCGGTAAATGCTCATCGTGCGGCCATTATAGTGCCTCGGGCCCGGTCGGTTCGGCCGCGAGTTTGCCGAATTCGGCGGGGGCGAGGGTTTCCGGGCGCCGGTCGGCGTCGATGCCTGCCGCGGCGAACTGTGCCGGCCCGACGAGGCCGCGCAGCGAATTCCTGAGCGTCTTGCGGCGCATCGAAAAAGCTGCGGCCACGATGCGCGCGAAGCGCGCGCGATCCGGAAGCGGAAACGGATCGGCGGTGTGCGGCACGATCCGCACAACCGCGGAATCGACTGCGGGCGGCGGCTGGAATGCGCCGCGCCCAACGCGGAACAGGGCTTCGGACCGGCAGGCGGCCGCAAGCATGACGGTGAGCCGGCCGTAGGTCTTGCCACCGGGCGGCGCGACGATCCGGTCGACGACCTCCTTCTGGAGCATGAAATGCATGTCGGAGATGACCGCGCCCGAGTCGAGCAGGTGGAAGAGAAGAGGCGTCGAGATGTTGTAGGGCAGGTTGCCGCAGACGCGGAGCTTCGGGCCGCCGCCATGGAGCTCCGCGAGATTCATCTCGAGCACGTCGCCCTCGTGCACGATGAGCTCCCCGGCGCCGGCGCAACGCTCGCGCAGCACCGGGATGAGGTCGCGGTCGATCTCGATGGCCTCGAGGCGATGACAGCGCTCGAGCAGCGGCCGGGAGAGGGCGCCACGGCCGGGGCCGATTTCGACGATGCGTTCTCCGGGCCGCGGATCGATTGCCGCAACGATGCGCGCCAGGACGCCCGGGTCATGGAGGAAATGCTGGCCGAAACGCTTGCGCGTGCGGATCATCCGAGACGTTGTGCCAGGCGAATCGCCTCGAACAGGCTTCCGGGATCCGCATGGCCGGTGCCGGCGAGATCGAGCGCCGTGCCGTGATCGACCGACGTGCGGTGAAACGACAGGCCGAGCGTGACATTGACCGTGCGGCCGAAGCCCGCGTGCTTGATCACCGGCAGGCCCTGATCATGGTACATCGCGAGCACGGCGTCCGCGCTTTCGAGCGCAGTCGGGGTGAATGCAGTATCCGCGGGCACCGGGCCGCTGACGGCGAGACCGCGCTTGCCGAGCGCCTCGATGACCGGGCGGATGACATCGATTTCCTCGCGGCCAAGGTAACCGCCTTCACCTGCGTGCGGATTGAGGCCGCAGACGACGATTCGGGGCGTGGGCAGTCGAAACGCTTCGCGAAGGCCCCGGTCGAGCACGGTGAGCGTCACTTCGAGCGACGCGCGCGTGATGTGCCGCGGCACGTCCGCGAGCGGCAGGTGCGTGGTCGCAAGGGCGACCCGGAGGTCACCCGCGACAAGGAGCATCACGGGATGGGCTCCGTCACAAAAGGCGGCGAGATACTCCGTGTGACCCGTGAACGAAATGCCGGCCTCGTTGATCGAGGACTTCTGGACGGGTGCGGTCACCATGGCCGCAAAGCGCCCCTGGATGCAGCCGCGGGCGGCGGCATCGATGGTGTCGAGCACGTACCGCGCGTTCGCCGGATCCGGCTTGCCTGGACGCGCTTCCCGCGCGAGCTTTGCAGGCATCACCGGCAGGGTGCCGGCCCGATGCGGGACGGGCGCGGCCTGCTCCTGCCACTCGCTCGGCCTGAGGCCGAGACCGAGGAGCGCCGCGCGCGCGGCGAGCATGCCCGGGTCACCGGCAAAAACCAGTTCGCACGGCCAGTCGGAGAGCGCAGCGGCCAGAGCGAGATCGGGGCCGATGCCGGCGGGCTCTCCGGTCGTGATGACGAGGCGCCGGGTGCTCAGGGATTCCGGATCTCGACGTAGGCCTCGTCGCGGAGTCGTCTCAGCCACAGCTCGGTTTCCTCGTCGACCTTGCTTTCACGCAATGCGGTCAGCACGCGCTGCCGGCGCAGTTCGTCGCTCTGGTCATAGGTGCGCCGGCCAGTGAGCTGCACGATATGCCAGCCGAACTGGCTGCGAAACGGCTCGCTGATCTCGTCCTGCTGGAGCGTTGAGAGCACATTCTCGAATTCGGGGTCGAAAACGCCTGGCGCGTTCCAGCCGAGGTCGCCACCGCGGCTTGCAGAGCCCGGGTCCTCCGAGGTGACGCTCGCGAGCGCGCCGAAATCCTCGCCGGCCAGGATGCGATCGCGAATCGCCGAGAGCCTCTGGCGCGTCGTCGCATCGTCCTGCACCTCGTTTGGCCGCATCAGGATGTGCCGGGAGTGGATCTGCTCGACCAGCACGGGGCCGCTTTCGCCCCCGCGCGTCTCGTCGAGCCGGACCAGGTGGAATCCCGTCGGCGTGCGTACCGGTTCGCTGACGTCGCCGGTCTGCATTCTGCCCACGAGTTCCGCAATGAACTGCGGCAACTGGTTCAAACGCCGCCAGCCGAGCTTGCCGCGTTCGAGCGCGGACTGGGCCTGCGAATATGCGAGCGCAAGCTGGCCGAACTCCTCGCCGCCCTGGGCGCGCCGGTAAATGTCGCGCGCGAGCTCCTCGACCCTCGCCATCTGCTCCGAAGTCGCGGATTCCGGCAGCGACAGCAGGATGTGGGACACGTCGTACTCGGTGTTCTTGCCCGCCTGGCCCGTTTCGCGTTCCAGGGCCTGGTCGAGCTCGCGCGGCGACACATAGATGCGCGGAAAGACATCGCGCTGGCGCAGAAGCGTAAGCATGATTTCGCGCCGCATCTCGTCGCGGTACGCGGCGTAATCGATCCCCTGAGCCTCCAGCGCCATGGGCATCTGCTCAAACGGGATTTTGTTCCGTGTCGCGACGTCCCGGAGCGCCTCGTTCAGCATCTCGTCCGAAACCTGCACGCCGAGGCGCGACGCGCGCTGCACCTGGATCTCCTGCAGCACCAGTCGTTCGAGCACCTGCTGGCGGACCGCGTCCGCCGGGGGGAGCTCCGTGCCCTGTCCGCGCAGCCGCTCGGTGATCAGCAGGACCTGCGTGTCGAGCTGGCTTTGCAGGACGATGCCGTCGTTGACGACCGCCACCACGCGGTCGAGCGCGATGCCGCTCGCCGACAGCTCGCGCGTCTGCGCAAGCGCCGCACCGGATGCCAGTGCCATGCAGAGATAAACGGTCAGGATTTTTGTCATGGGGTGTTGCCGGAGTATCCCCGAATGCCGCGTTCCAGGAAAGTATCGTTGCGGGTTCCGACCGATGAAAGCCCGGTGAGTTCCACCTGCAGCAGCACGGAATTGTCGCTTTCGCCGGTGCGGTTCGAAACATAGTTGCGCCCGATCAAGCGTACGCGCCAGCAGCAGCCTCCGTATTCGAAGCCCGCGAAGCGGTCGATCGACTTGTTCTCCTTGGTCGAATAGACCTGACGCGCGAACAACTGCCAGGAAGGCGACACCCGCCAGGCGAACGCGGCGTCCCACTGCTCGAGCAGTCCCTCGCGATAGCGATAGCCCACGTTGACGACGGTGTTTGGACGCGGGTGGTACTGGACGCCGGCTTCGCCGCGCAGCGTGTTCGATTGCTCTCCGTCGTACTCCATGGCGACGCGCGCGCTCCAGTCGCGCCATGCCGTCAACTCGACTTCGCCGACAAGGTTCGAGGCGTTTCGCGTTTCGGGCAGTTCGCCTGGAAGGACAACGCGCGGGCTTTCGAAATAAAATCGCTGGCCGATCGTGGCCGACAGGTATTGCTGCCCGCTCTCCGCGCGCAGCAGCCGCGTTGTCAGTCCGGCCGCCAGCTCGTTCGCATCGCCGAGCCGGTCCTTGCCGACGTAGCGGTTGCTGCGGAAGAGCTGCACGAGATTGAGGTCGGGCAGCGCCGTGTCGAAGACCGGCAGGTCCGCCTGGTCGCGGAACGGGATATAGGTGTAGCGCACTCGCGGCTCGAGTGTATGGATCAGGTCATTGCGCTTGCCAGCCTCGCGCTCGAACACGAGCCCGGTGTCGAGCGCAAGGATTGGCGCCGAACGATTGGGCGCGTCGTCCGCGCCGGGCGCCTCGTCCGTCAGCTTGTATGCCGTTGAGTTCCAGGCGGCGCTCGGCTCGAAGTGATAGCCGGGCCCGCGCGCGGGCCAGGCGATGCGGGGCGTCACGTCGGCGCGAAGTCCCGTCGTGCCGGTGTCGCGCTCGAACCAGGTCGTCTCCGCATCGAGCGCGGCCTCGAATCCGCCCGCGACGGGCCAGAGCCCCGTGAACGCGATCTCGGGCAGTCGCGAGTACGGGCGCTCGAGCGGATCGACGGCGAGGTCGATGGTCTGGAAGTCCTGGACGCGGCCGTCGAGCCGCCAGCCTTGCCCGAGCCACGCGAGGTGGATGTAGCGGTCCAGGAAGGTGATGCTCGTGCCATCGGGCCCCAGGCCGAAATCCTCGAAGTAGTTGCTGTCGCTTGCGTGGGCAAGACTTGCCTCAACGCGAAGCCGGTCATTCAGGTTGGTCCGGTGCCGAAGCGTGGCGAGATACCGGTCGCGGCCCGCGAGATCGTCGTACGGGAGGTAGTGCGCGTCGAAATCGCCGCGGCTGCGCTCCGTCAGGTAACGATACTCGGTGCCCAGCCCGAATCCGCGCCGCGAAAGCACGAACGGGTTCAATTTGAGGTCGTAGTTCGGCGCCAGGTTGAGGTAGTAGGGCACGCCAAGCTCGAAGCCGCTCTTGTCGGAATTGCCGAAGGACGGGAACAGGAAACCCGACTTGCGGCGATCGCCGACCGGAAACGAAATCACGGGCGCGTAAAGGATCGGAATGCCTTTCAGGTCGACGCGTACATTGCGGCCCTTGCCTTGCAGTGTCTCCTGGTCGATGTCGATCGCCGAGGCGCTGATCTCCCAGTCCGTGTTGCCGGCAGGACAAGTGGTGAACCGCACTTCGCGGAGCTTCAGGTCGCCTGTCGAGCTCATCTGGAGCAAATCGGCGGAGCCCCGCGCCGGGCGTTTCGGCAGCTCGAATTCGGTGCCGGTGAACTCGCCGGTGCCGGCCGCGTCCCACTTGCCCGTGGCGCCCTTGAGGCGCAGGTCCGGCGAGCGGAATTCGACGTCGCCCTCGACTTCGAATCGCCGCTCCGACGCATCGTAGGTCGCGGATTCCGCTGACAGTTCGCGCGCGCCCTGGACGATCGTCACGCCGCCCGTGAGCTGCGCGTCGCCTTCGCGCGTGACCTCCGCGCCGCCGCTCTTGACCTGCACCGGCAGCTCATCCTGAGCCTGGGTGGTTCCGGCTGGAATATCCTCATATGCCGGCCAGACGCATTCGTCGGCGCCGGCCGGCGGCAGCATGCCGGTCGCAGCGAGCAATGCGATGAAGCGTCGGGAAAGCACTGGAGCCGGGAAGTCTATAATGCGGGCACCCCGGCCGTCGCCCCTGCATGACAACGAACGAAATCGCCGATCCGCGGCTGCAACGACTCGAACGATGGATCGCGGGCCTGCCGGGTCCGCCGGTCGATCGTATCGCGCCTGCGTCTGCCGACGCGAGCTTCCGCCGCTATTTCCGCGTGCACCGTGGCGGCGGGACCCAGATCGCAATGGATGCGCCGCCCGAACGCGAGAGCCTCGACGGGTGGCTCCGTGTCGCACGCATCCTTGCGGCGACCGGCGTCCATGTGCCGCCCGTGCTTGCCGTCGATGCCGAGCAGGGATTCGTGCTGATCGGGGACCTCGGCCGGCACCATTATCTCGAGGCCCTCGGCAACGGCGCGGATCCGGAACCGCTCTATGCGGATGCAATCGATGCGCTCGTGCGCATGCAGTCGGGCGACGCCGCTTCAGCGGCAGAGCTTCCGCTCTACGACCGCGAGCTCCTGATGCGCGAGCTTTCGCTCTTCAACGAGTGGTTCGCCTTCCGGCACCTCGGCCTTGCGCCGGATCGCGGCGAGCGCGATGCGATCGCGGAGGCCTTCGACTGGCTCTGCGACGAGGCGCTCGCGCAACCCGTCGTGCTCGTGCATCGGGATTACCATTCGCGCAATCTCCTCGTCCGGCCGGCGGGCAATCCCGGCATCATCGATTTCCAGGACGCCGTGCAGGGACCCATCAGCTACGACCTCGTCTCGCTCCTCAAGGATTGCTACGTGGTCTGGCCGCGGAAGCGATTGCTCGCATGGCTCGACCGCTACCGGGCGAAGGCTTCCGATGCCGGACTCGATGTCGGTGCCAGCCGCGACCAGTTCCTGCAGTGGTTCGACCGCATGGGATTGCAGCGCCACCTGAAGGTTCTGGGCATCTTTGCGCGGCTTTGGCATCGCGACGGCAAACCGGGCTATCTCGCCGACCTGCCACGGGTGCTCGATTACACGCTCGAAGTGACGGCGGCATTGCCTCCGCTCGCCGCATTCGACGCATATCTCCGAAAACAGGTCGTTCCGGCATTCGCAGCGGTTTCGCGGCGCGCGGGCCATCCCCGTTGAAGGCGATGATCCTGGCTGCGGGCCGCGGCGAACGCATGCGCCCGCTGACCGAGAGGCTGCCGAAACCGCTGCTCGAAGTGGGGGGCCACCGCCTGATCGAGTATCACCTCGCCGCGCTCGCGAAGCACGGGTTCGACGAGATCGTCATCAACCTGTCCTGGTTCGGTGAACGAATCCAGGAGGTTCTCGGCGACGGCAAAGCCTATGGCCTCACGATCCGTTACAGCTCTGAGGGACCCGTGCCGCTCGGTACCGGCGGTGGAATGTTCGCCGCGCTGCCGCTTCTCGGCAGCGAGCCGTTCGTAGTCGTCAACGGAGACGTCTGGTCGGACTTCAAATTCGGGACGCTGGAGCCGCCGCAGGATTCGCTCGGCCATCTCGTGCTGGTCGAGAACCCGGAGCATCACCCCGGCGGCGATTTCGGACTCGACGCCGGCGGACACCTCCACGCGCGGCCGCAGCGCCTGACTTACTCCGGCATCTCGGTGATCGACCCGCGCCTGTTCGAGGGATGTGAGCACGGCGCCTTCCCGCTGAAACCCTTGCTCGAACGCGCGATGGCCGCGGGCCGGCTGACCGGGCAGCGGCACACCGGCGCCTGGACCGACGTCGGCACGCCGGCGCGGCTTGCGCTACTCGATTCGGAACTCCGCCTCGGAAAGGCCAGGCACCCGGTACTCTCGTCGCCGGTCGGCTAAAGTAAGCGGATCGGCGGCACAGGATATTTCGTAAGTGCCTGATCTGAAAGGTATTCCTATCCAGGTTGAGCGGCGGCCCGCGAAGAGCGGCGAAAAATTCGTCACGCCGCAGGGATTCACCGCGATTCGCGACGGCATCAAGAAGGGCGCCGCCGCGGCATTCAGGCCCGGAGCGAAACCGAGATGGCTGCGTGCGCCGCTCGCAACCGGCTTGCGCTACGAATCGCTCCGGCAGACGGTGCGCGAGCATCGGCTCTCCACGGTCTGCGAGGAAGCGCATTGCCCGAATATCGGCGAGTGCTGGAACTCGGGCACGGCGACCTTGCTGCTGATGGGTTCGGTGTGCACGCGTGCCTGCCGCTTCTGCGCGGTCGACACCGGCAATCCGCGCGGCTGGCTCGATGCAGAGGAGCCCGCGAACGCGGCACGGACCGTCGCGCTGATGGGACTTGGCTATGTCGTGCTGACCTCGGTCGACCGCGATGACCTGCCGGACGGCGGTGCGGGCCACTTTGCCGCCTGCGTGCGGGCGATCAAGAAGCAGAATCCGGAAACTGCCGTCGAGGCGCTGACGCCGGACTTCCAGGGCGTGCCCGCGGATGTCGAGACGGTAGTCGATTCGGGCATCGAAGTGTTCGCACAGAATGTCGAGACCGTCGAACGGCTAACCCACCCTGTGCGCGACCCGCGCGCGGGCTACCGGCAGACGCTCGACGTTCTCGCGCATGCGAAGCGCCATCGTTCGACGGTGCTGACGAAGACGAGCCTGATGCTCGGACTCGGCGAGTCGAGCGACGAGGTGCTCGCGACGATGGACGACCTGCGCGCGATCGGTTGCGACCTGCTGACGCTCGGGCAGTACCTCCGGCCCACGGCCAATCATCTGCCGGTCGAGCGGTTCGTGACGCCCGGGGAATTCCTTGCCCTTCGCGAGGCGGCCCTCGAGCGCGGATTCATCGAATGCGTTTCCGGGCCGATGGTGCGCTCGAGCTATCGCGCCGAGCGCGCGCTCCGCGGTGACAATTGCGGGATCCCGGCGGCCTGATGCATCCCTTTCCGCATCGCTACCATGTGAGTATCGGCGCGACGCCCGAGGGTGCCCTGCAGTTGAATGCCGAGGGCCTTCCGGAGATCGCTTCCCTGCCGCCGCCCGAGTTCGACGGTCCGGGAGGCTACTGGTCCCCGGAGACCCTGCTGCTCGCCTCGGTCGGCGATTGCACGGCGCTGACTTTCCGCGCCATCGCGAAGGCCTCGCGCTTCGAATGGAGAGAGCTGTCGGTGAAGGTCGAAGGACTCCTCGAGCGCATCGATGGCAACAGCCGGTTCACACGAATCGATATTCATGCCCGGCTCGTCGTGCCGGCGGGCGGGGATGCCGAGCGGGCGCGCAAATTCTTGGAGAAGTCGGAGCAGGGCTGCCTGGTTTCGAATTCCCTGAAGGCGGAACGCCACCTCGAGTGCGAGGTGGTCGGGGCGGAATGAACGCGATCCTGCGCCGGCTCCCCCGCGCCGACTACGCGCCGACCTGGCATGCGATGCAGGCGTTTACCGATACCCGCGACGCGGCGACGCCGGACGAGCTCTGGTTTCTCGAGCATGCGCCGGTATTCACGCAGGGCCTGAACGGAAAGCCCGAGCACCTGCTTGCGACGGGCGACATTCCGGTGGTCGGCATCGATCGCGGCGGGCAGGTGACCTATCACGGGCCGGGGCAGCTCGTGCTGTATGCGCTCATCGACCTGAAACGCCGGGGCATCGGCGTGCGGGAACTCGTCGTCGCGCTCGAGAACTCCGTGATCGCGCTCGCGGCCCGCCACGGCATTGAAGCTTCGGGCCGGCGCGACGCGCCCGGTGTCTATGTGAGCGACCGTAAGCTCGCGAGCATCGGGCTTCGCGTGCGCCGCGGTTGCAGTTACCACGGCCTCGCACTCAACGTCGACATGGACCTCGAGCCATTTCGCCGGATCAATCCCTGCGGCATGGCGGGCCTTGCCATGACGCAGCTGGCCGACCTCGGCATTGCGATGGACGTGCAGGCCACGGCGCAGGCGCTTGCGCCAATTGCCTGCCACGCGCTGGGTCTCGCCTGGAACGGGGACTGGGCAGGCGCGCCCGTGCCGGCGCCAGCGCCGGCGTCGCGTCAGAGCGCGACGAGCACGACGCCGCTGTCCGTCAGGTCCTGGTAGATCCGGTCGAGCTGCGCCCGGCTTTCCGCGCGGATCGTGTAGGTGAGCGCAAGGAAGCGGCCCTTGCTGCTCATGCGCTCGCTGATCTGGGAGGCGGGAAGCGCCCCGGCATGGCGCTCGACGATCGCGAGCGTCAGCGTCCGGAACGACTGCGAGTCGCGGCCCATGACCTTGATCGGGAAATCGCAGGGAAAATCGAAGAGTTCATCCGGTGCGCTCATGCGGGCAGCACGGTCGAGAATTCCTCGCGCGTCGACTTGAAGCCCGCGTGGATTTTCCGGAACACGGGACCCGGCGTGCCGGATCCCACGGGCCGGCCGTCGAGCGTCGTGACGGCGCGAATGCCGCCGCCGGCCGAGGCGATGATGACTTCGTCCGCCGTGCGAAGCTCCGCCTCGCTGACCGGACGGCGATCGGAGCCGATGCCCGCGCGTTCCGCGAGCTCGAACAGGACGCCCTGGGTCGTGCCCGGGAGGATCGCGTGGGTCTGCGGCGGCGTGAAAATGCGGCCGTTCCTCACGACATGTGCGCTGCTCGTGCTGCCTTCCGTAAGCGCGCCGTCCCGCAGCAGGATTGTTTCCGCGGCGCCGGCATCCGCGGCCATCCATCGCAGGAGGACGTTGCCGAGGAGCGACGTCGACTTGATGTCGCAGCGGTCCCAGCGCATATCCCCGGCCGTGACCGCCTTGATTCCGTTCTCGGGAGTTGCCGCCGGGAAGACGGGCAGCGGCTGCACGCAGGCGAATACCGTCGGTCGCGTGCCGGCCTGGGGCACGTGGTTGCGCTCGGGTTCGACGCCGCGCGTGACCTGGACGTAGAGGAGCAGGTCGCCGCCTCCGTTGGCGTGCACCAGTGCGCCGAAGGCCGTAAGCCAGCCCGCTCGATCAAGCGCGGGCGGCATGCGGATTTCCTTCAGGCTGCGGTCGAGCCGAGCGAGGTGCTCGTCGAAGCGGTAGGCGCATCCCCCGTAGACCGGAAGCACCTCATAGACGCCATCGCCGAACAGGAAACCGCGGTCGAGCGGGGAAATGCGCGCCTCCGAGAGCGGAAGCAGGCGGCCGTCGAGCCAGACGAGCGGCAGCGGCAAGCGATCCGCCTCAATCGAACCAGGACAGGATCGTGTCCCAGATCCGGCGGAAGATGTTGCCTCGTGGCACGTCGGCGACCGGATGCAACGGGGCCTCGACGACGACTTTTCCGTCCACGAGCACGCGCAGCACGCCAACCCGGTCGGATTTCGAGAGGGGCGCGAACACGCGCGGCGCGAGCTCGATCTTGTACTCGACGCGATCGGCCTGGCCCCGCGGCAGCGTGACCAGCAGGTCATCCGCGAGGCCGACCGCCGCCCGACCGCCGCGCGCCTTGTAAATCCGGTGCACGGCAAGCTCGGTGCGTGCCTTCTTGAGCGTGCGCGTCTCGAAGAAATTGAAGCCGTAGTTAAGGAGCGCAAGGCTCGCGTCCTCGCGTGCCTTCATGCTCTCCGTGCCTGTCACGACCGTGATGAGGCGCATGCCGTCGCGTTTCGCGGAGGTCACGAGGCAGTAACCGGCCGCTTCCGTCATGCCGGTCTTCACGCCGTCGACGCTCGGATCGCGCCGCAGCAGACCGTTGCGGTTGGGCTGCTTGATGTTGTTCCAGGTGAAGTCGGGTTGCGAATACCAGCGATAGTACTCGGGGAACTCAGCGATGATCGCACGCGTCAGGCGCGCGATATCGGCGGCCGACATCTGGTGATTCGAGCCCGGCAGGCCGGTCGAGTTCTGGAAATGGCTCTGGCGCATCCCGAGCCGCTCGGCGTACTGATTCATGAGCGCCGCGAAGGTGTCTTCCGTGCCGGCAATGGCTTCGGCGAGCGCAATCGTCGCGTCATTGCCGCTCTGCACGATCATGCCCTGGATCAGCACCTCGACTGGAACCCGCGTGTCCAGGTCGAGATATGTGCGCGAGCCTTCCGAGCGCCAGGCGCGCTCGCTGATCGGAACCTCGGTGTCGAGCTTGAGCTTCCCGTCCTTGAGCGCGTGAAAAACGGCATACGCGGTCATCAGCTTTGTGATACTCGCGGGCTCGACTCGCTCATTCGCCCGGTGCCCGACGAGCATCTGGCCACTTAGCTGGTCCACAAGGACCCAGGAGGTCGCTTTGAGCGAGGGGGGCGGCGGCACGGGCGTGGTTGCAGCGCCGGCGATGGTTGCGAACAGGAACAGTAGTGACGCGGGCAGAATTCTCAATGGCGACCTCATCGTGTGGAAATAACGGACACTATTATTACAGCGCGAGGCGCGGGGTACTGGCCCCGGCCAGGCGCAGGCGCTCGACCAGGGCGTCGAACTCGGCAAGGCTTGTTGCGGGTCCAGCCCGCACGCGAAATATCTTGCGGCCGTCGACGACCGTTTCGGAGACGCTGACGCCGCGTACTCCCGCCGCGCGCAGGCGGCCGGCCAGCACCTCGGCATTCTCACGGTCGCTGAATGCGCCCGCCTGCGCGAAGTACTCCGCCGGCTGCGCCATCGCCGGCGCAGCATCTTCGCGGGCGAGGCTTCGGACCTCGACCCTGGCCGTGCCGGCACGGATCATGTCGAGACGCTCGGCCGCAGCTCGCGAGAGGTCGATGACGCGATTCTTGCTGAAGGGACCGCGGTCGTTGAGGCGTACGATGACGCTGCGCCCGTTTTCCAGGTTGGTCACGCGCACCCAGGCGGGCAGCGGCAAGGTCGGATGCGCACCGGTCATTGAATTCATGTCGTAGGTTTCACCGGTCGCCGTGCGGCCACCGTGGAAATCGGGGCCGTACCAGGACGCAATGCCCTGCTCGACGTACCCGACCGCGCTCGGCAGCACGACGTAACGCTGTCCCCCGACTTCGTAGAAGGGCGGGTTTCCGCTCCGGGCGCGTGGCTCGTCGCGGGGGACGGCGTCGCCGCCCGGGACCGGCGCCGGAACCGGGGCGGGCAATGGCTGCGGCGCCGGCCGTCCACGCTGGCTTGCGCAACCCGCGACGGCGAGCAGTGAGAATGCGAGCACTGCCGAGGCGACACGCATCACGGCGGTGGCAGGAGCGCTTCGATGCGCCGGCCGAGATCGTTTACGACCAGCGCGTACAGGACACTGCGGTTGTAGCGCGTGATCACGCCGAAATTATGGAAGCCGGCGCGCAACTCCGGCCCGGTGTTGCCGTCCACGCGGATAAGCAAGGCGGGCGCCTTGTCCGGAAGCGACGTATCGAAGCTGAGCCCGCGGTCACGGAGCGCCTTGACCGTTGAGTTTGGCGTGAGCGTGCCCGCCACGAGCCCATCGGATCGCGGAAACCAGAGACTCGCCGGCGCGACAACCGGCTCGCCGGCGCGCCAACCGTGCTTCGCGAGGTAGTTCGCGACGCTTGAGATCACGTCGCGCCAGCTCCCCCAGAGGTCCTTGATGCCATCGCCGTCGCCATCCACCGCGTAGGCCCGATAGCTACGGGGCATGAACTGCGCTGCGCCCATGGCGCCCGCATACGAACCCTGTACGGTGGCGACGTCGATCTTTTCGTCGCGCGCGAGCAGCAGGAACTGTTCGAGCTCGGCGCGGAAGTAGGTGCTGCGAGGCGGGTAGTCGAAGGCAAGCGTTGCAAGCGCGTCGACGACCCGGAACCGTCCGGTGATGCGTCCGTAGAACGTTTCCGCGCCGAGGATGCCGACAATCGCGTGCGCCGAAACACCGGTCGACTTTTCGGCGGCCGCGATCTCGTCGCGGTGCTCGGTCCAGAAAGCGACGCCGGCGTCGATGCGCTCCTTCGTCAGGAAATGGTCCCGATACTGGTGCCAGGCCATCACGGACTCGGCGGGCTTGCTCATCAGCTCGATAATTCGAGGCTGGCTCGTCGCGTCGGCGAGAATGCCGTCGAGCCATGCGGAATCGAAACCGTGGTTCTGCTGCATCTCCTTGGCGAAGGCGCGCACGTCCCCGCGCGCCGCGTCGAGCGCCGAGGCCGGCAGCGCCGCCCCCGCCAGTGCGAGTGCAAGGCAATACGTCCGCAGCGTCCGTGTCGCGTCCTTCATCTTCAACCCACAAGCTTTCTGCTCGAATGCAGCGACATCAGGATACCGAAGCCCGCCATCAGGGTCACGAACGACGTTCCGCCGTAGCTCACGAGGGGCAGCGGCACGCCGACGATCGGCAGGAGCCCCATGACCATGCCGGCATTGACGCAGGCATAGACGAAAAACGTGAGTGTGATACTGGCGGCAAGCAGCCGCGCAAACGCGTCCCGGCACTGCATCGCCATGTACAGGCCGCGCCCGACGATGAAGAGGTAGCCGACCAGGAGCGCGAACAGGCCGAGCAGGCCGAGTTCCTCGCCGATCACGGCGAATATGAAGTCGGTCGAGCGCTCCGGCAGGAATTCGAGCTGGGCCTGGCTGCCGTTCATCCAGCCCTTGCCGAACACGCCGCCTGATCCGATGGCGATCTGCGACTGGATAATGTGATAACCGGCGCCGAGCGCGTCGCTCTGCGGGTCGAGAAGTGTCAGCACGCGCTGGCGCTGGTAGTCATGCATCAGGTGCCACATGAGCGGCACCGCGGCGCCCGCAACGGCAACGCCGCCCAGCAGGTAAGCCGGCGACAGGCCGCCCAGGACGAGCACGATCATCCCGGCCGCGGCGACGAGGAGCGCGGTTCCCAGGTCCGGCTGTTCCGCGATCAGCGCGACGGGGAGCAGCACGATGAGCAGCACGAGCGCGACGTCGCGCAATGCAGGCGGTAGCGGCCGCTGGTGCAGGTACCAGGCGCACATCATCGGCACGGCGAGCTTCATGATCTCGGAGGGCTGGAAGCGCACGACGCCGAGGTCGAGCCAGCGTTGCGCGCCCTTCCCGATGTCGCCGGCAAAGGCAACGACCACGAGAAGCACGAGCCCGATCACATAGACGGCCGGGGACAGCATGCGCAGGAAGTGATCGGGAACCTGCGAGAGCACGATCAGCAAGGCGAAGCCGATGGCAATGCGCACGAGCTGATTGAACCACAGTGCCGTGTTGTCGCCCGCCGCGCTCCAGAGCACGAAGAGCCCGAAGAGGCTTACGGCGATGAGCCCGGACAGCAGCATGCCGTCCATGCGGAGCGCCCCGAGCACGCGCGCCATGCCGGTGACCGTCCGCCGCGTACGCGACCCGCCGAGTTCCCCGTACATCATGGCGGCGGCGCCTTGGTCAGATAGGCGTCGAACACCGCGCGCGCGATCGGCGCCGCGACCGCACTGCCAGCGCCACCGTTCTCGACCAGCACCGCGATCGCAAGTTTTGGCGCTTCCGCCGGCGCGAAGGCGACGAAGAGCGCATGGTCGCGCAACCGTTCGGCGATGTCCTTCTCGTTGTACTTCTCGGTCTGGCCGACCGAGAAGACCTGTGCCGTGCCGGTTTTCCCGGCGATGGAATAGGCGGCCCCACGCGAGGCGCGCAAGGCCGTGCCACGTGGCCCGCTCGTTACCGCGACCATGGCGTTGACGATCGTCTCCCAGTTCTCCTTGTGATTGAGCTCGACCGGCGGCAGCGGCTCCGGCGGGCGTTTCTCGACCTGCCCGGTCGCGGGATCGACCAGCGCGTTCACGAGGCGCGGGCGGAAGTGCTGTCCGCGCGTGGCGAGAAGTGCAGTCGCCTTCGCGAGCTGCAGGATGGTCGCCGTCCAGTAGCCCTGCCCGATGCCGACGATCACCGTCTCGCCCGGGAACCAGACCTGATTCTCACGGCCGGAAAACGCCGTCTTCTTCCATGCAGGTGATGGCATGATGCCGCCGCGCTCACCGGCGATGTCAATCCCGGTCGGCTCGCCGAATCCCATGTGCGCCATCGCGTCGTGAATCCGCTGGATGCCGAGCGTGTTCGCGAGCCGATAGAAATAGACGTCGCAGGACTGCATCACGGCGCCTTCCATGTCGACCGTGCCGTGACCCTCGCGCTTCCAGTCGCGGAACCGGTGCCGAGAACCGGGCAATGAATAGTGTCCCGGGCAGTAGATCGTATCCGAGGGTTGCACGACCTCATACTCGAGGCCGGCGAGCGCCATGAGCGGCTTTATCGTTGATCCGGGCGGGTAGGTTCCGCGTATTACGCGGTTGAAGAGCGGCTGGTCCGGATTGTCGGTGAGCGCGAGGTAGTCGCTGCGCGAAATGCCGCGCGCGAAGCCGTTCGGGTCGAACGAGGGCAGGCTCGCGAAGACCAGGACGTCGCCGGACGAGGGATCGATCGCGACGACCGCGCCGCGGCGGCCCGCCATTGCCTCCTCGGCGACGCGTTGCAGTTCGATGTCGATCGTGAGCCGCAACTCGCGACCTGCCTGCGGATCGCGGCTCTTCAATTGCATGTCGCCTTCGCCGAGCTGCTTCACCGGGCGGCCTTCCGCATTCACCAGCACTTCGCGGTATCCACCGACGCCCAGCAACTCGTTCTCGTAGGCGCGCTCGACGCCGGTCTTGCCGATCACGCCGGTCCCGAAATACCGCTCCCGGTCGATGCGCGAGAGATCCTCCTCGCTGATCGTGCCGACGTATCCGAGCGCATGCGCGCCGATCGGGCCGTACGGGTAGTGACGCGCCATGCGGGTTTCGAGCAGGACGCCCGGCAGCTCGTGCCGGTGCACGGCATAGCGTGCGACCTCCTCGTCGTCGAGCTGGAGCAGGAACGGGACGGCCTCGAAAGAGCGGCGCGACAGCACGAGCTGGCGCACCCGCGCGAGATCGCTTGGGTCGAGCAACCCGAATCTCGTCAGCCGGCCGAGCGTGACCTCGAGGTCGCCGGCCTGTTCCCGCACGAGCTCAAGCTGGTAGGCGGGCGTGTTCTCGGCGATCACGCGGCCGGCGCGATCGTAGATAACGCCGCGGTTGGGCGGCAGCGGTTCGATGCGCGCGCGATTGCCCAATGAGAGTTCGACGTAGTGCGCGTTCTGGACGACCTGCAGCCAGAACGCGCGGCCCGACAGGAGAAGCGCGAGGACCGCGACGATGCCCGCCGCGAACAGCGAGCGCTGGAGGAACATTCGCAGCTCGAGGGCGTCGTCCTTGATGCGCACGCGCCGCATGGCTTTCCTAGCGCCGCGCCACGAGGCGGGCGAATAGTGCCGTGACGAGCGGCCAGCACGCGGCGCCGACCGGCACGGCGATCCAGCGGCGCCAGTCGGTGACCGGATGGCCGGCCACGCCGTCGATCCAAAAAAGCAGGAATTCGTTCAGCCACAGGAGCGCGAGGATCACCGCCGACTGTTGCAGGGGCGGGAAGGCGCGAATCTGGAGCCGGAGTTTCGAGGCGACGTATGCGATGACCGTGAGCGTCAGGGCGTGCTGGCCGAGCAGCACGCCGTGGAAGCCGTCGAGCGCGAGGCCCGCGCACCAGCCGTAGGAGAGTCCCAGCAAGCGCGGCGCGAGCAGACTGAACCAAAGGACCGTCAGCGCGACGAAATCCGGGCGCATCAGCTCGAGCCACTCCGGAAGCGGGGCTACCGTCGCAGCGAGCGATGCGAGGGTGATCGCGATGACCCGTAGCCAGCCGACGTGTGTACGGCTTACACGCATCATGGATTCGGGCCTGGCGGCGGCGGTGCGGATTCCGTCTGCGGCGGCGGCGTGGCGGGCTGCGGCGGCGCACGCGCGGGCGCCGTCACCCTGGCCGCCGGCGTCGAGGGTTCCGGCTCCGGCTCCGGCTCCGGCTCCGGTTCCACCACGACGCTGTCGAACCAGACAAGCAGCACTTCAGGGTCGCGGTCGAGCGCTGCGAGCGGCTCGGCCTCGACCGCGAGCAGGGGCTGGGCCGGATCGCGCACGACGGCGGTGACCTTGCCGACCGGATAGCCCGGCGGATAGACGCCGCCGAGACCGGAACTCACGAGCAGGTCGCCGACGATGACGTCGGCGTTCTGCGGCATGTACGGAATCGACAGCAGGCCGGAGCGGCCGGTGCCGAGCGCAATGCTGCGGGCACCCGTGCGATTGACCTGCACTGGAATTGCGTGCTCTGGGTCGGATATCAGGATGACTTCGGAGGAGATCGGCCCGGCGCGCGTGACCTGGCCGAAGATTCCGTTCGCATCGAGCGCGGCCTGGCCGCGGAAGATGCCGCTGCGCGTGCCTTTGTTGATGAGCACGCGCTGGCGGAAAGGATCGAGGTCGACACGCACGATCTCCGCCACGAGCGAGCGCTTGACGACGCGCGACGAGCTCTCGCGCACCGCGCGCAACCGCTGGTTCTCCTGCTCGAGCGACTCGAAGCGCATGAGCTTCAGGCGCAGCACCAGGTTGTCGGCTGCAAGCCTGACATTCTGTGCTTCGACACGCGTTCGGGTGGCAAAAGACTCGCGCATGGCCGTCCATGCCTGGACCGGCGCCTGTACCGCCCACTGGAAGGGATAAGCTGCCGTCGCGACCCAGTCGCGAATGGCGGCGAGATGGTGATTTCGATGATCCGCGACCATGAGTCCCGCGGCCATCAGGGCCAGCACGATGAGCCGCAGTCCGAGGGCGGGACCTCCGAGGAGGAGTGGCCGAGGATCCGGCTCGTGGAGCGCCAATGCGGCCTCTAACCGAGGCCGAACAGCCCCGGATGCTCCTCGGACAATTCGAGGATGCGGCCGCCGCCGCGCGCGACACAGGTCAGCGGATCCTCGGCGATGATCACCGGCAATCCGGTTTCTTCCATCAGGAGCTTGTCGATGTCCTTGAGGAGGGCGCCGCCGCCGGTCAGCACGATGCCGCGCTCCGCGACGTCGGCGCCGAGTTCCGGCGGCGTCTGCTCGAGCGCCTTCTTGACCGCCTGCACGATGCCCTGGAGCGGCTCCTGCATGGCTTCGAGGATCTCATTCGAATTGAGCGTAAAGCTTCGCGGCACGCCTTCAGAAAGGTTGCGGCCCTTGACCGAGAGTTCGCGCACCTGCTGGCCCGGATAGGCGGAACCGATTTCAATCTTGATCCGCTCTGCGGTCGCCTCGCCGATCAGGATGCCGTAGTTGCGGCGCACGTAGTTCGTGATCGCCTCGTCGAAGCGGTCGCCGCCGATGCGGACCGACTCGGCGTATACGATCCCGTTCAGCGAGATCACAGCGACTTCGGACGTGCCGCCGCCGACGTCGAGCACCATCGAGCCGCGCGCCTCGTTGACCGGCAGGCCCGCGCCGACGGCCGCGGCCATCGGTTCGGGGATCACGTCCACGCGGCGGGCGCCGGCGCCTTCGGCCGACTCCTGGATCGCGCGGCGTTCCACCTGCGTCGATCCGAACGGCACGCAGATCAGGACGCGTGGCGAGGGGCGGAGCCAGCGGTTGCCGTGCACCTTGCTGATGAAGTACTGGAGCATCCGCTCGGTGTAGGTGAAGTCGGCGATGACACCGTCTTTCATCGGCCGCACAGCGGTGATGTGGCCCGGGGTGCGCCCGAGCATGCCCTTGGCTTCCGCGCCGACCGCGACGATCGTCTTGCCGCCCCGGCCGGGCTCGTCCTGGATCGCGACGACCGAAGGCTCGTTCAGCACGATGCCCTGGCCGCGAACGTAGATGAGCGTGTTCGCCGTCCCGAGGTCGATCGAAATGTCGCTGGAAAAATAACCCCGGAGGCTCTTGAACATGATTGCCTGGATACCGGAATGGCATCGGAATGAGGGCCGGGAGTGTAGCCGTGGGCGCGACTTTCCACAAGGCGACATGTATGATTTCCGTCAAGTTTTTCCCACTTTTCCCGCAATGGTGCGCACGTGACGCTGAGCCGCCGCGACGTCGAAAACATCGCGCATCTCGCCCGCCTCGAGATCACCGAGGCGGAGCTGCCCGTGTACGTGGGCAGTCTCTCCGCGATCCTCGAATTCGTGGAGCAGCTCTCGAGTGCCGCGACTGAGGGCGTGGTCCCGATGGCGCACCCGCTGGAGGGCCAGGTCCAGCCGCTTCGTGAGGACGCCGTCACGGAATCGGATCGCCGCGAGGCTTACCAGGCGAATGCCGCCGCCGTCGAGGCGGGCCTCTACCTCGTGCCCAAGGTCATCGAATGAACGCGCATCGGGCGACGGCCGCCGAGCTCGGCCGCGGGCTCCGTGCGCGCGAGTATTCGAGCGTCGAGATAACGCGGCACTTTCTCGAGCGCGTCGGCCGCGCGAACCCGTCGCTGAACGCATTCCTGACCGTGACCGCCGAGCGGGCGCTCGAGGACGCACGGCGCGCGGATCTGCGGATTGCGCGCAGTGAGGGCGGGCCGCTCACGGGCGTGCCGCTCGCGCACAAGGACATCTTCTGCGCCGCGGGCGTCCTCACGACCTGCGGCTCCCGCATGCTTTCGAACTTCGTCGCGCCCTACGATGCCACGGTCGTGGAGCGCCTGGCTGCCGCAGGCATGGTCCTGCTCGGCAAGACGAACATGGACGAGTTCGCGATGGGCTCGTCGAATGAGACGAGCTACTACGGCCCGGTGAAGAATCCCTGGGACACGTCGAAGGTGCCAGGCGGATCTTCGGGCGGCTCCGCAGCGGCGGTCGCGGCGAGACTCGCGCCGGTGGCGACCGGCACGGATACCGGCGGATCGATCCGTCAGCCCGGCGCGCTCACCGGCTTGACCGGGTTCAAGCCGACCTACGGGCGCGTTTCGCGCTACGGCATGATCGCATTCGCTTCGAGCCTCGATCAGGCGGGCGTGCTTGCACAGTCCGCCGAGGACGCGGCGCTCGTGCTTGGCGCGATGGCGGGCCACGACCCTCGCGACTCAACGAGCGTCAATGCTCCGGTGCCGGATTACGCGGCCGGGCTCGAAATGCCGGTAAGAGGCCTGAAAATCGGCATCATCCGCGAGTTTTTCGGCGAGGGCCTCGAATCAAGGACGGGCGGCGCCGTGCGCGCGGCGATCGAGGCGTTTCGCGCACTGGGCGCCTCGGTCGTCGAGGTGAGCCTGCCGCACCTGCCGCTCTCGGTGCCGACGTATTACGTCGTCGCGCCCGCGGAGTGCTCCTCGAATCTCTCGCGCTACGACGGCGTGCGCTTCGGTCACCGCTGCGCGGAACCACGCGACCTGATGGATCTATACAAGCGCACGCGCGGCGAGGGATTCGGCGCCGAGGTCAAGCGTCGCATCATGACGGGCACCTACGTGCTCTCGGCCGGCTACTACGACGCCTTCTACCTGAAGGCGCAGAAGGTGAGAAGCCTGATCAACGCAGACTTCAAGCGCGCGTTCGGCGAAGTGGACGTGCTGATGGGACCCACGACGCCGACGCCTGCATTTGCGATCGGCGCGAAAATCGATGACCCGATCCTGATGTACCTGAACGACATCTACACGATCGGCGCCAACCTCGCGGGCCTGCCAGCGGTGTCGGTGCCCTGCGGAATGGTGGACGGCCTGCCGGTCGGATTACAGATCATCGGGCCGCATTTCGCTGAAGAGCGCCTGCTCGCGACGGCGCATGCCTGGCAGCGTGAGACCGACTGGCATCGCAGGCTGCCGCCCGGCTACGCGTGAAACCATGAGCATCGAGTGGGAAACCGTCATCGGCCTCGAGATTCACGCGCAGCTCGCGACGCGCTCGAAGATTTTTTCCGGATCGTCGACATCCTACGGCGCGGCACCGAATGCGCAGGCGAATCTCGTGGACCTTGGCTATCCGGGCGTGCTGCCGGTCCTGAACCGCGAGGCGGTGCGCATGGCCGTGAAGCTCGGGCTTGCAATCGGCGCGACGGTCGCCCGGCGCTCGATCTTCGCGCGCAAGAACTACTTCTACCCTGACCTGCCGAAGGGCTACCAGATCAGCCAGTACGAGCAGCCGATCGTCGAGGACGGCACGGTTGAGATCCTGCTCGAGGACGGGACGCGCAAGGTGGTCGGCGTCACCCGCGCCCACCTCGAGGAGGACGCGGGCAAGTCGCTGCACGAGGGGTTTGGCCATTCCAGCGGCATCGACCTCAATCGCGCCGGAACGCCGCTGCTCGAGATCGTCTCGGAGCCCGATATGCGATCTGCCCGCGAGGCGATCGCGTACATGAAGAAGGTCCACACGCTCGTCCGCTACCTCGAGATCTGCGACGGCAACATGCAGGAGGGCTCGTTCCGCTGCGACGCGAACGTCTCAGTGCGTCACAAGGGCCGGACCGAATTCGGCACGCGCTGCGAGATCAAGAACCTCAATTCCTTCCGCTTCGTCGAGCGCGCGATCAACTACGAGGTTGCGCGCCAGATCGAAGTGATCGAGGGCGGCGGCAGCATCGTGCAGGAAACGCGCCTCTACGACTCCAGCCGCGACGAGACTCGCTCGATGCGGTCGAAGGAGGAGGCGAACGATTATCGCTACTTCCCCGATCCGGATCTGCTTCCGCTCGTGCTCGACGATGCCTTCGTCGAGGACGTGCGCGGGCAGCTGCCCGAGCTGCCGGATGCCAAGGCCGCGCGTTTTGCGCGCGATCACGGCCTGTCCGAATACGACGCCGGCGTGCTGACCGCGAGCCGCGAGCTCGCCGGCTACTACGAACGCGTCGTGAAGGCTGCCGGCGAGCCGAAGCTTGCGGCGAACTGGGTCATGGGCGAGCTCTCGGGCTTCCTCAATCGCGATGGCCTCGAGATCGGCGCCGCGCCCGTCGGCGCGGACGCGCTCGCGGG
>Ga0105106_10000274_pt1 | contig 36744 bp, 35 predicted proteins | sample PPLLaktember2015_5_FD_79109 | JGI IMG/M metagenome (GOLD analysis project Ga0105106, IMG submission 79109) | Freshwater sediment microbial communities from Prairie Pothole Lake near Jamestown, North Dakota, USA - PPLs Lake P8 Core (1) Depth... | ecosystem: Environmental > Aquatic > Freshwater >... | reverse complement strand
CTCTCATGCGCTTGATAAGCTCGCACCCGGTAAGGCGCTCCATGGTGAGAGTTGTGGGATCGGGACAATCATTTCCATGTACCTGCACGGGGGAGACTGGAGGGGAATCAGGGCATCATTAAAAAGTATCGGCGCTCCGGTAACTCCCGCTGATGTTGGAATTGATGACAGCATTGCAGTTGAGGCGCTTCTCCTTGCAAAGACTATCCGTCCGGAGCGTTTCACCATCCTTGATATGGGACTAACGCGGGAATCAGCACAGAATCTTGTACAGATGCTATACAATGAGTGAGGTTTGGCATGGCAGAGATAAAAACCAAAGTGACGCTGGTGGGCACGGTCCTGGCTAAACAGGGAATCGAATTCATTTACGAAGGTGAATTCGCAGGCTGCGATACCTGCAAGGTAAAAAAGGCGTGTAATAACCTCCAGACTGGCAGGAAATACCGCATTGTATCTGTTCGGACAACTCACCATGAATGCATGATCCATCTCAATGGTGCCACAGCCGTTGAGGTTATTGAAGCACCGATCACGGTGCTTATTAATGCTGATATGGCTATTGTCAATTCGAAAATCAAGCCTGACCTCTCCTGTAACAAGAGCGATTGCCCAAGCTTCCTGCTTTGCCACCCGGATGGCGTGGTGGAAGGAGAGAAGTACGTTGTCACGGATGTGCTGGGCAATGTTTCGGAAAGCTGCAGGAAAGGGCGGGTGTTGAAGCTTGTCGAAATCAAGCCGGCGTAATTTAACCGACTAATAACGGATCCTAAAACTGTTATACCATTTTTAATACGCTAACTGGAGTGAAAAGGCACTCATACAATTATCGTTTACCCGAACGCTCTGAACAATACCAAAGCTGTTCTGCGCAATGCAGGATATTTTCAAAATCTTCGAGATCCTTTATCCACCGCTCCGGAATTGCTCCAAGTCCCCAGTATGCACCCGCCAGTGCACCACAGCAGGCACCCACGGTGTCAGCATCTCCCCCGAGATTGATCGCCGAGAGGATAGCACCTTCAAGGGTGCGGGCGTTCATGAAGCAGGACAATGATGCGTGTGAACAGAGCACCGCGTCGATCGAGGAAACAGGTGCATACTCCGAATAATTCCCCAGTATCGAATGAACCTCCGGAATCCTGCTGAGCGAGCGTGCATGACGGTATGCTTTACTTCGGGAAAGACCGCGGCACATATCGCTCACCATCACGTTCAGCCAGGCAGAACAATGCGCGGCAACCGGATCAAAATGCGTAAGCTGCGAGCATGCAAGACTCACTTCATAAACATATGACGAAGAATAGAAGATGCCGACAGGAAATCCCCGCATTACACTCCCATTGCTGCGGCTGCCATGCTGCTGTTTGTGCACGAGCCATGAGGCCTGGTGCGGCAGGGTGCCGGATTTGACCAATGCAAAGAAAGCAGAAGAGGTCGGGCCGTACCATTCCGGATGCTTATCGTACCCGCGAAGTAACCTCAAAATAAGGTCATTTTGGTTAAATCCCCTGCATGCAGCGAGCGATTCAGCAACTGCAATTGCCTGTAATGTATCGTCCGTAATTTGTCCTTTTTTCCGGGAATGCCGCCCTCCGGGAAGCATTTCAGTCACCCACGATTCAGTCCGGGCAGATCCTTCCAGGGGCGCACCCAATGCATCCCCAATTGCCAGCGCAACGAGCGATCCGGTAGCATGCAGGTTTCCTGTTATAAACCTCACCAAAAAGGTATATGTGTATCACAGGAAATAGAATCAGCTTGCAGAAGGTGATAGTGTGCAAAAGGAAGAGTTGCTGCATTTACACATGTTAATGATTCACATCAAGAAGTACTACGAAGGCGTCACCAGTGAAGAAATCGGAACCAACCGTTACAATTCTCTTGAAATTTCTCCCGTCCACATCCACAAGGACAAGAAAGCCCACAAAGATGCTCTTCTCACGCTTGGTGATGAGATTGTAACCCATATCCACGGGCATCATATTCCTGTGGCGAACTATTCTTCAGAGACTGCATCCCCAAAAGTTGCAGCCGAACATTAAACCAGACATGGATGAGGAGATAGCGTACCGGGAGATGATCTCCCGCATCCTCACCCTTCAGCCCGGTGACGATGCTATCGTCGCAGTGAAGATCGATATCTGCCGGAAATACCGGCTGCCTGCAGTTCCCAAAAATTCCGCCATCCTTGCGATCGCTCAACCAGCGGATCGTGAGATCCTGAGGAAGATCCTGCTCGTAAAACCCACACGAACCCTGTCAGGAGTAGCTCCAGTTGCGGTGATGACCTCTCCGGCGCCCTGCCCCCATGGAAAATGCCTGCCATGCCCGGGCGGACCCGATCACCCGTACAAATCCCCGCAAAGCTATACCGGAGAAGAACCGGCAGCTTTGCGGGCACGGGAACATGCCTACGACCCGTTTGCCCAGGTACATGCCCGGCTTGAGCAGTTTGAACTCCTCGGTCATCGTGTGGACAAGGTGGAGCTTATCGTCATGGGCGGTACTATGACGGCAAGGACGCCGGAATACCAGGAACAGTTTGTTTCACGCTGCATTGAAGCGATGAACACCTACCCGGGTGGGACAGCAGCAGCTGAGCCACAGGGTGTGGCCGCTATGCAGGCTGATAATGAGACTTCTGCCATCCGTTGCGTTGCGATCACGTTTGAAACCCGCCCGGACTGGTGCCGGACTGATCATATTGATCGGATGTTGCGACTTGGTGTAACCAAAGTGGAACTTGGTGTGCAGCATCTCGATGATACTATCCTTTCGTATAACCGGCGAGGATGCAGCGTGGCAGATACTGTTGAAGCAAACACACTCCTCCGTGATGCCGGAATGAAAGTGGGTTTTCATATGATGCCCAATCTCCCCGGGTCGACCATTGATCAGGATAAAAAGATGTTCGAGACACTTTTTTCAGATCCCCGTTTCATTCCGGATTTTCTCAAAATCTATCCAACACTTGTCACCCCGGGTTCGGAAATCGAAGAGCACTGGCAGCGGGGAATATACCTGCCTTACCGTGAGGAAGACATGATCGATCTGATTGCCTATGCAAAATCACTGATCCCTGAGTATACCCGTCTTCAGCGGATCCAGCGCGATATTCCGGCAAAACTGATCGTTGCAGGTTCCCGGCACTCCAATTTCCGGCAGCTTGCCCAGAACCGTCTCAAAGCAACCGGCAGGCAATGCCGCTGCATCCGGTGCCGGGAGATTGGAAGACTTCCCTCCCTGGCAAAATCAGATCTTCGTGTGTCGAAGTATGATTCCTGCGGTGGGCATGAACACTTTATATCGGCCGTATCCGATGATTCAATAATCGGGTTTACCCGTCTTCGGTTCCCTTCCCGGGTCTACTGTTCTGAACTTGAAAATGCCGCACTCCTGCGGGAGCTTCATGTATACGGAAGTCTCGTTCCGGTGGGGAAAGATGCTGAGTCTGAAGAATGGCAGCACAGGAGTTTTGGAAAAGTGCTCATTGCCCGGGCAGAAGAGATCACTGTCGAAGCAGGCTTTTCCAGTCTGGCGATTATGAGTGGTATCGGTGTCCGCCCCTATTACCGAAAACAGGGATATGAACGCAAAGGACCCTATATGATTAAGGAGCTGCCATGAACCCGGCGACAACAGAATTTCTCCGACAGCGCTTCACTGATTATTATAAAAAAACCATTCTTGTCGCTCCATCATCACTTGAGCAGCGGGAATGGGGATTTGTTTTTTTCAATCCCCATGCAACCACCCTCCATATGCGGCGGCATATCGGGTTTTCAGGAAGGGATGAACTCTTCCAGTTCATTAAAAGCCTCATACCCCAGCATTCCTACTACTCAACGGCATACTACGAGAGACCAGATGCCGGAACCATGGCAGAGAAAGGCTGGTGCGGCGCAGATCTCATTTTCGATCTTGATGCAGATCACATCGTGCGAGGTCCCTATGACCAGATGCTGGCCAGAGTGAAAGAGGAAACTGAGAAGCTTATATCAATGCTCACCGTTGAGTTTGGTATCGATCCAAAAACTATAGATCTTGTCTTTTCCGGTGGTCGCGGGTATCATGTGCATGTCAAGGATCTCGCTTTCAGAGGATGGGGAAGTGCTGAACGCCGGGAACTGATTGATTATGTCTGTGGGATCGGTATTGATCCTGGCGCAATGCTTTCTGGAAAAATACCTGCATCCCAGGGCTGGCAGTTACGCTATCGCGAAACACTTCTTGAATATCTTCACTGGGTTGGAACCCTGACTGATGAGGAAGCAATGGGGCATCTTACGGGAATTGAGGGAATTGGAAAGGATTCAGCCACCACATTTCTGAAAAACCGTGAGGAGATTGCCATCATGATCGAACGCAATCCCACGAGCATGATTGCAAAGAACCGTGTCCTTCATGCTATTCTCATTCAACCGGAAGGGGAATTTAAAAAACGTCTCCTTTCCCGTGCTGCTCTCGCAGATGAGCCGGTTACCACGGATACAAAAAGGCTTATACGGATGCCAACATCGCTGCATGGCGGGAGCGGGATGCGGGTACAATCCCTTGAACTCCGTGATCTCCACGACTTTGAACCGCTTATGGATGCAGTGGTCTTTTCAATGCGGGATATCAGGGTAGACCTTATCCATCCGGTTACGATACCGATGCTCGGAAGTACTTATGAACTCCAAAAAGGTATCACTACAGTACCGGAAGCGGTAGCAGTGTTCCTCTGTTGCCGCGGATTGGCGGAAATCAGCTGAAGGAGGAGAGAATGGGGCCAATGGGGCTTGATGATCTGCGCGGCATCCTGCTTTCAGAGCGGGAGACGGGAAGACTTACTGCCGTTACTCCGGATCTTTTCGACCGGGGGCATGAAGCACTGGCCTCTCTTATTCACAAAGTATACGCTTTTGAAGATCCGCTCTCTGAAGAAGCCCGCTCCCTTATTGAGGAAACACTCGCGATAAAAGAAACCCTCCGTGAGCTTTTTGCACTACGGTCACGCAAAATTCTTGCACTTACCATCATGCATGCTGAAGGTAATTATTATGACCGGGAAGAAGTGAAACGGATGGTCCCCGTTGAGAAAGAGATGTTTGAAACGGTCACGGCCAGTATCGAACAGTGCAAGGGAATCCTGCTTCACCATGTTCCGCATAGTCCAAAAAATATTATTCTCCCTGAAGCAGTTGAAAGTGGTGAACCTGAGTGGGAGCCGGACGAAGATTCAGATGCCGCAACAAGTCTGTATCCAACACCAAAGGCAAATGCTCCTATCTCCCTCCAGTGCGTACTCGTGCGGGTACTTGAGGATATGGAATCTTTTATGGGGATTGATGGGAGGATTTATACTCTCTCAAAAGGAGATATAGTGACGCTTCCTGAACGGAATGCTGCGGTCTTAAGTGAACGCAACATAGTCTTAAATATGAATCTTTGTAAATAATATTGGTATTCTATATCAAAATTATCGGTGAAAATTTTATGAAAATGCCAGCAAAATTCAACACCTATTGTCCTCACTGCAGGAATCATCAGATGCATGAGGTCGAGAGGGTAAAAAAAGGCAAGACAACCGGCCTTCATTGGATTGACCGCCAGAAGGCGCGCAGAGGAAAAGTAGGCAATATGGGAAAATTCTCAAAAGTGCCCGGAGGCGACAAGCCAACGAAAAAGATAAACGTGCGGTACCGCTGTGTCACCTGCGGAAAAGCACACCTGCGCAAGGGTTACCGGGTCGCAAAGTTTGAGCTGACGGAGTGAGCGCATAATGGTACGCGAGATTCGGGAAAACCGAAGTAAATTTTTCAAAGTAAAGTGTCCAGACTGTGAGAACGAGCAGACGGTATTCGAAAAGGCAAGCACTGTCGTCAAGTGTGTTGTCTGCGGGCATGATCTTGCGCTCCCTACCGGGGGAAAGGCAAGTATAAAGGCTGAAATCCTCTCTGAGCTCAAGTGATAGTACCCATGCTGGACAGAGAGTGGCCACAGGAATCGGAACTGGTTGTCTGCACCGTACAGAATGTCAAGGACTTTGTAGCGTTTGTATCGCTGGATGAGTATGGTGGACGCCAGGGGCTTATCCCCATCTCTGAAATTGCTACCGGTTGGATCAAATACATACGTGATCACATTCGTGAAGGACAGAAGATTGTCTGCAAGGTGCTCAATGTTGACAGGACCCGAGGTCACATTGACCTTTCCTTAAAAGATGTCAACGAACACCAGCGCCGCGAGAAAATTCGTGAATGGAAGAACGAGAGTAAAGCCCAGAAGTGGCTGGGTTTTGTAGCAGAACAGACGGGTGAACCTGCCGCCGCTCTCGAGAACGAGATTTTCAGTAAATACGGGGCATTCTATCCGGTATTTGAAGATCTTGTGATTGACAGCGAAACGACCCTTAAAAAACTTAATCTCTCCAGGAAGGTTGCCGAGACACTATTACATGTAGCACAGGAAAATGTCAAAGTCCCCAAGGTCGAAGTAACCGGGCATCTGTATCTCACCTCCACCCTGCCTGATGGAATATCCGTCATCAAAAAGGCATTGAAAAGTGCTGAGCCTAAAATAGCCGGAGTAGATATTGAAATCCTGTATCTGGGTGCGCCTACCTACAGAATCAAAGTGACCGCACCTGATTATAAGAAGGCAGAGAAGGCGATTGAGAAAGCGGCCAATGCAGCAATCGCTGTCATGGAAAAGTCTGGTGGCGAAGGCAAACTCGTCAAGAAACCGAAGTCCGGGAAAAGTCAATGAGCGGTCACATCCGTCACTGCGCTGAAGATCATATCTATACCCTTTCTCCCACATGCCCGCAATGTGGCAAACCAACTGCTATCGCTCACCCGGCACGTTTTTCCCCCGAGGACCGGTATGGGAAATACCGGAGGCTGGCAAAAAATGATTGAAGAAATCTCCATCAGATATCTCGATTGTTTCAGGGACAAGCACCTAGTCGATCCTATTATGATCGAAGGTCTCCCCGGTATCGGGCAGGTGGGCAAACTTGTTGCCGAATATATGATCCACATGCTGGGTGCTGAGAAGATAGGGGAGATTCATTCGATCTATTTTCCCCCTCAGGTGATCCTTGATGAAAACGGTCTTGCCCGTCTGGCACGAAACGAACTCTATTTTTACCGGGCTTCTGGTAAAGACCTCATCTTTCTTGTGGGTGATCACCAGAGTACTTCGAATGAAGGGCATTACCTCCTTGCCGACCAATACTGCGAGATCGCCGAAGAACTGAAAGTACTACGAATTTATACGCTTGGTGGATTCGGAGTCGGTCACCTGGTAAATGAACCGCGGGTACTGGGAGCGGTGAACCGTGCGGAACTGCGCCCGGAACTTGAAGAGGCCGGTGTTACGTTTGACCGTAATGAACCTGGTGGCGGGATCATCGGCGCTGCCGGGCTCATGCTTGGGCTTTCTGCACAGCGCGGGATCGATGCAGCATGCCTGATGGGTGAAACGAGCGGGTATCTGGTCGACCCGATGAGCGCGGCAAACGTTCTTGCGACACTCGCAAAACTGATTAATGTGCCGGTCGATCCTACCAAGCTCAATGACCGTGCTTCCGAAATGGAAAAAGTCATCGAAGGATTAGTCGAAGGCAATAAGATGCAGAAGGATGAAGAGCTGAGCTATATCGGGTAACTATGCTGGCGAACGCCGATCTGCATATTCACTCCCCGTATTCGATGGCCGTCTCCCGTTTTATGCAACCGGAGCACCTGCTTTCAGCCTGCCTGACAAAAGGTATCCATGTGCTCGGCACCGGTGACGCGCTCCATCCGGCATGGCGAAAAACATGGGAACCGTTTCTTGAGAACGATGCAGGGACAGTCATCGTCCCGACCGGCGAAGTTGAAGACGAACGCCGCGTGCATCACCTGATCCTGGCAGAGGATTTTTCACAGTTCAATGAACTGCAGGAGCTCCTGGAAGGATCGTGCAAAAGTTTTCTTACCACAGGTCGACCGCATGTCTACCTGTCCGGCGAGAAAATTGCAGAATATGTGCACGAAGTCGGGGCAATGATTGGCCCGGCGCATGCGTTTACTCCGTGGACAGCAATGTATGCATATTTTGATCGCGTTGCGGATTGTTACGGTGGCGAGACGATCGATTTTCTGGAACTTGGTCTCTCAGCGGACAGCTCGTACGGTGCAGCGATTCCGGATCTCCACAATGTTCCGTTCCTTTCAAATTCGGATGCTCATAGTCCGCAACCGGATAAGATCGGGAGGGAGTTCAACCGGCTTCGGGTTGCGAATCTTTCCACTAAAGACGTACTGGGGTGCATCAGGAACGGGGCCATTGAAATGAATGCCGGGTTCTTTCCGGAGGAAGGGAAGTACAACCGCACTGCCTGCACCCGCTGCTTTGCCCAGTATTCATGGGAACTTGCCATACAGCATACATGGCGGTGCCCGGCTGATGGTGGTATTATCAAGAAAGGTGTATATGACCGTGCGCGGGAGCTCGCTTCCGGGGGTAAGCCCTCTCAACGTCCCCCGTATCTCCATATTATTCCGCTCGGCCAGATCATCCAGACTTTAGAGGGAGCATCATCGCCATACACAAAGAGGTGCAGATCCCTTTATGAACGCTTTATCAGCTTGTTTGGGAACGAGATTGACGTGCTTATCAATACCCCGGTTACCGAAATTCGCGCCATCCATACTGAAACCGCTGATGCAATTGAAGCCTTGCGGAGCGGACATGTCACTTTGCACCCGGGCGGCGGTGGAAAGTACGGTACGTTCTCTCTCGTCTCGTGTGCTGTACATGATTGAATCGTGTCAACGTATTTTATCGTAAATATTAAAGAAACAGGACACCAACATTATCAGTCAATGCTCAAAGTACATCGGGATATCTGTGGATATTGCGGTTGTTGTGTATCAGTCTGCCCGGAAGGTGCCCTTGAACTGATTGATGCGTACCTCTGCGTGGAGAAGTGGTGCACAAGCTGTGGGATCTGTGCAAAAGTCTGCCCTCTGGGTGCTCTGGAGGTGGTTCATGAAAAATAAGTACGATGTTCTGATCATCGGGGGAGGTCCGGCCGGTGCACTCGCCGCAAGAACTGCCGTAGAGAATGGACTCTCTGCATTTCTCGTCGAGAAGCGTCCGGCAATCGGTGCCCCTGTCCGCTGTGCCGAGGGAATTGGTAAAGATGCCCTTCATGAGTTCATGGATCCCGACCCAAAGTGGATCTCAGCGGAAATGACCGGGGCGAGTATCGTAGCTCCTGATGGCTTTTTAATGAAACTCGAATCCGGGCTTGCAGGCAATAAAGTCGGCTATATCCTTGACAGAAAATTCTTTGACCGTGAGCTGGTCTGGAAAGCGGCCGAGGCCGGGGCGGATATTGCCGTCAAGACCCGTGCATCAGCCCCGATTATGGAAAATGGTTTTGTCAAAGGGGCAAAGATTGAGTGCTGCGGAACGGTAACGAATGTTACTGCAGATGTGGTCATTGCTGCTGATGGTGTTGAATCAAAATTCTCACGGTGGTGTGGTATTGATACTACCGTACCTGTCGGTGAGATTATGAGTTCTGTTCAGTATGTCATGGCAGATGTCGATATCGATACGCATTCGACGGTCTTTTATCTGGGCAACGAAATTGCACCCCAGGGATACCTCTGGGTTTTTCCGAAGGGCGATCGGTCCGCAAATGTCGGGATTGGTATTTCCGGTAAAAAAAGCAGGGAAGGCCACCGGGCAAAAGATTATCTTGACAGGTTTGTTAAAAAGACATTTCCCCACGGGAAATCCATCGAATGTATTGCCGGCGGTGTATCTGTATGTCGTCCTCTTGACTGTACCGTAGCTGACGGCCTGATAATTACCGGTGATGCAGCCCGGGTCGTAGATCCCCTCACCGGCGGGGGTATCTACAACAGCATGTATACCGGAAGACTTGCCGCTCAGGTTGCGGCGGAATGCATCGGAAAGGGTGACGTTTCGAAAAATAAACTGATGGTGTACGACAAAACCTGGCGAACATCAAAGATGGGGAAAACCATCGAACGCAACTACCACATAAAGGAATATTTAATCAAACAGCCCGATGCCAAACTGAACGATATTATCCACTCCGTATCAAAAATAAACCTTAAGGAGTTCACAACAATGTCTTTAATAACAGAAATTATCCGGGTAAACCCGAAACTGATGCTGGATCTGGGGGCACTCGCTGCATCAATCCGCTGATTTTTTGAGCTGCCTGTTGAGGAGGCGGAGGCAATCATCTTCTGCTTCTTTTTTCGTAAAAACCGTAAAGATATCATTAGCCTGGATTTTGACATTACCACTTGGAATGATCAGTTCCCCGCCGGATCTGCGGATAGCGATGAACACGAAATCTTTTACTTTTAACTCACGGATTTCGTGACCGACAATAGGGGCACCCTGCTCGGCGATTATATCGAATATAGTCCCGCCAGGAATAGACGCCAGCTGCTGGAGCTGGGGGTTCTGGGTCCAGTAGTAAAGACGTGATGCCACAAGTTCGTCAGGATTCTCGCTGATCCTGACCCCGACTTCCTTGAAAAAATCCGAGTGCGAGGACTGGTTGACGATTGAAACCACGTTTTGAACACGGAACTTTTTTGCGAGCCAGCAGGTCATGAGATTGACCGAATCATCACTTGTGGTTGCAATCAGGGCATCAGCACGATCGATACCGGCCTCCTCAAGTGTCGTTTTGTCGGTTGCATTGCCGGTCACCGCCAGTACATCATAGTGCTCGAGAACGTCGCTACAACGGGTCTCGTCCTGGTCAATGACAACAACATTGTTTGCGTGTTCGACTGCCTGTTTTGCCAGGTTTTTGCCAATTCCCCCGAGCCCCACGATGATAATATACATGACTACCGGTTACCATCATCAGCATTGAAATAATTTGCGCAATAACCAATCCATGTGATCTGTGGAGTGGACGAGGCAGGAAAGGGATCCGTACTGGGCCCCATGGTTATCGCTGCCGTTGGAGTATCCTCTGAGAATGTATTTGACGAATTTGAGGTAGCGGACTCCAAGCTGCTCACCCCCAGGGTGCGGGAACATCTTTATACCATTATCAGGAAGCGGTTCCGGGTAACAACGGTTCGTATTGACGCGCACGAGATTGATGAGATCCGCACGGGAATGACCATGAATGCCTGCGTTGCCCGGGCACATGCACAGGCTATAGATAAGATTGCACCCTCTATTGCATATGTTGATGCCTGCGATGTGAATGCATTCCGCTATGCAGATATGGTGAAAAGTCATCTTGAACAGGATTGCGAGATCGTATCCGAGCATAATGCAGATCAGACTTTTAAAGTAGTCTCTGCTGCAAGCATAATTGCAAAAGTTACCCGCGACCGGGCGATCGCGGTGCTTTCAAAAAAATACGGGGAGATCGGAAGCGGGTATCCTTCGGATCCGGTTACCATTGCATTCCTTTCCGCATACATCGATGAGTACAAATGTCCCCCGCCCATTGCCAGGAAAAGCTGGAAGACCGTCACTACCCTGCTCGGAAAAAAACAACAAAGCCAGTTGTCACAATTTTTTTGATCTCTTCTCCTTTCCCGTCTGATTGCACCGAGCCATTGCTTTATGTTGCCTGCAATGCAATAAATAACGAATGAACTGGATCCTCCTGATCATTTTCCTCATCGTTGCCTATGCTGCGATAGCATACTATATCCACGCCAGGAAACTCTGGGAGGATCACATCACCTTCTATGGCCCGATTCTGGCGATCAAGACGAACAGAGTCGGATTTTTTGATAAATTCGCCGAATTCCGCACGTTCTTCCGGATTTATGGGACAGCCGGGGTCATCGCCGTTATCATCGTCTCGGTCCTCATTACGGTCATGCTTTTTATTTCTGTCCGTTACACACTCCTCGTCCAGCCGGAACCTACCGGAATCTATAAACCACAGAATATCCTGCTTCTCCCTGGTATCAACGAGTATGTTCCCTCTACCCTTGCGGTCTGGCTTGCGTTTATCATCACCATTGGCGTTCATGAATTCGGGCACGCGATTCTCTGCCGCGTTGAAAATATCAAAGTAAAGACCATGGGGGCGCTCATAGCGGTAATCCCTATTGGATTTTTTGTTGAACCCGATGAAGAAGAACTTGATAAGACAAAAGGTATGGCCAAGGTCCGCATGTTCGGTGCCGGGATCACCAATAATCTTGTCGTCGGTTTTTCCTGTTTTTTCCTTCTTATTCTCTGCATGGGACTGGTCATTCCTGTCAGCCAGCCGGTCATCCATGGCGTCTATAAGGATTACCCCGCTGCCAGCGCCGGGATTCCCCCCGGTTCAATAGTAACCGCAGTAAATGGAGTTCCGGTCGCCAGCAGAGCTGATGTTTCAACTATCCTGAATACAACGAAACCCGGAAACACGCTGACCCTCACGGTTGAAAAAGATAAAATCGTGAAGAATTACCCGCTTACACTAACTGCCTGGCCGGGTAATATTCCGGACAGGACCAGCGGATTCATGGGTGTTGAATATTATGATGGTGCAGCAGTCATGTCAGTTATTCAGGGAATGCTCTCGCCCCTGGGGTTTTTCCAGTTCCTGATCATCCCCTTTGCAAATGATTCCGGGGTCCAGTTTCTCCGGATTCTGGCATTTGAAACACCTGACACCATTTACTACCAAATCCCCTTCGAGGGCTTCTGGGGTGTTGTACACCTGCTGTTCTGGTGTGCCTGGATCAATATCAATGTCGGTATATTCAATGCGATCCCGATGATCCCGCTTGATGGCGGGTATATCTTTAAGGAAGGGGTTGACCGGTTGCTCGACCGTCGCGGGCTCCTGAAATATTCGAGTTATGTTACCGGAGCCGTCAGCTACCTTATGCTGGTGGTGCTGGTTTCGCTGATCGCATTACCCTATCTGCTGCATATCTGAACATGTCGTCCGGATGATGACAGGGGGGATGGTTAACGCCTCCCTTGTATTACCGTTTTTGCGAGATAATAGAGATCAGGTGTTATCGGTTTTATCCTCGACGCGACATCCCTGAGCGGGACGGTGCCTACCCGGTTTCCCTGCAGTGCCACCATACAGCCGGTGTTACCAGCAACGATTTGCTCAACTGCCATAATCCCGAACCGTGTTGCGAGGACCCGGTCGAATGCGGTGGGTGTTCCTCCACGCTGGACATGACCCAGAACCGTCACCCGGGTCTCGATACTGAGCCGATGTTCAAGTTCCTTTCCGAGCAGGTTCCCGACTCCTACAAATTTCTCATGCCCGCAATCGTCGCGGTTGCATTCGGGGACTGTCACTTCTGCGATATCCTCATGATGCGTCCCTTCGGCAACTACAACGATGGAGAATTTTTTTCCTGCCAAGTAACGGGCTTTGAGATCCTGGCAGATTTCATCGATAGTGAACTGTATCTCAGGGAGAAGGATCACATCTGCTCCTCCGGCTATTCCTGCCATGAGGGCTATCCAGCCGGCATCGCGTCCCATCACCTCTACCACCATGATCCGGTGATGGGATTCTGCTGTAGTGTGGAGACGGTCTATGGCTTCGGTTACTATAGATACCGCAGTGTCAAAACCAACAGCCAGATCAGTACCGAAAATATCGTTATCAATGGTTTTGGGTATTCCGACAAGGGAAATGCCGCTTGCGGCCAATTCATATGCCGCAGAGAGTGTACCGTTTCCCCCGATCACCACCAGTGCATCGATACTGTATGTTTTCATGGTGTTCCTGATCTGTTCCACATCTCCGGGTTTTTTGAATGGATCTGTCCGTGAGGTTCCAAGGATAGTGCCGCCCAGCGACGTGATTCCCGAAACCGATTCCCCGAAAAGAGGTTCCAGGTCACCCTCAACGAGTCCCTGCCATCCGTTACGAATCCCAAGAGTTTCTATATCATAGCTTACACCCGATCGTACTACTGCCCGGATTACCGCATTAAGTCCAGGGCAGTCTCCTCCTCCTGTCATAACTGCAATCTTTTTCATAGAGAAATCTTCCCTGGTATAAAAAGTTCCTTTCAACGATATATTTTAATTGCCAGAATATGATTACCGTCGTGATTCTATGAATATCCGGCGGTGGATGATGCGCCAGCAGAGAATCAGTTGAGCGAGATCACCTGCCGTGACGTATTTCCGGTTTTTAAAGATGGAAATGGGGTGAACCCGGGTCTGCTGCTCGATGCTGAGCTCGAGCTTTTTCACCACATGTCCGCTCAGTTCGCCATCGATTATCATCTCTCCCATCTTGTGACCGTTATGTTCACTGGTAAGGAATTTTAATGAGAAGTTTCGCTCTGAAAGGGACAGGATAGAGTACAGATCAAGAGAGAGATCGATGTTCTCAATAGAATGTTTCATCCTGTTCTGGGAGAGCGTGATTCGGTAAACATTTCTCTCCTTCCCAAGATGCTGTCCGTATTCTGAATAATCAATACCGATTACTGCATCAGCAAATTCTTTTTGGGGAGCGATATAGCGTTCGTAATCCGGTTCCCTTTCAGCTATCTCCCGGATGACAGAATCACGCGAATAACCACGTATTTTCATATCACGACGGATCTTCCAGTCAGCTTTTACCTCTTTGGTCGGATCTACAAAAAGGGTAAAATCAAGGCATTCACGCAGCGCAGGGGTGAACAGCGTGTGAAGTCCTTCGAGGATGAGGATTTTTTGCGGATTGAACATGACCGGCAGGTCAAACACTCCGGTTGTATGATTATAGACCGGCTTTTCGACCGGCACCCCGCTTTTAAGCTGGATAAGGTCCTGCTCGAGCTGATTAATGCGGTTAGCCCGCGGATTTAGTGCTGTCAGCCCCTGCTTCCTGCGTCCTTCACGGTCGAGACGATGATAATCATCAAGAGTAAGGGTGGACACAAGGTCTGGTCCAAAGATGCTCCGTATACCTTCGGTAAACGTAGTCTTTCCTGATCCACTGTCCCCGGCTACACCCAGGGTGAAAATATAGGGCGATGCTGCGATCGTATCCTTGAAATTCGGGTAGTACATGCCTTATCCGGGTATATGTGTGTATCTGGTAAAAACTATCCGCCAATTACATTTATGCGGTTATTATCAGGAAGAAGGATTTGTGAGGTGCAGGTCAGAGAAGGCAGGATCGCAGTTTTCAGGTTCGTAACAGCGCGATCTTGGACCCTACAGGAACTCCGACTTCCTCCGCAACAGGTTTGCATTTCGCTGCCATCAGATAAGCAACCGGCGGGAGGTTGTCCATGTCGGAAAGGGACTCATAATTTGCCATCCCTTTTGCGAGGATGATCGTGCACTTTTCTATAGCCTCCCGAAGATCTTCAGGAATATTTTTCCGGCATATCCCAATTTCTGCACCCCCGCCGGAAGTAGTAATCCGGTCAACAAGGGTGTCAAGGCCCAGTTCCTGAGCGTCGCTCAATGTTGCATCATTGAGAATCGGTGCTTCTTTGAGAGCGAGGGTAATATGAGAACCCTGCGCCTTGAGATATTCGATCAAGAGGCGATCGAGGACAATTTCCCCGCAATTGTCGCACAGAAAAACAACACGGGAGCAGAGAGGTGCGATTTTATCAGTATCGTCAATGGTAAGCCCCAGGGCAAATTCCCTCCGGAAAAAAACAGAAAAATCTGCTTCAACAGTATGTCCCTTAACCCCGTAATCAAATGTATTGCCGATCACTGAAGCGAGAATAAAATCGCGGAAGGTAGAAAGATCGGGGCGAACCTTTTCACAGACTTCAATTGCCTGCCGGTTCCCCAGAGCTTTGAGAGATGCGAACGGATCGGGATTTCCCAGTATATCATAAGCCCTGCGATGGATCTGGCTGGCGATCTGCGGATGGCTGAGCGGTGCTGAACGAATTTCACTCATCAGCTTACTGCATTCAGTCATGGTTGCATCCGTGAGAGTGGCATCTGCATCACACAAAGTACATTCAAGTTTCACGCGTGAAAGCAAACAGTCAATGCAGTGTTCAGTAACTTTCATAAAAATGACCGGAAAACTCCATCGTAAATGGGGCCACTGAGATTTGAACTCAGGTCAGAAGACCCCCAGTCTCCTAGGATGGCCAGGCTACCCTATGGCCCCGCTCTCGTACTATTGGCTCATTTCACTTATTTATTTTGTTATACCAAAAACGGAAATTATCGCTTTTAGCGAATGAATATTACCAATCGGATATTTGGATGTCTTTGAGTATCAATATTATTTGACATATTTTCCCCGTATTCTTTTCTTGGTTGTACGTGTAGGTAACCTCATTGATCGAGGCTAAAAAAAGATATGTATATAAGGTTCAATCAGGTATTATGAATTGCAGATGGCAGTGCAGCAGGTGCAAAGACCATGGTAAAAGAGGAAATCTTCCCATTCATTAATACAATACGATTGAGAGAGCAGCGTGCAAAGATGATTGGGGAGGCGATGTGATGAATACTATTCTCGTTGTCGATGACAGTCCGTTCATTGTTGATGTATTCGTCACTATGCTGGAACGTGGCGGCTACCGTACTGTTGCTGCATATGGCGGGGAGGAATGTCTTGAAATATTAAAAACGGTGACTCCCGATCTTATCCTTCTGGATATCATGATGGAACCCATGGATGGTTGGGAAACCCTTGAAAAAATCAAAGAGAATTCCCAGACCAAGGAGATCCCGGTACTCATGCTTACTGCAAAACAGCTTTCTCCGGCAGAAGCGCAGGAATATGGGATTTATATCGAAGATTATGTGTTAAAACCAATCACTCACCGTGAATTGTATGATGCGATTGAGCATGTCCTCAGCAGGAGACAATCAATCAAGTCTGACATTGATATAGCAAAACAATCCGGGTTTGATGCCGAGATCATCACTGAATATGCCCGCTTAAGTAAAACCATCGATGTCAATAAACGTCTTATGAAGATTCTCGAGACTACGTACAATTTCGATGACTCAAAAGTCAGAGTCAGTGAAGAGATATCAAGCGCAATAAAGAATATGGAAATAAATGTAAAAATTCAGGAGAACAGGCTCCAGCAGATCAAAGGGGAATTATCAGGTACCCCCCCATCAAAGTAAATTATACATTTTTTAAAAATATTTTGGACTACTTCATCGTGTAAATCAGATGGCTTTTTTCGCTTCCTGATTCTTCCTGATTATTGCATGAGATTGAAACAGTTCGTCGATGATTAAAGGATGGGTCTCCTTTTTTTGAAAAAGAATTATAAATCCGTTTATTATTTCTTACAGAAGGAATATTTAAATAGTTTTTTGGCATTGTTATAATGCTGTACATCTTAGTCTATATTGGGTTCGTAGCTCAGTTAGGTAGAGCGCCTGGCTTTTAACCAGGTGGTCGGGGGTTCAAATCCCTCCGGGCCCGTTGCCACGAGGAATCGTGGGTTTTTTGCGGTGATGCATCTGAGAGGAAATTTATTCATCTGTGAGGGGGTTTTTCATTGAGCACCAAACTGAATGTGTTGGAGCACGCGATGGTGCCAGACCATAAAATCATGAGTGAGGATGAGGTATCTGCGCTCCTTTCCCACTACAACATAACTACGGAACAATTACCTAAAATATTCCATGACGATCCAGCAGTCAAAATTATTGGCGCAAAAGTTGACGATGTTATACGAATTGTAAGGATGAGTCATACAGCCGGCAGGGCTGAGGCATATCGTCTCGTAATCAAGAGACCGAAAAAATAATTTTTGGGGTGGTCAGTCTGATCGACAGAAGCATTTTATCGAAGGCGTATTTTTCACGGGAGCATGTTGCGCGCCACCAACTTGACTCTTTCAATTATTTCTTAAAGCACAATCTTCAGAAAGTGGTCAACGAGCAGCGGGTTATCGAGACTGATATCGAGAACCGGGGAAAGAACAATGAACCAGTGTGGGTGGAACTGGGCGCGATTACCGTAAAACGACCGCTTGTCAGAGAAGCAGACGGATCTCAGGGAGAACTGTATCCCTGCGAAGCACGACTGCGCAATCTCACCTATGCAGCACCGATTCAGTTAGGGCTCACCCTAGTACATGGGGATGAACGACAGGAGCCAATAATCACCACAATCGGGCAACTACCGATCATGGTTGGATCGCATGCCTGCAACCTGTATGGGATGGACGATGCGCAGCGAATTTCCCATGGAGAGGATGCATTCGACCCGGGCGGATATTTCATAGTAAACGGTACTGAACGTGTGCTCATGACACTGGAGGATCTCGCATCCAACAAGATCATGACCGAGTTCACCGAGCGGTACAATGAGCGCATTTATGTTGCAAAAGTCTTTTCGCAGTTCCGGGGGTACCGTGCCCTTGTTGTTGTCGAACGCAATAAAAAGAACCTGCTTGAGGTTTCATTCCCGTCAGTTGCCGGACACCTTAAGTTTGTTGACCTTATGCGTGCACTCGGAATGACGAACGATCAGGAAGTTGTGAATGCAGTTTCTCCCGATGAGGATATTCTCACGTTCATGATGCAGAATCTGGAAGAGAGCGAGTGTGATTCTGTTGAAGGTGGTATCATGTATGTTGGCAAGAAGCTCGCACCCAACCAGACGAAGGACTACCAGCGCAAACGGGCTGAATTTGTGCTGGACAATTACCTCCTGCCGCATCTCAACTACTCAATGCCTGCAAATTTAAAGGAGGGAGATGAGGGTTACCTGGAAGCTGTTCTATCTGTGCGACTTGCGAAGGGTCACTTTCTGGGACGCATGGCAGAGGCATGTTTTGATCTTGTGTTGAATAAACGCAGGATTGATGACAAGGACCATTACTCCAACAAGCGGCTGAAACTTGCCGGTGACCTTATGGAGGACCTCTTCCGTATCTCGCTTAACCGGCTTACCCGGGATATCAAATACCAGCTTGAGCGTGCAAGCATGCGTCACCGTGACCTGTCGATTGCAACAGCGGTACGGGCTGATGTGCTCACCGAGCGGCTTTTACATCCGCTCGCCACAGGTAACTGGGTTGGTGGAAGGACCGGGGTTTCCCAGCTGCTTGACCGTGTTGATCATATGGCAGTACTCTCTCACCTTCGTCGTGTTATCTCACCGCTTTCGCGCTCACAACCCCACTTTGAAGCCCGTGATCTTCACCCGACCCAGTGGGGACGGATCTGTCCGAGCGAGACTCCTGAAGGGCCGAATTGCGGTCTGGTCAAGAACTTTGCCCAGATGGTCGAGATATCCAAAGGTGTTGATGATGAAGCGGAAGTTATGCGGCTCCTGCATAACCTCGGTGTTGAGCATATACGGGGTGAAGCACGATGAAGAAGTCCCGGGTGTTTGTTGATGGGGCGCTTATCGGGCTTGATGAAGATGCAAAGGCACTTGTGGCCAACATCCGCTCTCTGCGCCGGCAGGGGGCCATCTCATCTGAAGTGAATGTTTCACACAAGGAATACAATGGCGATGTTGTAATTCTCACGGATCGTGGCCGCGCCCGCCGTCCGCTTATTGTGCTGAAGAACGGTGAACCGCTTATCACGAATGAAGACCTGGTTAAACTGGCTAAAAGAGAGGTTGACATTGCCTCCTTTGTCCAGCGTGGATTGATTGAGTTTATCGATGCAGAAGAGGAAGAAGATCTCCTTATTGCGATGAACCCGGAGAACGTAACACCGGATCATACCCACCTTGAGATCGATCCTTCCCTGATTTTGGGTATCGGTGCTGCTCATGTCCCGTTCCCGGAACATAATGCCAGTCCGCGGGTAACCATGGGTGCCGGCATGGTCAAGCAGGCCCTCGGGTTTGGTGAAGCCAACATGAAGCTGCGCCCTGATACCCGTGGTCATCTGCTCCATTACGTGCAAAAACCCCTGACACATACCCAGACCTCCGAATTAATCGGTTCCGATGACCGTCCGGCAGGGCAAAACTTTGTCGTCGCGATTCTTTCCTATGAAGGTTACAACATTGAAGATGCCCTGATTTTCAACAAAGCTTCCATTGAGCGGGGACTCGGACGCTCCCATTTCTTCCGAACATATGAAGGAGAAGAACGCCGGTATCCGGGTGGCCAGATCGACCGGATTGAAGTACCTGAAGAGGATGTTGCCGGTGCCCACGGTGCTGATTCGTATAAGAACCTGGATGAAGACGGTGTAATAAATCCTGAAACAGTAGTCGCGGAAAAAGATGTTCTGATCGGCAAGACCTCTCCTCCGCGGTTTCTTGAAGAACCATCCGGAGAACTCATTGCCGTTGAGAAACGTCGGGATACTTCGGTCACCATGCGAAGCAACGAGCATGGTATTGTCGATACCGTGATCATCACAGAAGGAGAGAACAGTTCCCGGCTCGTCAAGGTACGAACCCGGGATCTCCGTGTCCCCGAAGTCGGAGACAAGTTCGCATCGCGGCACGGCCAGAAAGGAGTTGTAGGGCTCATTACGCATCAGGAAGATATGCCGTTCACAGAGAGTGGACTGTGTCCTGATCTGGTTATCAATCCCCATGCGATCCCAAGCCGCATGACCGTCGGGCATATGCTTGAAATGATCGGAGGAAAAGTAGGGGCGCTTGAAGGACGCAGGATCAATGGTACTGCATTCCGCGGTGAGAGTGAAGCAGATATACGGGCATCACTCAAAAAACTGGGGTTTTCCCATAACGGACGCGAAATCATGTATGATGGGCTTACCGGCAAGCAATTCAAGGCTGATGTATATGTCGGTGTCATCTACTACCAGAAACTCTACCATATGGTGTCTTCAAAGATGCATGCACGGTCACGCGGACCGGTGCAGGTGCTCACCCGCCAGCCAACAGAAGGCAGAGCCCGTGAAGGGGGTCTGCGGTTCGGTGAAATGGAGCGGGATGTCATGATTGGTCATGGTGCAGCAATGGCGCTCAAAGAACGTTTACTGGATGAATCCGATAAAGTCCAGGAATATGTCTGCGCTCACTGCGGAATGGTCGCGATGCTGGACCGCAAACGCAATATGACCCGGTGCCTTGCCTGTGGTAATGAGACCGATATCTATTCTGTCGAGATGAGTTATGCCTTTAAACTCCTGCTGGATGAGATGAAGAGTATGGGGATAGCCCCAAGATTAAGACTGCAAGATGTGGTCTGAAAGAGGTGTGCCATGCCAAGCCCGAAACGAATTGGACAAATTGAATTTGGATTGTTATCCCCCAAAGAAATCCGTGAGATGAGTGTAAGGAAGATCATCTGGGCGGATACCTATGATGATGATGGGTTCCCGTACCCCCAGGGCCTGATGGACCTGAACCTCGGTGTCATCGATCCGGGTCTCAGGTGCAGGACCTGCGACCAGAAAGCAAGCGAGTGCCCCGGGCATTTCGGTCATATTGAACTGGCAAAACCAGTAATCCATGTCGGCTATACACGCCTGATCAGAAAGCTGCTGCGTGTTACCTGCCGCTCATGCGGGCGCGTCCTGCTGAGCCCTGATGAAATAGAAAAAGTTGTAGGTACTGAAGATGAGCAGACCGGCGACCTGCTCTCGGAAAAGGACGTAAAAAAAGAGCGTATCTGCCCGCATTGTGGTGACCAGCAGCTTAAGATAAACTTTGAGAAACCCACCACGTTTTCAGAAGTGATGGTAGAGGACGGTAAGAAAATTGAGCATAAGCTCACTCCTGCTGACATCAGGGCACGTATGGAAAAGATCCCCAATGAGGATCTGATCCCCCTTGGTATCAATCCTGATGTCGCCCGTCCTGAGTGGACTATCCTCACCGTACTTCCCGTCCCGCCTGTTACCATGCGTCCTTCGATTATTCTCGAGAACGGGCAGCGTTCGGAAGATGATCTTACGCACAAGCTCGTGGATATTATCCGTATCAACCAGCGGTTCAAAGAGAATCAGGATGCAGGAGCGCCTCAGCTGATCATTGAAGATCTCTGGGAACTCTTACAGTATCATGTGACCACCTACCTTGATAATGAGGTGGCGGGCTGTCCACCGGCGCGTCACCGCAGTGGCAGACCCTTAAAGACACTCTCCCAGCGCCTGAAAGGTAAGGATGGGCGATTCCGTGGCTCACTTTCAGGTAAGCGGGTGAACTTCTCATCCCGTACGGTAATTTCTCCCGATCCGAATTTGTCGGTATCTCAGGTTGGGGTTCCGCGTGCGGTTGCAAACGAGATGACAATTCCGGTCCGGGTTACCACCCAGAACATTGAGGAGCTGAAGCAGATAGTGCGGAATGGCCCCCTCCGCCCGGATGTCAACGCTCCATGCGGTGCCAACTATGTAATCCGTCCGGATAACCGGAGGCTCCGGCTTGCAGACGGTAATCTCGACACCGTTGCTGATTTGATCGAGCCCGGTTATACCGTAGAGCGTCAGATCAGGGATGGTGATGTAGTGCTTTTCAACCGTCAGCCATCCCTCCACCGGATGAGTATCATGGCTCACCGGGTCAAGGTCATGGAAGGCAGAACATTCCGCCTCAACCCGGCAGTCTGCCCCCCCTATAACGCAGACTTTGACGGGGATGAAATGAACATGCATGTTCCGCAGACAGAAGAGGCGCGGGCTGAGGCAACCATTCTTCTCTCCGTGCATGAAAATATCCTTTCACCCCGTTTTGGTGGCCCCATCATCGGGGGGATTCATGACCACGTATCCGGAATTTTCATGCTCACCCATGGTACCCGCTGGTTCACCAAGGAAGAAGCGCTCTATCTGCTCCGGTATGCGCATGTCGAGCATATGCCCCCTGTTGGAAAAGAAGAGGATGGTGTCCAGTACTGGAGCAACAAGCAGATCTTTTCCATGATCCTCCCGGACCAGTTGAATATGGTCTTCCATGCAAGTTCATGTCAGAATTGCGACATCTGTAAGAAAGAGATGTGTGAGCGTGACGCGTATGTGCGAATAATCGATGGTATTTTAGAAGCAGGGACTATCGACAAGAAGGCGATTGGTGCATTCGATGGCCAGATAGTCAATCGCATCATCCGTCATTACAGCATGCGCCGTGCGGCAGATTTCATCGACGATCTGACAAAACTCTCGATCCGTGCTATCATGTTCGACGGCTTCTCATTCGGGATAGATGACGAAGACCTTTCCAAAACCGAGTATGGCCAGATCGACGAGGTACTTAAGACGGCAGCGTCTGATGTTACGCGACGTATCAAGATATACGAGGATGGGCAGCTTGAACCCATGCCCGGGCGAACGGTTGAAGAGACTCTCGAGATGCAGATCATGCAGGTGCTGGGAAAAGCCCGTGACCAGACCGGCCAGATTGCCGGGCGGCACCTTGGCCTCGGCAACAGCGCTGTAGTCATGGCAGTATCCGGTGCACGAGGATCGATGCTCAACCTGACCCAGATGGCAGGCTGTATCGGGCAGCAGTCCGTTCGTGGTGAGCGTATTGTCCGAGGGTATGATGACCGAACGCTCCCGCATTTCAAGAAAGGTGACCGTGGCTCTGATGCCCATGGTTTCATCGCCCATAGTTATAAGGGAGGGCTTAACCCGACTGAATTCTTCTTCCACGCCATTGGTGGTCGGGAAGGGCTTGTGGACACGGCAGTTCGTACCTCGCAGAGCGGGTACCTGCAGCGCAGAATGATTAACGCATTACAGGATCTCAAAGTTGCCTATGATGGAACCGTGAGGTCAACCGGTGGAAGAATCATCCAGTTCCAGTATGGTGAAGACAGTACTGATCCAACCAAGAGTGCATTTGGTGACCCGGTTGATGTAAAGGGGATTGTCGAAAGTATTCTCAAGGAGGAAGTCTGATGACGCTTGCAGAAAAATACGACAAGAAGATTGAAGCGGCGGACCTTCCCAAGAAGACCAAAGATCAGCTGCACAAATTCCTCGACAACAAAGAGATCAACGATACCCAGTTCAAGCAGATACTTGACCGTGTTCTTAAAGAATATCTGTCCACAAGGATCGAAGCATGTGAAGCTGTGGGTGTCATCGCAGCTCAGTCTATCGGTGAGCCGGGTACCCAGATGACCATGCGAACGTTCCACTATGCGGGTGTTGCCGAAATTAACGTTACTCTCGGTCTCCCGCGACTCATCGAGATAATGGATGCAAGGAAGGAGCCCAGTACACCGACCATGACGGTTTATCTCGAGCCTGATTATAGTAATGACCGTGACCGGGCGCGTGAAGTCAGCTGGCAGATTGAAGCAGCCCCCCTCCATGAGTTCGGAGATATCACTACTGACATGGAGAACATGCATGTCATTGTTCATCTGAACACGAAAGTCTGCGATAAGCGAAAGATCACACCCGCGGAGATAATGGAGACCGCCCCCAAAAAGATCCGGGACCGGCGACATTACCGTGACTTCGAGCATGATATCAACGAGGAAACGGCGACCATCACCTTCTCCCCTAAAAACAAAGAGAGTTACCAGAACCTCTTCCAGCTCGCCGAACATGTGCGAAACGTCATCGTGCAGGGTATCGATGACATCCTTCGTGTCGTCGTCAGAAAAGAGACCGGAGAGTATATACTTTATACTGAAGGTTCCAACATAAAAGATGTATTTGATGTTACTGGTGTGGACACCACTCGGACCCGCACCAATAATATCAGTGAAATCGCGTCAGTGCTCGGCATCGAAGCAGCGAGGAATGCGATCATCCACGAAGCAGTTTCCACACTCAATGAGCAGGGTATCCTTGTTGATGTACGCCATATCATGCTCGTTTCTGACATGATGTGTATGGAAGGGGAAGTCAAGCAGATTGGGCGGCATGGTATTGCCGGTGAGAAAGAAAGTGTTCTGTCGCGTGCGGCGTTTGAAGTAACGGTTAATCACCTGCTTGATGCTGCCGTAGCAAACGAAGTCGATGAACTGAGCGGTGTAACCGAGAATGTCATTGTCGGCCAGCCGATTCAACTCGGAACCGGTGATGTAAAACTCATCGCAGTCAGACAAAACGATAATTAGAATGGATTAACCTTAAAAAACCAGAGGAATTGTACATGGATTTTAATGCTTCACTCAGAAGAGCCATCAAGACAGGAAATGTAATTCTTGGCCAGAACAACACGGAAAAATGCATAAAAGAGGGTAAAGCCCAGATGGTAGTCGTTGCGGGCAATTGTCCGGCGACCTTCAAATCCAAACTTTCGGGCTATGAAAATCTTTTCATCCACACCTTTGAGGGCTCCAGCGTGGCACTCGGTAAGGCATGCGGTAAACCCTTTATGGTAAGCACACTTGCTATTGTTACTCCGGGTGAGTCAGACATTCTCTCTCTTAAGAGGGTATGATATGGTTGAAGTTAAACTGACTGAAGACTGTATGCGTCTGATCTCCCAGTTCGAAAGCCTTACCGGCGCAGGAAGCCGTGACTGTGTTGTAGATGAGCGCAATGCACGCCTTATTTTTGTGATAAATCCCGGTGATATGGGCCTGGCAATTGGTAAAAAGGGTGCCTCAATCAAGAAAGCCTCGGAAGTGATGGGCAAGAAGATTGAAGTCGTGGAATACAACAGCAATCCCGAACAGTTTATCAGGAACTGTTTTTTACCTGCACAGGTTACTTCCATCATGTTCGAAGGGGAGCCGGAAGAGCAGACAGTTCAAGTTGAAGTTCGGGATGAAGACCGGGGGATTGCAATTGGCAAAGACGGGAAAAATATCTTTAAGGCAAAAAAACTCTCCCAGCGCCAGCACAACATCATGGATGTACAGATCCTCCAGAAACCGACAGATGGGCAGCCTGCTGATGAACAGATGCACGAATAATTTTTTTTGTTTCCGTTTTTTTACTTTTTACCTGGTAATCTGATAAAATTCTTTCACATTTCCCGTTCTTAAAAATCAGAATGGATATACTATCCCGGAATCATTAAATTTTGAATCAGGATATTTTGATCTTTCCTGATCATTGCGTGAATGCAGCCCCTTCATTTGCCGGAAACAAAAATGTGAGGATTGTATTGAACAGCTGGTCCCGTCATAAAAATTGTAAATAATTATAAAGAACGGGCCTGGGGGGATTCGAACCCCCGACATCCGGGTTAGAAGCCCGGCGCTATGTCCGAGCTAAGCCACAGGCCCACCTGACGCCAATAAGATTCGCATTCAGTGCTAATTAATCTGTGTTATGGTAAGAGCAGATATGTCACAAAGAAAACCAGATTCTGGAGTACTCATATTCATATTCATCTGAACCTGGCTTTTGGGAAGAAAAGACGAGTTGAGGAAAAATGCGGCAGAAGTAAAAAAAGATGCCTGATCTTTTTTATCATTATAGTAACCAAACAGATAAAAAGAATATATATGGATCTCCCGCAACTTCTCTTTAGTTAAATAGTGATGATGGAAGTAATATAATGAAAACACCGTTTTTTATGCTATGCATAATAGGAATAATTCTTTTAACCGCATTGATGGTACCGGTTGCAGCTGAGACATCAACGATTTCGAGTATCAGTCCCTCGCAGGCTTTCACGGGAACTACCACCGGCATAATCACGATCACGGGCACAAATTTTAATACAAGTATTGTGCGGCTCATGATGTCCGGTGAATCAAATATTACTGCTACGATCTTATCTTCATCTCTTAGTAACTCCACGATTAAATGCAGGTTTATCATTTCTTCCAGTGAAACCATTGGTGCGTGGGATGTCGTAGTCATCAACAAAGATGGTTCAGAAGTTGTGGATTCTGGTGCGTTTACCATCAGAAAAACGATGACACTGACATCTCTGTCACCCACGAGTGCGCAGACCAACAACGCAAGTGCAGAAGTTACTTTAATTGGTACCGGTCTGTCGGACGTTGAAAGTATGTACCTGTATAATAGTGAATATGACAACATTACAGCCTACATAGATACTTCAGACTCAACAAAAATCGTCGGGACGTTCGACCTTACTGGCGCTGATATCGATACCTATTCAATTTGTGTCGAGGATATTATTGGTACCATTAAATGCGGTCTGAGTTTTGATGTCCTGACAGATGAAGTCGGCAGCATCGAAGTCGAATCAAGTCCCTCCGGTGCCAGGGTCTACCTGGATTCAACCTATATGGGAACAACACCCTCCATCCTCGATGATGTCATACCTGGATCTCACAAAATTCTGATTTCAAATTCGGGATATGCTGACTACATCAAATGGGTAACCGTGAAAGCCGATTCGATGGTGAGTGTAAGCGCAGACCTTATAAAAATTCAGACTGGCGCCACTACTGCAGTACCGACGGTTACTACGGTAAAAACGCCACTGAAGGCAAACACCATAAAGGTACCGACTTCCTGGCCAACTCCGGCAACCACTCAGGCTTCACCTCTGGAAGTCATGGTGGTGCTGGGTGCGATGGCACTCGGGTTTGTCGTCCTCTCCAGGAAATAATTTTAAGGAGATTCTCAAATGGGAGCAACTTCTGCAGAATAACCCGATTAAAATTAGTCAGAAAGACTGTTTCCAAATCCTGCCTGTGATCCGGATCAATGATTTTTCAAAGCAGGAGTAATGGAACCCGGTATATCGAAAAAGCGCTCCCTACCCTCCTGATAATCGAACAGATACCTTGGTGCACGTCTGCACTGCACTTTCACCTGTGCCTTGCCTGGCAGTACTTTCGCCCCAGGGTTGAAATCCGCAATAAAAAAAAGTACCTGTTACCCGGCATGGTAACAGGATGATTTTAGCACTTCAACGGTTGTCGGTCCGAAAATTCCCTCGCGAAAGACCTTCTTTACGACCGAGGACGCACAATACTTGACCTGGATGCGGGCAGATATCCGCTCCCGTTCTTCATAATATCCGCCTTGGGAGAACTCCACCATCCGCTTCATCGAGACCGATGTGGCAATCACAATGACACATATCCCGTGATCCCCCGGGTCCAGGTCCGCAAGATCGACTGAGGTCATGAAGATGTGGGAATCAGGACCCGGTTTTACCCCTGCGATGCTTACGATATTATGCGTGCTCTGAAGCTCGATCGTGCGGGTCCTACCCCCCCTGAGATCCTTTATAATCTCTGGCGAGATTCCGGTTAATGCAGCACATTTCATGGTAACTCACCCGTACATCGGAAGATCTTTTTTCGGGGATTGCTCGGCAGACTGCTGCACTTCTTCGGCAATTTTTCCCATGCTCTGTTCGATTTCCAACGCCTGTTCTATCAGCGGCTTCACATCGAGTCCAAGATTATACATTTTGTTGAGCACTTCAATGGTTGCCGCTGATGATCGCGGATCCGGGGCATTCACGGTCTCACCAAGAAGACCGTATCCGGGAATACCACGGATCTTACATTCCGTAAGGATGCTGGATGCGATTCCCGATATACTGCCGATAGGGAGGATCAATGTGTGTTCCTGGATCCTCGGAAGCGCAACCGTTGTTGTCGCGACGCCAAAGACCCGTTTCTCCGGTTCATTGGTGATGATACCAGCGATTGTCACTACCTCTTTTGGTTTGAAAGGTGTCAGCCAATCAAGAAGACCATTGGCAATCTCGTAGCAGATCATCGGGTGGATGGGGATATCAGCTACGACCGCGGCCACATCGTTTTTTATATAAATCCGGACCGGGTCATTGATCACACCTTTGTTCATCATTGCGAGCGGGGGGAAAAACTTGGATGTCATTGTGCCGATCAGCTCGAATTCGAGCTGATCGACCATATACTGAAGTGCGATGGTTCCCACGAGCCCGCTGCCCGGGAAACCCATCAGGACTGCAGTATTGTTGATCGGTAGCGGTTTTGAAAAGATATTAAGTTCTTTTTTCGGTTTTATTTCGACAAGGTCATCGTGAACGGTGTCGAACCGTGAAAGAATCTTATTGCAACATTCTTGAGATTCAGCCGACATTAGATTAACATATACTCACTACATAAAAAAGTATTATGCAAGAGTATCCCATCAAAAGAGGCATGACAAAAGACCTTGATACACGAATCGTAGTGGAACTCAGGAACTGTTTCGGTATTGAACCGGAGAAAACTGCACAAGGATACCGTATTAATTCGGGCGCGCTCAAACGCCTCGATGCATCTGTCGGGAAAGATGGCAAATCGGTGATTATTGACACTGAATCTGACCTGAACGCAAGTGATGAGGTGATTATCGATACCAATAAAAGGTTCCGGAAATATCTGGATGCGATCACCGGATTCTCCACCAAGGAACGTGTGAAACGGGCAAAAAGCGTTGGGGAGGAGTAATACCGTAAGAAAACCGATTTGAACCTTTCGGGGAAAAGATAAACCTGAAATCAACCTCCTCGTACATTTCATGCACCAAAGGTTGAAAAATCAAAAGATCTCCATAAAACGCATATACTGATCAGCACTTGATGTAAGAACATTAACCCCCCCGAAAATTTTCCCAATCTGATATGCTTATACATCTCTTTTAGTTCTGTTGTAACTGCGGGGTGATGGAGGATAAACTCAGAATCTAAAAACTAAAAGGTAGCAGCAAACCTGCCCCCTCTGTTCAGGAACAAAATTAATTGATCAAAAAAATTCCATCTTTTTTTAATCGACTGCGGATAATTGAATCACTTGTTCCGTATCATGACGATAAACAGCAGACCTGTTAATGCAATGATTGTCAGGAACGGCGTAAGCGCTGATTCTGGAGTACTGGTTGTATCAGGCAGAGATGTTGCTATTGTTGATGGAACGGTTTTTGGCAGGGTTGTTTCTCTTGTGATTGGAGGGGAACTCGTTACCGAAAATGTGGTGGCAATTGTTTCCCGTGGAGTCACCTCAGGCTCCCCGATGAGATCGAATCCGTACAGGGTTCTCAGATCTGCTACGACAATTTTTTTGCCATCCCTGCTCACCGCAACCGATCGCTGCTGGATAAGAGTATCTGTTTTTGTTTTTGTCAACAGGTCCCCCTCTGTATCCAGAATATAGATCGTCCCGTCAAGGGCACCTGCAGCAATAACGGAGCCATCGCGGGAAACCCCTACCCCGTTTATCCACGAACCTGCAGGGTATTTCCAGAGTATGTCACCCTGTTTGTTCAGATTCCAGACATTTCCATCCTGACTGCCAAGCACAATGGATGAGCAGTCGTCAGAACATGCCATATCGATAATGGCACTCTGGGTCACATCCTTCCTCCAGTTAAGGTCACCATTATGGGTAAAGGATGAAACCATGGTATCTCCCGAAGTAATTACTGTGGAACTGTCACTAGAGAATGCGATGAACGAATCAAGGCTCCCTGTCCGGTTATCCTCCCAAATCTGTTCCATGTCAGGTGAAAAAAATTTCAGTCCCATATCTGAGATTGCAACGACAAGGGATTTGGAGGGAGAAATTGCTATCTTTTTTATCAGATCGGTCTTGTTCCGACCCCAACGTTCACCATTGATTTTATATGAATGAATGTAACCGTTATTGTCAGCACCGATAACTAAGGACCCGTCGCCGGAGATAGCAACTGCACGAAACTGGGCTCCCTCATTTCTGGTCCATATTTCCTGGCCATTGTCATCGAACACCCGCAGACTGTTATCAACGGCTGAAATGACGCGACTTCCATCTGCACTCATCGTAGCGTAAGTCCCAGACAGACCCCCCCACCGTTTCTCTCCATCCCACGAACGGACCAGTATCTGGTTGCCCCCGGCATAGACTGTTGAACCATCGGTGGAAAACAGTACACCGGCAAATGAACCATCCCCGGCAGGACGCTCCTCCCAGGTATGTGCCAGACCCGCGGCGGTGACACTAGCAATAAAACATATCATCAGCAGGAATCCTGCTGCTACCAGATTCATCCGGCATCGTTTTTTCATGTATTTTCCTCAAACAAAGTGATATTTTTCGGTATAACTTGTTTGTGGATGAGGAATGGTATGGTCATCGTATAATCCGGCTAAGTTTATCTGGTTTTTAGATCTGAAAGGCGACGGTGCCATGCACCAGTGCGGTGCATTTATTGATAATCAATACTGTTCCAGTCTAGAAGAAAAGGAGTAATGTCGCCAATGCCCTCATTTATGTGCAAAGATATCGGAATCGATTGTCCGTTTAAAGCGCATGGAACGACCAACCACGAACTTATGAGAAAATTTATCGACCATGCGGAACCCGCCCATAAAATGCATGTCCTGTCAGCCGATGTCATTTTCAAATTCCAGAATGCGATTAAAAAATAATTTTCGGTGATCCCCCCTCATTTTTTATTGTGAGCTTTCACGGGAGGGTATCTCAATCAGGGCGTAAAAGGAAAAAAAATAAAATTTCCTTGTCGGAAGGGTATCACTCAAAAATAATCGCTGGTTTAAACGGTAAGGCAGTTGTGGCCTTAGCGTGTTCACTTGATTCAGCATCGGTGATATGGACGGGTACCCCGAACTCTTTTTCCAGGAATATCTTCGCCGCTTCAAAGACGGTTTTTTCATTAATCGGCTCTCTGGAGAGGGGTTCAACAACCTGCGGGGGTAACCGGTGGATAAGTGTCGTGCACTGCTTTGCCGCGTCAGTTGCTTCCTTACCCCGCTTGCGCATCTTGTCATCTTTCATGATTTCCTTTATCACGGTATTACGATCATTTGATTTGGCGATGAGGAGGAAAATTTCGTGTTTCCATGCAGGTGCAATCGAGATGGTGATAGATTTCGGGGTCATCTGGATAAGTTTCCTGATCGATTCGATATCCTCAACCGTACGGGAGATGAGCTCTTCAGCAAGCTCGATCCGGGTGTTTATCAGTTTCTTGTTCGCAACCGGCCATGGAGCAAACGAAACAAGCCCTTCCCCGGCGAGCTCCTTCCACAGATGTTCACCGGTGAATGGAATGAACGGGGCAAGGAGCCGGATCCAGACCGAACAGAATGTATGCAACTCACGGCTTCCATCACTGTTTTCAGCGAGCCTGCGGCGGTACCACTTGAGATCTGTTTCAATCCCGAAATATGCTTCCTGCAATGCCTGACGTGTCTGGAAGTTGGTGAGTGCTTCGGTGGTACGCTCGATGTGCGATTGCAACCGGCTCATTAACCACCGATCAATATCATGTGGTTCACCGTCTGCATCTTTTGATTCAAGCACCGTGTTAAAAAACCGCTCAATCTGTTTTTTTGTAGAGATGACGAGTTCATTTCTCCAGTCGAAATCCTGCCAGGGTTCAGCACTGCCCATAAGGAACATGCGCACCGTATCCGCACCAAAATCGCTTACCGCGTCTTCGAGCAGGAAAACGTTGCCTTTTGATGACGACATCTTTGCACCATTGAGGAGTCCCATACCAAAAACGACCATGCCCTGCGGGAGTTTATCCTTGGGAAAAATCGAGACATGGTGGAAGAGCTGGAACGTGAGGTGGTTGGAAATCAGATCTTTTGCCGAGAACCGGTAGTTGTATGGGTACCAGTACAGGAACTCTTTTCTCATCGCGTCCAGTTTCTTCTTCTCGGGAAGTTCCGCGGACTCTTTCCCGAGGAAGATGTAGTCGAAGACTTCCGGTGAAAGAAGTTTGCAGTCGATCTCCCGGATTTTGTGAGCGATGGTGTAGTACGCCATATAAATGGTAGAATCCGAGAGCGGTTCGATAAGTTGTGTTGTGTCCCACGGGAACCGTGTGCCAAGACCAACACGCCTCGTGCACGCCCAGTCCTTGAGCCAGTCCACCGTGCGGTCAAACTCAAGCCGGACTTCTGGAGGTACCAGAACCATGTCCCCGAGGTGGTCGCTGACCTGCTTTTTCCATGCGGGATCGCTGTATTTCAAGAACCACTGGTCATGCAGGATCTTGACTTTAACTTTGTTGCCACAGCGACAGACGACCGGTCGCGTGTCAAATTCGTACATTATTTTTGAGGCATACTGCTCGATCATACGTGCAGCTACATCATCACGTGCCACCCGTACGGGTTTTCCTCCATACCTGTCGAAGAGCTTCCCCCTGGAGAACTCGGCAGAGTATATCTCCTGGGTGAGCGCTTCCATCCTGCAGTCCATCTGGTGGGTGATGCCAGCCTTCTCGACAGCATCCTGTGCGGGAATTTCACCGTATCCTTCGACTTTGATTAAGGGTACAGGTTTTATCTGGGAATATTTTCCTGCATGCTGGAGATCACGGAGTGCGATGTAGTCAAACGGTGCATGGGCGGGAACACTCATAACAAGCCCGCTCGCCATGTCAGGATCAACAAAGTCGGCCGGGAGAACAGGTACCTCGCCACAGAGCGGGTGGCTGACGGTTTTATCAACCAGATCACGCCCGGCAATCTCCTCTTGGATCTCTACCGTATGATCCTGTAATGCGAGCTTCTCTGCTGCTTCCCTTGAGATAATCCACGCACTTCCATCAACCAGTGCCCTGACATAGGTGATGTTCGGATTTACCCAGAGATTGGTAACACCATAAATCGTTTCGGGTCTGAGTGTTGCCGTGGGGATGAACAAATCGTCAAGATGGAACATAACAAGGGTAAATTTTATTACCTCTGCTTTGTCTCCTTCAAGAAGGTCATGGTCCCCCACGGGATTATCATCAACAGTGCAGTACCGGACCGGGTGGGCTCCTTTGATGACGTGTCCGGCCTCATAGAGGTGCTTCCATTGCCACTCGATAAACTTGCTGTAGGTTGGATCGACGGTCGTAAACCTGCGGCGCCAGTCGATGGAAATCCCACAGGCTGTCATTACCCGCTTGTATTCGCTCGCGAAATGGCGAACGATAGTCAGCGGATCAGTGAATTCGTCAAGAACATTCTGCGGGACTTTATAGAGATCGCGATAGAGGTGAATAGTCTTGGGATCCTTCTTTGCGATTCGTTTTGAAATGCCGATCACCGGAGCTCCCGTGACATGAAACGCCATCGGGTAGAGAACCTGTCTGCCCTGCATCCGCCAGAACCGTGCGATTACATCAGGGACAATATATGTTCTGCCATGCCCGACATGCATCGCCCCGCTTGGATACGGATATGCGACAGTCAGGTAACATTTTTCAAGGTTCGACGGGTTGGATTCAAATGCGTGTGTCCACTGCTCTTGTGCTTCATTCTCAAATTTGCCCAGATCAAATGCGTTCAAACCATTTCACCTTCATTGTACAAGAAAAAAGAAATTTCAATTATACCGGTCTTAATTTTATAATCTCGTTGTTCTGGTAACGCCGGATCATCTCCTGCGCAATGCTCGAGTTCTTTGCGAGATGAATTTCTCCCGTATCGTTTACGGTGGCAGTGAACAGGTATTCCTTACCTGCAAATACATCCACAATCTTACCGCTCTGTTCAGGGGCAACGATGGTGAGCTGCTTTTTATCGGTCTGGATCTTGATACCCCCACCAAGATTAAACTCGACATCACTTTTCTGAGGTTGCATCTGCTGCCGGTCAAATTCAGAGCGGGGTTTGATATCAATACCAATACCGATTTTGTTTACAATGGCAGACACGTTCTTGCCACCTTTGCCAATTGCTGCCGGCACATCCTTGTCATCAATATACACAATTGCTTTTGTATCGCTTATCATCTGAACGTCAACAAAGCCTTCGGTGTAACGCCCGATTTCCCGCTGGATCTCTTTCTCCATGAGTTTCCAACCAGGACGCTCATCGTTCTCTTTCCTGGGGGCAGAATCCGGTAAAGGAACCGGTGAACGGACGTTAACGACCGATGCCACCGGGACTCCGATATTCTGAACCGGTAATGCCGGGGAGACTATTTTCGACGCATTTGTCACCGCGGTTATTGGCATCACAATAGTCTCGCCATCATACCGGAAGACATCGATTACCAGTTCACCCGTTTCGTGATCAGTTACGATTGTTACCGGCCGGAGGTGCATTTCATTTTCCATTCCCTCGGGGACTTTGATCGTGAAGCCTAAATCGTAAATGTTTGTTATTACGCCTTGCCTGACAAAAATAATGGTGTTTACGATCTGTGAGAGGACAGAGAAGTCCACACGATCGGAAAATCGCTGCACCGCGTCCTGAACGCCATTTGCATGAATGACCCCGACCATACCAAGCCCGGCAAGTCGCATATCTGCAAAGACATTGAAATCCTCATTTTTACGGAGCTCGTCAAAGATCACAAAATCCGGCCTGACCAGTAACAGTACATCTGCGGTATTGGACATGCTGCCATCCAGCATGGTATATTGGGTAATCTGATCAGGCACCTGGAGTTCCCGGGGTGCCTCCATGGTCTTGACGACAAAACCGCTGTCAGAAAGGTAGGTTGCAACACTCTGTGCCAGCGTTGTCTTGCCCGAACCGGGAGCTCCGACAATAATTAACCCTCTCTTCTCGCTGGTGATCCTTTTTGTTATAAGGTCTGCCTTAGCATAATCTTTCAGCGTTACGTCAACGATTGGACGAACAGCGGTGATCTCCATACCATCAGAGAACGGGCGGCGTGCGATCGCGATCCGCATTGAACCAATCTGGACAACGGTGATTCCCCGCTTCTCAACCTCAATGAAACCGTCAGGATCACGTTTCGCCCGTTCAAGGATTTCCTGTGCAAGGGCCCGGAGCTCGTACTCGCTGGTCGGCTGCTCGCGGATCTTCACCAGTTTCATATCGTTGATGGTGCCCTTCTTCGCTGAGGGACAGACTCTCTCCTTGAGATATACTGCAATCGTGTGTTCATCGAAGAACTGGTCAATGCCAAGGGGAACGAAATCACTTACCTGGGCTTTTAAATAGATGACATCCAGTCCTTTTGCCCGTGCCACTTCAGCCTGAACAAAATCACTGGTGATGAACCGTGCAGAATTCTCAATCGCGATACTGCGTATCATAGCATCGATTTCCCCACCGCTTGCGAGCTTGACCTGCTCGAGCGACGGGCGGATACCGGAGAATTTGAGTTCTATCGTTTTTTCTTCCGCCATCTTACAGAGCTGCTGCAGTTCGTTCAGGCCGGAAAATCCTATTTCACGCCCGTTGTTTGCCTGTGCTTCAAGTTCTGCAATGACTGCCTCGGGCACGATTATTGTTGCACCTTTGTATTCACCGGCTTTTATCATTGAGGTTATACGTCCATCGATAAGGACGCTTGTATCTGGTACTAATATCATAAAATATTATTCCTCCCATATGGTATGCTCTTGTATCCTATTCGTTCAACGATGGGTGATCGTTGATGGGTACTTATTGGCATGTTAGTATTAATAAGGGGTTCGAAGGGATGTGGGAAAGGGGTTCAACCAGATATAAGGCATTTTATCGCGGAGCTTTTTATGCAGAGTGAATGAAAGACTTCCTTACCTCCTGCTGGTGCCGTCTCTGCCCTGTATTTTTCTCCCGCAGCCCGGGCATTGATATACTGCATTGCCATGACCATCTGACCATACACGTGTCATTTGAATCAAATCGTGGTTGTTATCACAAACTGGAGTTTGAAATTCTGCCATTTTTTCCCCTTCTTTTGTAAATTTTTATTGCACTATACATGAATTTATTCGTTTTGTACCATCCAGTAATTCTTCCTTCTGCCAAAAATCCACTTCCGTTGCCTGATGGATTATTTTTGAGATTTTCGGTCAGTGCTGCTCTTTGTTTCGTAAAAGAACCGCACATATCCCTTTATCCCAATACCGCCAATGTGTTTTTACAGTATACGGAATTACCCGATGAATATCTCGATCGATCGCGGAGCCTGTGTCAGCTGTGGGGCATGCTGGAATATCTGCCCGGAACTGTTTAATCAGAACCATTGCGATTCATACTCGGAAATTGTCGAGGTCTACCGGTTCAATGGCGATAGGGCAGAAGGGATTGTGCCTGATTGCTTT
>Ga0105106_10000273_pt1 | contig 36850 bp, 32 predicted proteins | sample PPLLaktember2015_5_FD_79109 | JGI IMG/M metagenome (GOLD analysis project Ga0105106, IMG submission 79109) | Freshwater sediment microbial communities from Prairie Pothole Lake near Jamestown, North Dakota, USA - PPLs Lake P8 Core (1) Depth... | ecosystem: Environmental > Aquatic > Freshwater >... | reverse complement strand
GTACTTGAGCGCCGGTCGTTGATTGGCGGCGCGGCGGTGACCGAGGAGTTCACGCCGGGCTTCAGGACATCGACCTTCTCCTACGTGATGAGCCTGCTGCACCCGAAAGTCATCCGGGACCTCGGACTGCCGGACCTCGGATTGACGGTACTGCCTGCCACAGACCTCTTCTGTCCCATCGGAACGAGCGACTACATTGTATTCAGCGGGGATGTCGCCAAGACGGCTGCCCAGTTTTCCCGCTTCTCGCGGCACGACGGCGAAATCTATCCGCAGTTCGACGCCTGGCTGAATGAAGCCGCCGACATCGTGCGCAAGCTGCTGCTCGAAACGCCAGTCGATCCGTCAAGAAGCGACTTCAAGGGACGGCGCGAGCTGTTCAAGCTCGCCTGGAAATATCGCAGGATCGGCCGGAATTTCTATCGGATCATCGACCTGCTGACCATGAGCGCGGACGATTTCCTTGCCCGCTGGTTCGAACACAGCGTGACCCGGGCCGTCCTCGGTTATTACTGCTCCATCGGGACTTTCGCCGGACCGAAAACGCCCGGCTCCGCCTATGTCGTGCTTCATCACATCATGGGCGAGCATGAGGGCGCGGGTGGCTGGGGGTTCATCCGCGGCGGCATGGGTGCAATCAGCGAGGCGATTGCCGAATGCGGCCGGCGTCACGGCATGGAGATACGAACTGATGCGGAAGTCGTCCGTGTCGAGGTCGCCGGAGGACGTGTATCGAGGGTGTTCACCGCGAATGGCGACGAATTCATCGGTCGCGCGGTGGTGAGCAACGCAAGCTGCAAGGTGCTGTTCGGCGCGCTGGTCTCGCCCGAGCACCTCCCGGCCGAATTCCTGAAGCACATCCGGGATTACCGGACATTCTCGACGGCATTCAAGATCAATGTCGCTGCAGAGGCACCGCCCCGATTTGCAGCTTTCGACGCAGGCCGTTGCGGTTTCGAATCGCCAAACTACGCGCATATCGGCCCGACCGTCGAATACCTTCAGGCCGCCTACGAAGATGCCTGTCAGGGGCGCTATTCACGCCGGCCATTCATCACCGCCGTCGTGCCGACCACCGTTGACGACACCCTGGCGCCGAAGGGCAAGCACGTCGTCAATCTTTTCGGCGGACATGCCCCGTATGCGCTGGCCGGCCAGGAGTGGGACGAGGTGCGACCCGCTTTTGTCAAGAACGTGTTCGATACGATCGATGAGCTTGCGCCGGGTTTCAGCGAAGGAATCATCGACAGCCAGGTGCTGCTGCCACCCGACATCGAGCGCATCATCAACACGCCGCAGGGTCACATCTTTCACGGCGAGTTGGCGCTCGAGCAACTCTTCTTCCAGCGGCCTGCACCCCACTATTCGGATTACCGGTCACCGATTCGCGGCCTGTATCAATGCGGTTCCTCCACTCACCCTGGCGGCGGCGTTTCGGGCATTCCCGGCCACAATGCGGCTCGCGAAATCCTCAGGGACTGGGGCTCACTTGGCAGGTAATCCACCGATGCATGCAAACGTCGAAAATGGCATCGACGGCCTGGTCGAAAAGCAGGTGCCCGGCTATTCCCTCGACAGGGAATTTTATACGGAGACTTCAATTTTCGAGCGCGACCGCGAGCGGGTCTTCCGCAAACATTGGGTGCTGGCGGCGCATGTCTGGCAGCTGGCCAGTTCCGGCGACTATCGGCTGTTCGACATCGCGGGCGAGAACATCATCCTGGTACGGGACGGGAAGGGGGAAATACGCGCGCATTACAATGTATGTCGGCATCGCGGCAGTCGTGTATTGCTCGAACCTTGCGGCAACGTGTCGGCATTGACTTGCCGATATCACGGATGGACCTATGCACACGACGGCTTGCTACGGGCTGCCATGCACATGCCCGAGGACTTCGATCCAACCGGCTTCGGATTGAAATCCTGTCACGTGAGGATCCTCGAAGGCCTGATCTTCGTTTGCCTCGCTGACGAGCAAGCACCGGACTTCGACAGGATTTCGGATAGCCTGAGGCCTTTCCTGTCGCTGCATGGCACTGCCACCGCACGCATTGCCGAGCAGCGGACCTTTCCTGTGCACGCCAACTGGAAGCTCGTCGTCGAGAACTACCTGGAGTGCTACCACTGCAAACCGGCGCACCGGGAGTACTGCGCGGTCGAGATCAAGGCAGACAAGATTGGCGACCGCTCTCCCGCTGCGCTCATGCGGTATGAGGCTCGCGAGCGCGAATGGCGCGCGCAGGCTGAGCGGTCAGGAACCTTGCTCGCGGAGGTCGGCACCGTCCTGCCGCTCGATGAACGCCTGTCGAGGACTCCCGTTGTCGCTGCCTATCGTGCGCCATTGCGGGCATCTCACGTCAGCGCGACCGAGGACGGACAGCCGGCAGCGCCGCTGATGGGCCAATTCCCCGGGTACGACGGCGGCGAGACCGCGCTTGCCGCTGATGCGTTCACTTACATGCTCGCATACAACGACCACGCGGTTTTTTTCGCTTTCATTCCGCGCGACGCCGGCCATACCGACATGATCTGCACCTGGCTCGTGCGCGGCGACGCGCAAGAGGGCAGGGACTTCGATCTTGCGCGCCTCACCTGGTTGTGGACCAGGACCACCGACCAGGACAAGGCCATCATCGAGGCCAACGCGGCTGGCATAAGCTCGCCGAGTTACCAGCCGGGCCCGGCGTCGGTTCTGGAGGCTGACGTGGCGGCGTTTCGCGAGTGGTATTTGTCGTCGATCGGACCGGCGAGCAGGCGATCACGACTGCCTGAAGTGCGCGGCGGCCGCTATTTCACGGCCTGAACCAGGTCGATTGTCGTGAACGCCTACGCCTGGGGCATCCTGATCAGCCTCACGATTTATTTCATCGTCGGCAACTACGCTGGCCGAAAGGTCAAGCATCTCGACGACTATTACGTCGCAGGGAGGCAGGCTCCCACCTTGCTCGTTGTCGGCACCCTGGTCGCCAGCCTGCTGAGTACGGCTGCATTCCTCGGCGAAGCCGGAATGGCTTACTCGGGGCACGGCGCGATCATTCTGGCACTCGTCGCGGTCAATGTGACGGGCTATATCGCGGGCGCCATTTTTTTCGGCCGGCATCTGCGCCGCAGCCGCGCCCTGACGGTCGCAGAGTACTTCGGAAGGCGATTTGCCAGTCACCGCGTGCAGGTTGTCGCCGGCCTGACGGTAATCGTGGGTCTCGGCGCCTACCTTGTGGCGGTTACCCAGGGTGTTGCCCTGATCGTCGCGCGCGTGACCGACCTGCCTTATTCGGCTGCGCTCGTCATCGTGTGGTTCGGATACACAGTGTTCACGATGTATTCGGGCTCGCGCGGTGTTGTCATCACCGACACGATCATGTTCCTGCTATTCAGCTTCGCCTGTTACGTCGCCTTGGGCTTCGTGGTGGCATCGTCCGGCGGATGGTTCGCGACAATCGACGCGCTCGCCGGCTTCACGGCGAAGCCAGGAATCATTTCCTGGCACGGTGTTACGGGGCCTGAAGCGGCGTGGCGGACGCCTGCCGAGGCGCTGAGTTGGGCAGTAATTCTAGGCCTCGCCTGGTCGGTAGTAGTCGCCGTCAGTCCCTGGCAGGCGAGCCGGTACCTGATGGCTCGCAACGAGCAAACGGTGATTCGCGCGGCTTGCGGCGCCGCGATCGCGCTGATTTTCCTGTATCCGATGCTGATGCTGTGCGGCGCCGCCATCAACCTGGGCAATCCAGGCATCCGGCCGCCGGATACCGCGATGATCTGGGCCGCAGTGAACCTGATGCCGACAATTGCCGGTGTGCTGCTCATGGCAGGCATCACGGCGGCAGGATTGTCGTCTGCAACGACCTTCCTGTCCCTCGTCGGCTTTAGCGCGAGCAATGACATCGTGCGGCACGAGGGAACGAGCGAAACGCGGCTGTTGCGCCTCAGTCGCGTCTGCATGCTTGGCATCGGCCTGCTGGTGTTGACGCTCGCGTTCGTCCTTCCGCCGCGGATCTTCTGGATTACGTACTTTGCGGCCACCGTCTTTGCCTCGTCCTGGGGTCCCATGGCGTTCATGAGCGTGTGGAGCCGTCGAATCACGGCCGACGGCGCGTTCTGGGGCATCATCACCGGCTTTGTCGGCAACTGCGCGGCGAAAGCGCTGGACTATCTCGAATTCATCGAACTGCCCGTGTGGGCCGACCCGATCATTCTCGGCGCCGCCTTGAGCACGGTCGTGATCCTGCTGGTCTCGCGTCGCGGCACGGTTTCGGAGGCTGAACACCGCTACCGTGCCAGCCTGCACGTCATGCCCGCCGCTGAACTCGACGCACAGGAGTTGCAGTCCACGCGCCGCTGGCCGGCAGTCCTGATCGGCGGTGGCTTCGTGCTGTCGCTGTTGTTGGTCTTGTTCTGGGCGCTCCCGTATCAGGACGCAACAGATTCGAATGATCTGTGGAGCGGCGAGATCTGGCTGAGCGTCGGCTGCGGTCTTGTACTCGTTGCATGTGGATGGGCAGTTCGCCGCCATCTTCGCGATCAGTGACGGCGGCGTACCTGGCTATTGAAACAGCGCTAACGACTTGCTCACCGTGATCCAGACACCCCAGGCAAGGGGTATTGCAATTGCAGTCCATGCTGCGATCAGAAGCACGGCGCTGCCAGATGCCGTTCGCTCAGGAACAAGCTTCCCGGCCACTGCCAGCTCGTGCGCTTTGGCGCGCTGGGCCGCGAGTTGCGCGTCCGTCATGTAATGCGGATCCCGTACGGGCCGGATCAGGAGATTGCAGAGCAGCCCGACGCCAAGCATCGCGGCGAGTACGTACATCGTGATGTTGTACGCCTGGTCCGGCGGCACACCCCGCGCAAGCTGGAATTCACGGATGTAGTTCACGACGACCGGACCGACGATCCCGGCCACCGACCAGGCAGTGAGCAGTCGCCCGTGAATCGCACCGACGTGTTGCGTGCCGAAGATGTCGGCCAGGTACGCCGGGATCGTGGCAAAGCCGCCGCCGTACATCGTGAGGATTACGCAGAAAATCGTCACGAATGCGGCGATCCGCCCGGCCTCGCCGGCAAGCGGCGCGCTGAAATACAGCGCGATGCCGAGCAGAAAAAAGATCATGTATGTGATCTTCCGGCCGATGACGTCGGAGAGCGAGGCCCAGGCAATGCGCCCCGCAATGTTGAACAGCGACAGCAATCCCGCAAACGCGGCGGCAATTGTCGCCACCTGCACACGCTGATCCTCGACGAGTTCCGCAAGGCGCAACGGCAGGCCGATCAGGCGTCCGCCGAATACTTCCTGAAGCATGGGCGAGGCCATGCCGATCACGCCGATGCCGGCGCTCACGTTCAGGCATAACACGCCCCAGAGCAGCCAGAACTGCGGAGTGCGTACGGCTTCGTTGACGTGCACGTGTCGTGAAGTCACCAACCGGCTCTTCGTTGCAGTCGGAACGTAGCCGGCGGGCAGCCACGCCGGCGGCGGCAGCCGATAGCCGAACGCCCCCAGCATCATGGCGATGAAGTACAGCGCCCCCATGACGACGAACGTCTGCCAGACGCCCACGGTCGTTGGGTTCGCGAACAGGTTCATCAGGCGATCAGCCAGCGGCGCGCCGATCATCGCGCCACCGCCAAAGCCCATGATCGCAAGGCCCGTCGCCATGCCGCGGCGATCGGGGAACCATTTGATGAGCGTCGAGACGGGCGAGATGTAGCCGAGGCCGAGGCCGATGCCGCCGATGACACCCGAGCCCAGCCAGATCAGCCAGATCTGATGCGTGTAGACACCGAGCGCGGAGATGAACAGGCCGCCACTCCAGCACAGTGCGGCAACGAATCCCGCCTTGCGTGGCCCGGCCCGTTCCAGCCAATGGCCGAACAATGCAGCAGACGAGCCGAGCAGGACGAAGAACAGCGTGTAGGTCCAGCCGAGCATCGAGACTGGCCAGTCGCACTGCGTCGACGTGATGAGGCTCAGGAATCCCGCGTCTGTACAAACGACCGGTTGCTGGATTCCGACGGCACGCCCAAGCGGCAACCAGAAAACGCTGAAGCCGTAAGCCATGCCGATCGACAAGTGAATCGCCAGTGCCGCCGGCGGCACCAGCCAGCGGTTGAAGCCAGGCCCCGCTATCGTTCGTTCCCTGTCGAGCAGGCGCATCAGGTGTCCCGCAGGAATCATAGGCCGCGCATCAGTGGTCGGGGTAAAAGCCTACCCCAAGTCCCTGCCATAGCCATGCGGGTACGGGCAAAATAGCGCCCCCGGGGTCAAGCGCAAATTCCTCGTTGCGGAGACCAAAATGGAAACGCCCCTCAGCCTCGCGACCGGGGGCGTGTCGGAAATAATGGTAGCGGGAGCAGGATTTGATCGCGAATTATCTAAGCCCATCAAGCTTATCGATCGTCGCCGTGCATCCACGCCAAATAGCGGGCAAATTCGCCATGCCTGATCCGACGACTACACAAGAAGACCGACAATTGCGCAGCCCGAGACAAGCGCGGCGACGCGACGAGCGCGCCGGACGAGCAGATAAAACTGCCTACGTGCAAAGATTAATCGGGTAGGTGAGATGCCGTCGCGTCGCGCGCTGGAAGCCGTGAGCAGGCCGCCCGGTCTGCCGTCCCCTGCTTTCCACCCACAAACCGGGCCTACTTGGTCCTCGTCGTCGGCGAACTTGGGCGACGAGCGCGGAACTTCCTATGAAGAAGATCTTTTATCATGTACGCCAGAATCCGTCCGTAGGCCAAGCCGAACTTGCGCTCAATCAAGAAAGGGAGCGGGTCATCCCAGGCGAATAAGGCGAAGACTCTGGCTCGCCTCAAGGAATTCAACCAGTCCTTGAATCCTAGCTCACCGCGTTCGTGATAGTGTTTGAACGAATGGAAGTCTTTCATGGTATCCAACCACGTAGCTCCTTCCGGATATTCACGGCGTGGAGCGGGCCTCTGGCAAGTCAGGTCCAAGTACTGCATTAGGGGCAGGTTGATTCCGCAATAGGCCGTCAGCCCGTCGGAGAGCATCAGCCTGGGATTGAAATCCAGCAACTTATACTGGTTGTCTTCCCGATCGAGCTTGTATTCCAATCCTGCAATGCCTCGATATCCAATCGATTGGCAAAATTGTGTTCCATTAGCAACAAGTTCTGGGTTGCGTTCACCAATCGCCAGCGAAACCGTTCCGGAATCGGGCGGATATTGGCGAACCTGCGTTCGCGGAAAGGCCCCCAACACTTCGCCTGAACGGCTTACATACAAAGAAAGGCTAAACAGGTTGTTATCAGGACTCGTGATATAGGACTGGACCAGGGCTGGATGACCCGAGTCCAAGACCTCTCGAAATCTTGCCAAGAACTCGTCGGGCGACTGTACTTTAAAGCCCTTGTGAATTCCTCCAAAGTCCCGCCTCCACTGATGCCCCCAGTACGGCTTTATGAATGCTGGATAGCGTAACGCGTCTCTTACGGCGAGAGCCTCGTCGTATGTGCCCGGAAAGTACGACTTCGGAAACGGAGTGCCATTTGCGGCTGCGAGTTCATAGAGTCTGCGCTTGTTGACTAGACTTTCCGCAACATCTTCGGAAGGCAAATTCATCAGGAACTTCTCTGCCAGTTGCGCGCGATGCCGGGATAGAAAGAGGAAAAATAGATCCGCGGTAGGCAGTAAGACGACCTTTTGCGACCCATCCCCAACTTGCCGAGTCAAGAATCGAACCAAGTCGTCCGGCTGGTGGAGGGGATCCGGGCAAACTTCCGCCCTGCAATAGCGCGACCGGAACCCCGGACCCGGACGTTCGGCGCTGATATCGAACCCTTTTACAGATATCCCTTCCCTGCCCAGGCAGCGGGCTGCGGTCAGACCCGTTGCGGACATTCCCAATACAAAAGCTCCGACCCGGGTATCGAATGCTTCTCTCCCAGTTCTCGTATGCATGTGACCTGCCGGCATTCTCCGGACCGGTGGTTTCTAGAAGACGGTGGCTTCCCGAGGGTTGGTTGAAAGACGTTGCTTGAACTCCACCGGCGTCAGCTGCCCAAGGCTCGAGTGCGGTCGCACCTCGTTGTAGCCGCGCCGGAACTCCTCGATGAACATCTTGGCATGGATCCGGTCCTTGAACCATTGCATCGACAGACACTCGCCGCGGAACTTGCCGTTGAAGCTCTCGTTCAGCCCGTACTGCCATGGCTTGCTCGGATCGATGACCGCGGTGTCGATGTTCGCGCTGCCGAGCCAGCGCAGGATCGCCCGTGACACGAACTGCGGGCCGTTGTCGGAGCGCAGATAGCGGTGTGCGCCATGCACGCTGATCAGCCAGGCCAGTACCTCGATCACGCGGCCGCGTCCGAGCGTTCGCAGTCCGCTAACAACTCTCGGAACCGCTGAAATAGACGATTCATTTAGCCTGCTGAGAGCTGGCTATACGTACCTCGGGCCCACTTATCGACTCACGGGTTTCGGCCTGCCACACCAAGCAGGTTGACCGTGATCTTGCCATGGCCCTCAAGCCTGATGTCCTTTGGCAGGCAACGGCCGAGAAGTGCTAAGAATGCTGTAGGATTCGACGTTGCTTGAATGACAAGATAATCCCTGCCGCCCAGTTCGGCGAGCGCCTGCAAGACCGTTTCCCGAAGATCGCTTGTAATCTTAATGGGGATGCCCTTGCGGCGCCCGGCAGCACAAACAAGCAGACCAGTGCTCCGATCGATTTCGTGAGAAAAAGTGTCTGTCTGATCTACGCCCAGTAGCGCCGAATCCTCAAGGCCCGGGGCGGGAGCAATGGTAGCGATCCAGGCAGGGCCACCTCATAAGAGCGAGACGGGAGCGATGCCAAAAATTACGGCTGTTGATGGCTTGCTTGATGTCATCGATGGTCGGCGCGACTTCGCGCTTGCGTGGTTCGCGCGTCCGTAAGGCGGGGCGAATGGCGATGACGTTATCTGACACGGCTATTTCTCCTTTGAGAGTGAGTGGCGCAAACCGGCGAAACCGGTCGCGGTTTGCTTCCGGTGTGCTTTCTGATTGAAAAGGAATCCGCCTGAAAAGCGGGAATATGCGCCAACTTATTGTTTTTACTGGTCGGGGTGACAGGATTTGAACCTGCGACTCCTACGTCCCGAACGTAGTGCTCTACCAGGCTGAGCTACACCCCGAAATGCGGGAAATCGAAGAGTCGGGCAGTGTAATCAAGGCCTTTTGGGCTTTCAATGACGGCGCGGCATGCCGACGAGCCTCCGACCGCCTCTATAGCGCGAATGATTATCGTGAGGGTTAACGTCTAATCCGGCATGGCGCTGCGAATTTCCGGTGGCGAGGGACGCAAGGCCCTGATCGAAGGCGAGATTCGAAGGGGAATGGCAGGGTATTGCGTCGGTCCTGTGCCGGCCGGCACAGCTGCTTTCTTGCGGTATTCACTTATTGGTTTGCTCGCTACCTGCGTCCACTATGCAACGTTGTTGATCCTGGTCGAACTTGCAGGCGTAAGTGCCGTGTTGTCTGCCGGAATTGGAGCGACCTTTGGTGCACTGGCTGCATATGCGGGAAATCACCGATTCACGTTCTACAGTCGCGCGCCACATGGCCAGGCACTGCCGCGTTTCGTCGCAGTCGCTGCATTCGGCGCAATCGCCAGCGGATCCATTGTCTGGGCCGGCACGGAGTTGCTGCGCATTCACTACCTGATCGCGCAATTGGTCGCGACTGCGCTGATCCTCTGGACCGGATTTTTGCTCAACCGCCGCTGGACATTCTCATGACCGCCAAGCAATTCACCGATCGCGTGCGCGCCGTTTCAACGACGCCCTGCACCCTGAGCGTGATCGTCCCCCTGCGGAACGAAGAATCCGTGCTCACGACCTTGCATCGGCGACTGAAGGCTGCGATCGAGGGCACGGTTGGAGGCTACGAGATCATTTATGTCGATGATGGAAGCACCGACAGAACGGCCTCCATTCTCATGCAGCTCCGTAATCTCGATCCACGCACCGGCATCATTCGCCTGAGCCGAAACTTCGGCAAGGAACAGGCCATTAGCGCCGGCCTCCAGCATGCACGCGGCGCAGCGACCGTGGTGATAGATGCCGATCTGCAGGACCCGCCGGAACTGATCCCGGCGATGCTGGCCGTGTGGCGCAAAGGGGCCGACGTCGTCAATATGAAACGCCGCCACCGCGCAGGGGAGTCCTGGCTCAAGCGCGCGACAGCCTACGGCTTCTACCGGGTGATGAACCGCCTGAGCGACGTGCAGATTCCCGTCGATACCGGCGATTTTCGTCTCCTGAGTCGCCGTGCCTTGGAAGCGCTGAACAGCCTGCCCGAGCGCAATCGCGTCATGAAAGGGCTGTTTGCCTGGATCGGATTCAACCAGGCGACCATCGACTACGACCGCGAACCGCGTGCCGCCGGCAAGAGCAATTGGGGCTACTGGAAACTGTGGAATCTCGCTGTCGAGGGGATCACCGGATTCTCGATCGCGCCGCTCAAGGTCGCGACCTATGTGGGCTTCGTGACTGCGCTGTCGGCATTCACCTACGCGGCATTTGTCCTGGTCAAGACGCTCCTGCTGGGTGACCCCGTGCAGGGGTTTCCCACGCTGATCATCGTGATTTCCTTCCTGGGCGGCCTGCAACTGATGGCGATCGGTGTGCTCGGCGAATACCTCGGACGCCTTTTCCTCGAAGCCAAGCATCGTCCGCTGTACCTGATCCAGGAGCTGCATGCGCCCGTCCTGGCGGCGCACACCAGCTGGAGCCGCGAAGTTGTCGATCCAGTCGCCAACGAAGCCTCGCTCGCAGGATAGCCGCCTGCTGTGGTTCGTGATCGTCGCGGCCGCGGCCGCGCGTCTCGCCCTGCTCGCCGCGTATCCGCTGATGGATACGACCGAGGCGCGCTATGCCGAAATCGCGCGACGGATGTCCGAACTCGGGGACTGGGTCACGCCATGGATCGGTCAGGCTGAACCTTTCTGGGGCAAGCCGCCGCTTTCCTTCTGGATGACCGCCGCGAGCTTCGAATTCCTGGGTGTCAGCGAATTCACGGCGCGCCTGCCTCACTGGCTTTGTGGGGGCCTTCTGGCCTGGATTGCATGGGATTGGCTCGCGCGCCGCTCCCGGCGCGAAGCCATTTACGCGCTTGCGCTGATGGCAGGTTCCGTCTTGTTCTTTGCTTCCGCCGGGGCGGTCATGACCGACATGGCTCTCGCTCTCGGCATGATGCTGATCATGCGGGGATTCTGGCAGGCGATGCACGGCGCCCCGGCGGAGCGTGGCCGCGAACAAGTCCTGATGTTTGCTGGCATTGCCATCGGACTCCTGGCCAAGGGCCCGATCACCGTGATGGCCGGTGTCCCCATTGCAGTCTGGACGCTCTGGTCCGGCCAGTTCAGGCGGGTTTGGAGCGAGATCAGCTGGGTGCGTGGCCTGTTCCTGACGCTCGTAGTCGTCGTGCCCTGGTATGCATGGGCGGAATCACGAACGCCTGGCTTTCTCGAGTACTTCCTGGTGGGTGAACATTGGCAGCGCTTCGTGGTCCCCGGCTGGCAGGGCGACCTGTACGGCAGCGCGCATGAGTTTCCCCACGGCACGATCTGGTGGTTCGCCGTCATGGCCTTCCTGCCGTGGTCGCTGCTGCTGCCCGTCGCGGCCTGGAAATGGCGGCGCGCTGCGATTTCAGCCGGGCCCGAGGACAGGTCGTTCCGGGTCTACCTGATTCTCTGGGCGCTGACGCCCTGCGTATTCTTCACCGCCGCTGGAAACATCCTTTGGACTTACGTGTTGCCGGGGATTCCGCCGCTCGCGATCGTGGCGGCGCTCTGGCTCGCCAGGCTGTCCGGTCATGCGAGGCCCGAGCGCCTGCTCGCTGCAGGCGTTGCCATCACGGCGCTTGCCAGCGTCGGCATCGTGACCGCCTTCAACGTCGGCGGCTGGGACGATCGCAAGTCGGCAAAGGCGCTCGTCTCGGATTACGAGTCGCTGCGGACGGATGGCGAGGCTCTCGTGTTCTTCAGGTACCGGCCATTGTCGGGTTCCTTCTACACCGCGGGGCGAGCGGAGATTGCGCCCGCTGCAGACGACTTGAAGGCGCGTCTCGCACGCGATCCCGCGTTCGTCGTGATCAAGTCCAGTCACCTGAATCGTGTGCCCGATTCCCTGTTGAGCCAGTTTCGATTCGTAGGGCAGCGAGGCAAGTACCAGTTATTCCTGGGCGGAATGAACGCGGCGGATTCCGATACGCCGCGCGATGCGGGTCGTTCTTCGAACCCCGGCTCGTCGTTGGCGATGACAGCTTCGTCAGGGATAGAGCAGGGCGGTAAACCGCGACCGCCATCAACTGAACGTTAGCTGCTGCGACTGATCGCGAACCGGGCGAGGGCCTCGAGCGCATCGCGATGGGCCGACGCGGGAACGCCGGCTAACGCCTCGAGCGCCCGTTCGATCTCGCTTGCGGCAAGTCGGGCCGTGTAATCCAGGCCGCCGGTGCTCTCGACGACGGCGCGGATCGGGCCTTGTTCCTCCGTGCCTCCTTGCTCGATGGCATTGCGGATCATCGAAGCGTCGTCCGCATCGCTGTGCTGCAAGGCGTGGATCAGCGGGAGCGTCGGCTTGCCCTCAGCGAGGTCGTCGCCGACGTTCTTGCCAAGCGATTCGTCATCGCCGCGGTAGTCGAGCGCGTCGTCGACGAGCTGGAACGCGATGCCGAGATGCTTGCCGTAGCGGGTGAGGGCGGCTTCGACGTCGGGCGGCGCGCGGGCAACGATGGCGGCGATCTGTGCACCGGCTTCGAAGAGGCGGGCGGTCTTGCGATAGATGACCTCGAGGTACCGGATCTCCGTCGTGTCGGGATCGCCGGAGTTCATGAGTTGCAGCACTTCACCGGCCGCGATGGTGTTGGTCGCGTCGGCCATTACGCGGATCAAGGCGGCCGAATCGAGTGCCGCCATCATCTGGAAAGCGCGGGAGTACAGGAAGTCGCCAACCAGGACCGAGGCGGGATTGCCGAACGCTTGATTGGCGGTTTCGCGCCCCCGGCGGCGGGCCGAATCGTCGACAACGTCGTCGTGGAGCAGCGTCGCCGTATGGATGAACTCGATGAGCGTGGCCGCTGGAATGTGGGCCGAATCCCGGATGTCCGCCGCCCGGGCTGCGAGCACGACCAAAAGCGGACGGAGGCGCTTTCCGCCGCCGCCGACAATGTAGTCGCCGACCTGGTTGACGAGCAGGACGTCGCTCGCCAGCTGGCGGCGGATTTCGACGTCGACCGCGGCGAGGTCGGCGGCCACGAGGGCACGTATGTCTTTGAGTTGCATGGCTTCCCGGCATCCCATCGGGCAGGGGCATCCTAGCCGCAAATCCCGCGGCGGGAAATGCGGGCCGGTTTGACCGCAAGGGGTCCCGACACTACAATTGCCGGCTCTTTTTGGAGTCCAGTCAAACATGTACGCCGTCATTGCCACCGGGGGCAAGCAGTACCGGGTGAGCGAGGGCACCGTCGTGCGGGTCGAGAAACTCGATGCCGACGCGGGCGCCACCGTCGAGTTCAATCAGGTCCTGCTGATCGGCGAGGGCGTGGATGTGGCTGTTGGATCGCCTTATGTCACGGGTGCCCGGGTCACCGCGACCGTGCAGGCGCACGGCAAGGCCGACAAGGTCGGCATCACGAAATTCCGGCGCCGCAAGCATTACCTGCGCCAGAAGGGCCATCGCCAGCCGTACACCGAAGTAAAGGTGACCGGCATGACGGCAGCCTGACCGCACGCCAGAGGAACGGAAAATGGCACACAAGAAAGCAGGCGGCAGTACCAAGAACGGGCGCGAGTCCCAGTCGAAGCGCCTTGGCGTCAAGAAGTTCGGCGGCGAAAAGGTGCTCGCCGGAAACATCCTGGTACGCCAGCGCGGCACGCCGTATCACGCGGGCGACAACGTCGGCATCGGCACGGACCACACGCTGTTCGCCAAGGTGAACGGGCGCGTGCAGTTCCGGAAGAAGGGCTCGGAACAACGCACCTTTGTCAGCGTCCTGCCGGAGTAAGCAAGGGCCGCAAGAATCGAAGAAAAACCCCGGCCCGGCCGGGGTTTTTCGTTAGGGCGGCAAGTCACCATGAAGTTCGTCGATGAAGCGATGGTCAAGGTTCTCGCCGGGCACGGCGGGCGCGGCGCGGTCGGCTTTCGCCGTGAGAAGTTCGTGCCGTTCGGCGGCCCGGACGGCGGCGACGGCGGCCTGGGCGGAAGCGTCTGGCTCCGCGCCCAGGAAGGCATCAACACGCTCGTCGACTACCGCATACAGCGGACGTACCGCGCGCAGAACGGCCAGCCGGGCGGCGGCCAGGATTGCACGGGCCGGAGCGGCGAAGACCTCTTCATCCCGATGCCGGTCGGCACGGTCGTCATCGACGACGATACCGGCGAAACGCTCGGCGACCTGTCAAAGGCGGGCCAGACGCTGCTCGTCGCGAAAGGTGGGAAAGGCGGCTGGGGCAACCAGCGCTACAAGAGCTCGATCAACCGCACGCCGCGCCAGAGCGGACCGGGCCTGCCCGGCGAGGCGCGCAGCCTGCGCGTTGAACTGCGCTTGCTGGCCGACGTCGGCCTGCTGGGTCTTCCGAACGCAGGGAAATCGACGCTGATCCGCGCGGTGTCGGCCGCGCGGCCCAAGGTCGCGGATTATCCTTTCACCACCCTGCACCCGCAGCTCGGCGTCGTCTCGGTCGGGCCGCTCAAGAGTTTCGTGATGGCGGACATTCCGGGGCTCATCGAAGGCGCGGCGGAGGGCGCGGGCCTCGGCATCCGTTTCCTGAAGCATCTTCAGCGCACGCGGATCCTGCTGCATCTCGTCGATATCGCGCCGCCCGACCCGGACGAGGATCCGGTCACCGGCGCACGCGCGATCGTGGCCGAGCTCAGGAAGTTCAGCCCGGAACTCGCGAAGAAGAAGCGCTGGCTCGTGCTCAACAAGATCGACTTGCTGCAGGGCAAGGAACTCGAGAATCGCTGTGCGGAAATCGTCCGCAGACTGCGGTTCAAGGGGCCGGTTTTCCGGATTTCCGGCGCGACGGGCGAGGGGACGAAAGAGCTCTGCCAGGCCGTTATGCGGGAACTCGAACGCTAGGAGGGGACGTTCCCCTTTAAAGGGGAACGTCCCCTTTTATTTATTTCGCCGACAGCGCCTTGATCTGGCTCGCGAGCCGGCTCTTGTGCCGAGCGGCCTTGTTCTTGTGAATGATGCCCTTGCGTGCCATCGCGTCGATGATCGGCGAGGCGTCCTTCAGCGCGGCCGCAGCTTCCTGCTTCTTGCCGGCGCGAATCGCCTCGACGACCTTGCGCACGGCGCTCCGCACTTTCGAGCGATGCGCGACATTCCGACCGCGGTGCTCGATCGCCTCGCGGGCCCGTTTTTCGGCTGATTTGGTGTTGGCCATAAGGGCGCGCATTGTCCGTATGCGGGCGTGCGTTGTCAACGCGGTATAGTGCGGCCCGCATGTCGCACGCATTCCTGCGAAACACGACGATTGTCGGCCTGCTGACGCTCCTTTCCCGGGTCACGGGCGTGATCCGGGACATGGTGTACCTGATCTCCTTCGGCGCCGGACCGCTGATGGACGCCTTCCTGGTGGCGTTCAAGATCCCGAACTTCCTCCGCCGCCTGACGGCGGAAGGGGCCTTCTCGCAGGCTTTCGTGCCGGTGATCTCGGAATACAAGGTGCAGCGCCCGCACGCAGAGGTCCGGGACCTTGTGGCGCGCGTCTCGGGCGTATTCGGCGCCTTGCTTTTCGTCGTCACGCTCGTCGGCGTGATCGCAGCCCCCGTGCTCGCCTTCCTCTTCGCGCCGGGCTGGCACGACGGCGACAGCCGCTTCGACCTGACAGTCGAGATGCTCCGTTTCACGTTCCCTTATATGTTCTTCATCTCGCTCGTCGCGCTCGGCTCCGGCGTGCTGAACAGCTACGGGCGCTTTGCCGTTCCTGCGCTGAACCAGACGCTCCTGAATCTCGTCATGATCGTTGCCGCGGGCGTCGTCGCGCCCTATTTCGAAAAACCCGGCGTCGTTCTCGCGATCGGCGTATTCGTGGCGGGCGTCGTGCAACTGGTCGCGTATTTCCCGGCACTGCGGGCACTCGGCCTGCTGCCGCGGCCTCGCTTCGACCGCACCCACGAGGGCGTGCGGCGCATCGCGCGGTTGATGCTGCCCGGCATCTTCGGCTCATCGGTCGCGCAAGTCTCGCTCCTGCTCGACACGATCATCGCGTCCTTCCTGGTGGTCGGCAGCGTCACCTGGCTCTACAGCGCCGATCGGCTGGTCGAGTTTCCGATGGGTGTGTTCTCCATCGCGCTCGCGACCGTCATCCTGCCAGGGCTCTCGTCGCACCACGCCGATAAGTCCCCGGAGAAATTCAACGCGACACTCGACTGGGCGCTTCGCCTCACGATCACGATCGTCACGCCGGCCGCGATCGGGCTCCTGATGCTGTCCGCCCCGCTGATTGCGACGATCTTCGGTTACGGCGCTTTCAACGAGCGCGACGTGCTCATGTGCAGCTACGCCCTGATGGCGTACTCGCTCGGCCTGATCGGCTTCTCGCTCGTGAAGGTGCTCGCGCCCGGCTACTTCGCCCGGCAGGACACGAAGACGCCGGTGAAGGTGGGGCTCATTGCGCTGTCGATCAACATGATCTTCAACGTCAGCGTCGTGGTGCCGGCGTTCCTGTCCGGATTCCCGTTTCCGCACGTGTTGCTCGCGGTGTCGACGGGCCTGTCGGCGCTCATCAATGCGGCGCTCCTGTTTCGCGGGCTCCGGCGCGACGGCATTTACGCGCCGTCCGGCGAGTGGCGCCGGTTGCTGCCGCAGGTCGGGCTCGCGAGCCTCGTCATGGGCGGCTTTCTCTGGTGGGTGTCGGGCGACTGGTCGGCCTGGACGGGGTGGCCGGCCATGCAACGGGCGGTCTGGCTCGGCGTCTCGGTCGTGGGCGGCGGCGCGGTTTACTTCGGCGTGCTGTGGATTGCCGGCGCGCGCCCGCGCCACCTGAAGCCTCTATAATTGCCGGGCACGATTTTCGATCCGGCAGGGCCATGCTGATTCGACGCGGTTTCAAACCCGGCCGGGATGCGGACCGCGGATACGTCGTTGCGATCGGCAACTTCGACGGCGTTCATCTCGGACACCAGGCGATTCTCGCGGTTTTGCGGCAGCGCGGCCTCGAGTCACGGCTGCGGACGGCCATCGTCTGTTTCGAGCCGCATCCGCGCGAGTATTTCGCACCGATGCCGGAGCAGGCGCCGGCCCGGCTGATGCGGCTTCGGGACAAGGCCGAACAAATAGCGGAAGCTGGCGTGTCGGAATTGAGGGTCCTGCGATTTGGTGCGGAGCTCTGTCGCTGGGATGCTGAGGTATTTATAGAGCGAGTGCTGGTCCAGGCACTGGGAGCGAAGCGAGTGGTGATCGGCGAAGGTTTCCGGTTCGGGCGCGATCGCGGCGGCGACGTCAAGAAGCTACGTTCCGAAGGCGGGCGGCAGGGCTTTGCCGTTGACGAGATCCCGCCGCTTGCGATCGGCGGCGGCGCGGCGAGCTCGTCGCGCGTGCGCCAGGCGCTCGCGGCCGGCAGGCTCGATGAAGCCAGGACAATCCTTGGGCGCGACTTCCGGATTAGCGGCCGGGTGATCGCCGGGCAGAAGCTCGGGCGGAAACTCGGTTTTCGCACGGCCAACATGCGCCTCCAGCGTCGCGTATCGCCGGTCGCTGGTATCTTTGCCGTGCGCGCGTCCGGCGCCGGACTCGCACGGCATCCGGGCGTCGCCTCGGTCGGCACGCGCCCGACGATCGGCGGCAGGGAATGGCTGCTCGAAACGCATCTCTTCGATTTCGAGGGCGATCTGTACCGCGAACGGCTCGACGTCGATTTCATCGCGCGGCTGCGCGACGAGATCCACTACCCTGATCTCACGAGCATGACAGCGCAGATGCAGGAAGACGCGCGCAGGGCGCGCGAACTACTTTCGGCCTGAGGCGAGGCATGGACTACAAGCAGACGATCAACCTGCCGAATACCGACTTCCCGATGAAGGCGGACCTGGCGCGGCGCGAACCGGAGATGGTCGCCCGCTGGCTCGGCGACGACATTTATGTGGAGCTCCGCCGCCGCGCCGCAGGCCGGCCGCGCTTCGTGCTGCTGGACGGCCCGCCGTATGCGAACGGTGTCATCCACATTGGCCACGCCGTCAACAAGATCCTGAAGGACATCATCGTCAAGTCGCGGACGCTCGACGGCTACGACTCGCCGTACGTTCCGGGCTGGGACTGCCACGGCTTGCCGATCGAACAGCAGGTCGAGAAGAAGTACGGCCGCGTCGGCCAGAAACTCGACGCCGACGCGTTCCGAAAGGCCTGCCGCGAATATGCGGCGAGCCAGGTCGACGTGCAGCGTGTCGATTTCCAGCGCCTCGGCGTGATGGGCGACTGGAACGATCCCTATCTCACGATGGACTCGCATTACGAGGCCGAGCAGCTTCGCGCCTTTGCGGCGATCATCCGCCGCGGCCACCTCGTGCGCGGGTTCAAGCCGGTGCACTGGTGCCTCGATTGCCGCTCTTCGCTTGCCGAGGCCGAGGTCGAGTATGAGGAGCGCAATTCGCCATCGGTGGACGTGCGTTTTGCGATCGTCGATCCGATGGATGCGGCACGGCGCTTCCACCTGGCGAGCGACGAACTCATGACGGCTTCGATCTCGATCTGGACCACGACGCCGTGGACGCTGCCCGCCAACCAGGCGGTCTGCCTGCACCCGTTGCTGGACTACGTGCTCGTCGAATTCCAGCGCGCTGAAGGTCCGGAGCGCCTCATCGTCGCCGAAGGGCTGCTGGAGGCCGTTGCAACCCGCATCGGGTCAACCGCACGGCGTGTGCTCGGTAAGGCGACGGGCCAGGCACTTGAGGGCCTGCGCCTCGAGCATCCATTCTACGAACGCGAAGTGCCGGTGATCCTCGGCGATCACGTGACGCTCGAGACCGGCACCGGCGCCGTGCACACCGCGCCCGGTCACGGCGCGGACGACTACGAGTTGGGTCGGCGCTATGGGCTGCCGATTGACAACCCGGTCGGTGGCGACGGGCGATTTGTCGCGGGCACGCCGCTTTTCGAGGGCCTGTCGGTTTTCGACGCCAATGCGAAGATCGTCGAAACGCTCAGGGAGGCCGGGCGGCTCATCCATTTCGAGTCCTACCGGCACAGCTACCCGCACTGCTGGCGGCACAAGTCGCCGGTGATTTTCCGCGCGACGCCACAGTGGTTCCTGAGCATGGAGAAAGCGAACCTGCGCCGCGATGCGCTCGCCGCGATCCGTGGCGTGCGCTGGATCCCGGGCTGGGGCGAGCAGCGGATCACCAGCATGATCGAAACACGGCCCGACTGGTGCATCTCTCGCCAGCGCGCCTGGGGCGTGCCGCTTGCCATGTTCGTGCACAAGGAAACGGGCGAGCCGCATCCGCAGACGCCGGAGCTGCTCGAGCGCGTGGCCGCCCTCGTCGCCGAGGGCGGCATCGAGGCCTGGTTTGCGCTTAATCCGCGTCACCTGCTCGGCGATGAGGCGCTCGTGTACGAGAAGTGCGACGACGTCATGGACGTGTGGCTCGACTCCGGCGTCGTGCACCACTGCCTGCCAGCGCTTCGGCCCGGGCTGATCCCGTTCCCGGCCGACATCTATCTCGAGGGCTCGGACCAGCATCGCGGCTGGTTTCACAGTTCGCTGCTCGCATCCGTTGCGGGCCGCGGCGTCGCGCCGTACCGCCAGGTGCTCACGCACGGGTTCACGGTCGACGAGAAGGGCCGGAAGATGTCGAAGTCGCTCGGCAACGTCGTCGCGCCGCAGAAGGTCGTGCAGTCGCTCGGCGCCGACGTGCTGCGGCTCTGGGTCGCCGCGACCGACTACAGCGGCGAGATCAATGTCTCCGACGAGATCCTGAAGCGCATGTCCGACAGCTACCGGCGCATGCGCAATACCGTGCGATTCCTGCTCGGCAACCTGGCGGGCTTCGATCCGGCGAAGGATTCACTGCCGGTCGAGCGGCTGCTCGACATCGACCGCTGGGCGCTCGCGCGGGCCGCTCGCCTGCAGCAGGAAGTGACCGAGGCCTACCGCAACTACGATTTCCACTCGATCTACCAGAAGGTGCACAACTTCTGCGTCGTCGAGATGGGCTCGTTCTGGCTCGACATCCTGAAAGACCGGCTCTATACGATGCCCGCGAAGAGCGAGGCGCGCCGCTCGGCGCAGACGGCGATGTATCACATCGCCGAGGCGATGGTGCGCTGGCTCGCGCCGATCCTGAGCTTCACGGCCGAGGAAATCTGGAAATACCTGCCGGGGCCGCGCGATCCGTCGGTGTTCTTCTCGACCTGGTGGACGCTGCCTGCCGTTTCGCCGGACGGTCCGGTCGACTGGGACGCCGTGATTGCGCTCAAGATCGATGTCTCGCGCGAGCTCGAGCGGCTACGCACGGCCGGAGAGCTTGGCGCGCCGCTCGAGGCGGCGGTGGACGTCTATCTCGACGAAGTGCAGCATCCGCGCATGGCGGCCCTCGGCGACGAGTTGCGATTCGTGCTGATCACCTCGCAGGCGAGGCTGAAACCCGCTTCGGAACGCCCGGCGTCAGCCGTCGCCGCGGAATCGGTCGCGAAGACCGGCGCCTGGATCTCGGTGAGTGTCGAGCAGGCGCCCAAGTGCGCGCGTTGCTGGCACCGGCGCGAGGACATCGGCCGGGATCCGCAGCATCCCGAAATCTGCGCGCGCTGCGTCACCAATCTCGACGGGCCGGGCGAAACGAGGCGTTACGCATGACACGACCGATCTTCCACGAAAAAACCGGGCTCACCTGGCTGTGGCTCTCCGCGCTCGTGGTCGCGCTCGACCAACTGACGAAATGGTTGATCGTCACCAACCTCGCGTTGTTCGAGATCCTGCCCCTGGGGCCGATCCTGGACATCACGCGCCTGCACAACGCGGGCGCGGCTTTCGGGCTGCTAGCGGAGGCGGGCGGCTGGCAGCGCTGGTTCTTTCTCGGTCTCGCGGCGGTGATTGGAGTCGCGATTGTTTACTGGCTGCGCTCGCTGCCGGCCCGCGGCCAGTACTGGCTCGTGATCGGGCTCGCGCTCATCCTGGGCGGCGCTGTCGGCAATGCCTACGACCGTTTCGTCGACGGCCACGTCGTCGACTACCTGCATTTCCATCTCGGGGGCGCCTACTTCCCGGCCTTCAATGTCGCGGACATCGCGATCACGACGGGCGCGCTCATGCTCATCATCGACGCGCTCCTCTCCAGCCGGCGGAGCCGGGCGGCGACGCGGTGAAGGTACTGCTCGCGAATCCGCGGGGATTCTGCGCGGGCGTCGACCGCGCGATCGACATCGTGGAGCGGGCGATCGAGCTCTTCGGCGCGCCGATCTACGTGCGGCACGAGGTCGTGCACAACAAGTTCGTGGTGGATCGGCTGCGGGATCTCGGCGCGGTTTTCGTCGACGAACTGGACGCGGTTCCGGACGGCGCGACCGTGATCTTCAGCGCGCATGGCGTGTCGAGCGCGGTCGAGCAGGAAGCCGCGCGCCGTCGGCTCGCCGTGTTCGATGCGACCTGTCCGCTCGTCACCAAAGTTCACATGGAAGTGGGGAGATACGCGCGAGACGGGCTCGACGTGATCCTGATCGGCCATGCCGGCCATCCGGAGGTGGAGGGCACCATGGGGCGCTTCGACACGAGCCTGGGCGGTCGCATCCACCTGGTCGAGACCGTCGTGCATGCCGCGCATCTATCGGTTCGGAATCCAGCGCGCCTCGCGGTCGTGACGCAGACGACGCTATCCGTCGACGACACGGCGAAAGTCATGTCGGCGCTCCGGGAGCGGTTTCCGGCGGTCGCGACGCCGCGCAAGGAAGACATCTGCTACGCGACGCAGAACCGCCAGGATGCGGTCAAGCAGCTCGTCGCGCAGTGCGACGTGATCGTCGTCGTGGGATCGCGGTCGAGCTCCAATTCAAATCGCCTACGCGAAATCGCGACGACGCGCGGAATTCCGGGCTATCTCGTCGACGGAGCGGACGATCTCAAGCGCGAGTGGTTTGAGAGCAAGCGTGCCGTGGGTGTGACGGCAGGTGCATCGGCGCCCGAATCGCTCGTGCAGGAAGTCGTGGAGCGTCTGCGGGAGTGGGGCGGACACGAGGCCGTCGAGGTTGTCGGGCGCGAGGAGCGGGTGGTGTTTGGATTGCCGCAGGCATTGCGGCAGGTCGCCCGGTCCGAACCCGTTCGTCGCTGACCTCGCACTACCAGCAGCGCCGGGCGCTATCGCCGCCTTGCGAATCCGTCGCCACGCGGCGTCCACTTTCGTCGATGGACAGCATCCGGCACAGCGGATCGGCCCGCTCGCTCGTGGCGGTGGCGACGACGCGAAATTCCGCGGCACTCGCGGACGCGACAGTGAGCGCGTAGTGACCGCGGGGCGTGCGGGAGGCGACGGGAAGACCGGGCGGATCGTCGCCCACGGCCGCGTCGAGGCGATCGCCATATCGGCCGTGTGACAGGTGAAATTTCTCCTGTTCCGCAGCGGCGGCGAGCAGTGCCTGAACTGCCTCGACGCGATGACTGCGCAGGATGTAACCGCGATAGGAGGCCGCCGCGATCGTTGTCGTGATGGCGACGATGGCGAGTGTGATCACCACCTCGATCAGGGTGAAGCCGGCGGCGGGCTTAGTTTGCGCCATGATGTCTTTACCGGATCGCCGGCATAGCCAGTGTCAAATGTCTCGCCTTCGGCAATGCCGAATGGCCGCGGCCGGCAGCCCGCACAGGTCTCATCCCAGCGATCCGGAAAGCCGAAACGCATGTCGACCGGCAAGCCGGAGCCGGCGATTTCCTCGGCGTCCTCCTCCTCGGACTGGACGGGCGACGCATGCGGGAGACCGCTCCGCACGTCGAGCGCATACCTGCGCAGCATCGCTCGTGGCGGGCCACAGGGCTCCGAATCCGGACTCGGCACTGGCTGATATGTCTGGAAGCGGAGTGCATGGTCGAAGGTGACCGTTGGCCCGACAATCTTTTCGCCGTGGCCGTGCCCTTCGATTCGGGCATACCAGCCCGCCGCGGTCGCGGGCATGGCGCTTCCGGTGGCCGTGACGTCGTGAAGGTCTGATTCCGCGAGCGTGCCCGCCGAGCCCGAGTCCTCGTTATCGAAGATCGTGTAGATGCGATCGACGACCGAGACGTCGCGCGGCCGCGCGACCCAACCGGAGCCCACGGCGATCGCTATCCGGTGGCCGCCTGCGACTCGAGCGATCGACGCATCGGGCGTCGCATGGAAGCGCTGCATCCCGGTCCCGAGTCGCGCAATTAACCGCGCGTCGGCGAGGTCGGTCGCGGGCCGTCCGTTCGTGAAGTCGAGTCGCCATAGTTCGCCGGTCACGTCGACCAGATAGGCCCGATCGAGGTAAGTGTCGCCGTCCAGGTCGAGCGCGCGAGGCGCTGAGGGGAGGCTGGCGAGCCCGGAAAGCCGTAGATCGTCCTCGTTCCCGTCGCCACCCGACCAGAGCAACCGGCCCGTGGCCGCATCCAGAACAAGGAGCGTGTTGCCAGCGCCGGGGCCGGACGGCTGAAGTGAATCGAACCGGCGGTCGTAACCACCGCCAATCAGCACGACCCAGTCACCGGCGCTTTGCCCGGATCCCTCGACGCGCAGTCGCGTCACGACCGCATCGGCGCGGGCCTCGGCATCCTCCGCCGGCAGCCCAGCCGACCACAGCAATCGCGGATCGCCAGGTGTGGAGATGTCGAGCGTGTAATAGCGGTTGCCGCCGCGACCGAGACCGAAGAGCAGCCACAGGTGCTCACCGGCGCCCGCGTCGATGCGCCCATTGCCATCGGGATCGTGCCGATGCAGGACGAGCGGCCCGTCGATTCCGTGTCCACGGACAGTCTTCGGCTCATCGCGCATCAACTCCGGGAGTCGCGGCAGCAATTCCTTCGGCAGCCAGGCCCACAATTCGCCGCCGCTGTCGGCGTCGAACGCATGCAACAGGCCATCATGCGTCGCCGCAAATGCAATCTGGCGATCCGCCGTCGGATAGTCGACGACAAGCGGCGAGTGCGGTCCGGGATCGCCAAGGGTTTGCTGTGCAGCTGGCCAATCGAGGATATCCGCCAGCGATACCGGATCGGTCGCGGCGAGCCCAAACATCGCGCGATCGAAGCGCGCGTTCCCGGACGTGAGCTGGTTCGAAAGATCGAGGATTCGCGGACTCGCGATATCCGAATGGATGCGACGCGCATCGACTGTCGGCAGCCGGCCTGCAGCGCCGCCCGTGAGCAGATTCGCGTCCGGCGCATCGCTCCAGAGGCTCCGCGAATCCGGCCTCGGCAATCCGGATGCCGGGTCGATCGGCTCCTCGCCGTCGCGATCGGCGACGGCGGGCGGCGCCAGTGGCGAGGCGGGCGCCCGGAGCGAATAGCGAAACAAGTTGCCGGGCCAGCGTTCACGAGGAAGCGGCGCGGTGAGGCCAAGGACGATTCCGGGCTCACCGGAATCACCGGCGAAAGGAGTGAGGCCCGCCGCTGAAAGCTGAGGATCCGCCGCGACTGCGGCGTCCCGCTGGAAGCTCCTGGCGACCAGATTGATGAAAGCCAGCGGATCGCCGAGCGATCCGGTTGCGCCGGATACTCCGGCCGAGTCTGCAGCGGGCGAAATCCAGGTCATCAGTGCGTGTTGCGCGCCGGCGAGGCTTTCGCTCAGGTCCGCTGTCGCGATCCATTGCTCGAGCGCCGCCAGACAATTCGCGCCGCAACCGCCAGTCAATGCGTCGAATCGCGGCAAGGCGCCGGCGGCGGACGCCGCCAGATCGTCATCGGATGCCGCCGCGGCTGCGAGATAGCCCAGCGAGACGGGCCGGCAGGCGTGGCTGAATGGCGAGCGATAGCGACCCGGTGCCCCCGGATCGACAGCCTCAGGATCCCGTCGCGTATCACTTCCGAACCGGATGACCCCACCCGACAGCCAGGCCGCGGCTTCGGCCAGCGTCTCGGCCAGGGGCGCGCTGCCCGACGGCGCTTCGCCGGCGATGGCGAGCAGTTCCGTCGCCGCGATTGGGCTCGCGACCGGCGCGCTGGCAACATAGCCGCCGTCCGGTCCGTCGGGATCGATGCGAATCAACGCGACTTCGAGTTCCGCTGTCGAAGCGAGTGCAGCCGACAAGGACCGCAGGCTGGCCTCTGCAATCGGACGCTCCACAGGAAGCGGCAAGGCGCGCAGATAATTAAGGTAGTTGCCCGTATAGAAAATATAGGGATCCGCATGCGGAGACCGGTCCCATGCGATCTCCCGGGCGACGTCGCCTTGCCAGGGACCTCCAGCCCCGTCGCTCGCGTACCAGATTCCGGCAGTTGAACCGTGCCGCCCGCGATCGGCGCGGCATTCGACGGCCCCCGCATTGTCCGATTTCAGTGCCGACCAGTAAGCGCCATCTGCGTGCCATTGTGCGGCGCGCGACGCGATAAAGATTCCGTGGACCTCGAGCGGGTCGCGCGCGGCTGAGCAGTGAAAGCCAGTTGCCGGGCGCGACGGCGCCGTCTCGAGTCCCATCTGAGCGAGGCAGTCCGGTGCCGGGCCGGCACTGCGACGCCAGTACACGCGGGCGGCAGCGCAGCGAACCGTATCGTCCAATGCGGCGCCATAGTCGCGCCCAGCGTCATAGGTTTCATCGACTTCGATGTTGCGGGCCGTGGCGGCTGAGGTGTCGATGATCATGGCCAGGAGTGGTTTGTTGTCGTCCGGTAGCGCGGCACGATGCACCGAAGCCTCGTCTGCATCCGCATGACACCCGAAAGACAGGATCGCCGCGATAGGAGCCAGGGAAGCTCCCCGGAAGATTCGCACGGTCGCCACGTTCATGTCGTCGGCACCACGAGATAGAAACCCTGCTCGAGCCGTACCCGCGTGCCACGGCCCGACTGCGCGTCGGCCGTGACAAAGAAGCTCCGGGCCGCGAACGTGCCGGCGTTTTCACCCACGCTGAAACCGTTCGGCAACGGGCTCGACCCCTCGGCTTCGCGCGTCACCGTCTGAAAGGCCGCGGCGGCCGTCGGATCCTCCTGACGGATCGTCCCGGCATTCGTGCCCGCGCCGCGCGCGGCGGCCGCCTGCGACAACGCGTGGACGATGCCGGTTTCGGCGGCCTCGAACGCGTTTTGCGACATCTGCTGGTGACCCGCGAGTGCAAGCGCGGTCATGGCCGCCGCGGCCGCCGCGAGCGCAAGCGCGCCGAGCCCGGAAAGCAACACGAGCGTGAGGACCAGCGCGGATCCGCGATCACGCAACTTCACGGCCGGGCACCGTGATTGCGAAGTTCGATCACGCGCGCGACACGCTTTCGGCGGCTCATCCCGGGCTGCGTGGGTTCGGGTATGGCGCTACGCGCCTCGAGTTCGAGCCTCAATGCGCGTATCGAACTATCGAACAGGGGCTCGCCGGGACGCAGCCAGCGGTCGACGGCGGTATCGGTATCGGCCGGGTCGTCCACGCCGATCTCAATCTGCATGTCGCTGATACCGCTGACGAGTTCTTCGTCCTGGAATGCCGGTCGTGTGCCGCCGACGAGCCGTTTGCGTCGCAGTGACGGCCAGCCGCTGCGACCGGTCGAATCCGCGCTGATGTAATAGACGCCGACTTCAAGATCGTGCCAGCGCGCATCGGCCCCGAGAATTCCTGTGCCATTGGCGGCGAGGATTGCCGTCCGGAGATTCGTTTCGAGCTGCAGCCGGCCCGCCTGCGGGCGCGTCGGCGCCGCCGCCGCGTGGCGAACGATGAGGGTATCGGACTGCGGTGCGCGTCTCCCATCCGGTGACGCACGGCAACGGATGGGGATACCGGGTGCTGCCTCATAGGCGGCGTCTGCAACAGCAATCGCGGAGTGAAGGTCATGCGCGAGCGAATCGCCGCAGGCGCCGGCAACCGCGAGATCCGGGCGTTCGGCTGCACCGAACGCCATCGCACCTTCGACTGGACTCGCGGGCGGCGCCAGGCCGAGATATCCCGCGAGCCGGATTTCGTCGACGAGCAGCGCGAAAGCGGCATCCAGCGATTCTTCGAGCTGCGCCAGTGATTCACCGGTCCGGTGTGCGGCGCGTCCGCGCGCAACGAATGCGATCGATCCCCCGAGCACCACCAATACGATGAGCATTGCAACCATGACCTCGACCAAGGTCAGACCCGAATCGCGATTCATGTCGTCACCGGAAGCACAAGCCGCTGGACGCCGACGCCGGCGACCGGCCACTCAATCGAGATGAGGTAGTTCACGGGCACGGACTCGTCGGCCTCGACACGCGCGCTGCTTCCGGACGGCAGTGTGGCCGCGACCGCCGCCGACCACGCAAGGATCGCGGGCGTATCACCCGCGAGCGCGACGCCGTCGCTTTGATTGAGCGCGCGCAGCTCGTCGGCAAGCGAACCGGCGAGGCGGATCGCAGCCCGGCGATGGGACGACTCGCGCTCGTACTGGACGCTCTGCAGCAGCACGATACCCGCGCCGGCCAGTCCCGCCAGCATGAGTGCGAGTGCGACGAGGACCTCGATCATCGTGAAGCCGCTGCTGCGGCCGGCATTCAGCATGCGAGCGCCCGGTCCGATGCGTCGCGTTCGCTGATCCGCGGCCTGCCGCTGCGGCTGATGATGACGGCCCGAGCCGCTGGGGATCCACGCCTGTCGCAGACCGTGAGTGTCGCGGGACTCGCGAACCCGGAGTCGCCTTCGAAGTTGATGATCGCGCGATTCGAGCGGATCTGCGGCGCGCCGCTCCCTCCGGACAAAGGCAGACTTCGCCGGAAGAGTTCGGCGCGATCCGCAAGCAGCAGGCCGGTGGACCAGTCCGATCGTCCGGTGCAGGCCAGCTCGTCATCGCTGCCGCAGAGCTGGATCGCTTCGCTCCGGGTTGCCGAAAACTGGCGCGCGAGATTGACGGCATGCATCGTGGTCGTGAGCGCCGCGTTCATTCGGCTGTCGAGAAGCAGGTTCGAGAACGCAGGCGCGGCCGCGCCGGCAATGATTGCGACGATTCCGAACATGACAATCAGCTCCGGCAGTGTATGCCCGCGAGCCCGCGTGATTCTGTTAAGCATGCGGCGAGGCTAGCCCGCGCTGGCACGGCCGCCGCGCTCCAATTTCGCCGTGTTTGAGCCGATATTCGCGGGGGCGTATATTCGCGCCCCATGGACCCACACAAAGACCGCAAGCGCATCCAGTCCCGCCTGGCGGAACACGACATCCAGCCGACGGCCCAGCGCACGCGGATTGCGACGCTCCTGTTCGCACGTGACCAGCACCTGACAGCAGACCAGATCATTCAGGCGCTCGCCGCGGGCGGAACGCAGGTTTCCAAGGCGACGGTCTACAACACCTTGAACCTGTTTGCGAAGAAGGGTCTCCTGAGGCCGCTTCAGGTCGATTCGGAGCGGGGGCTCTTCGACTCGAACATGTCGCCACACCACCACTTTCACGTCGAGGACACGGGCGAGCTGATCGACGTGCCGCCCGGCAGCGTGGAATTGTCCCGCCTGCCGCCGTTGCCGCCGGGCACGGAATCGGTGGCCGTGGAGATCGTTATCCGGGTGCGCCGGCAGGGCTGAGTCCGCGTTGCCCGCAGGCCGGGCCTTGCCTATACTTCGCGCCCCCGCTGCCGGTGTAGCTCAGTTGGTAGAGCAGTCGCTTCGTAAGCGAGAGGTCGGGGGTTCAAGTCCCTCCACCGGCACCATTCCCAGCGCCAAGCGGAATGGAATTATAGATGCCAGCAAGGCCTGAATTCGCATGAAAATTGCCGCGGTGAAGCCGTTCACGGTGGGGACCGGACCTATTTCCGCATTTGTCGCCGCGCATGCCGACCCCGCCCTTGATAGATTCATGATCGAATATATTTCGGCCTTCGTTCCCAAGGATTCGGGCAAACATTTCAACCCGCACGTCAGTACCGGTGTCGCCCCACCGGAATACCTCGACACGATGCTCGCCGAGCCGTTCGAGCCGTTTGTCTTCTCGCCGGCCGGCGCATCCGTTTACCAGTTGGGCCCGTTCGGCACGGCCGCGAAGAAGCTCAAGGAATTTCAATGAAGCCTTGAGGCTGCCGTACGGAACTGGACTGTTGCGGATATGAAGAACAGCTGAAAGAGGATTTGCCCATGAACCAGGTGCGGAAATCGAGTGGCTGGTTGGGACTCGTGCTGATCGCACTGGGCCTGGCCGCCATGGTAACACCCGCAGTTGCCGGGGGCGCGGTCGTGATCGTAATCGGATGCATCCTGCTCATCGCGGGAATCCTGGCCATCGTGCGCGCCATGAGGGCGGTGGCGTGGATCGAAAGGACGATCAGCCTGATCCTGGGTGGCATCACCGCAGCGGCCGGAATCGCAGTCATCGGCCACCCGATCTTCGGCATGGCGTTCCTGACCCTGTTGCTGGTCGTCTATTTCTTGATCGAAGGTCTCTGGAAAGTCGTCGTCTCACTTCGCTATCGGCCGGCTCGAGGCTGGGGGTGGTTGCTGGCGAGCGGCGTGCTGTCGCTGATTCTCGGGTTGCTGATCTGGAATCAATGGCCGGTCTCCGGCATGTGGGCAATAGGCGTGCTGGTTGGAATCAATCTCGTGGGCAGCGGACTTGCATTGGTCACTCTGGCGCTGTTGCACAAGAGATAAGTCATCGCGTTTGTCACCGTGACACAAGAATTTGAGGAATTGTCCCTGAAGGCGAAGCTCGCACTCGCTTTCATTTCGGTGGGTTTGTACGCGTTCCTGAATTTCCTGTCGGCGCGAAGCGAAGCGATTGACACGCTGCTTTCGACAGCGAATTCCGGGATGCATCTCAGCGCCCTCATTTTCGGCGCGCTCGTCATGGTGCCTTACGTCGTGTCAACTGGCCGGCGGGTCCTTCGCGCGGTGACCATGTGCATCGCGAGTGCGGCGATCTATTACGCCGCGGTCCGCTTCGTCGCGGACGGCCCGCTCGGATACAATATGATCACGTCCTTCGTCCTGAGTGGGAGCGCCACGGCGCTCCTCACGGGCCTCACCGTGGTCGTGCTGGGACCGAGGCCGTTCCCGGCCCGGTTGGTTCCGCTGATGCTCGCGGCTGGCGCCGCCGGAGGCGCCGTATTCGAGTACAAGTCGTCGATCGACGAGACCATGCTGCTCGCCCACGCTGCGTGGCAGCTGCTTGTATGCCTCGCCCTTCATTTCAGCTTTCGCGAGACGCCGAAATGATCTCGCGAAAGGGCCATTCGCGGCGATGACCGGCGAGGGCGGCAAGTACGTGAAGGCGATTTTCGCGAACGTCGGCAAGGACGTTGCGATCGGCTACGGCGTGTTCGTCGTCCTGGCAATGTTCGTCAACCTTATCTCGACGGGCGGTTTCGCCGACGTCTCAATCACGCTCGCTGACCTCTTGAGCGGCAACCTACCGATGGCGTCGACTGGCGGCTCGAGCGGCAAGGGGATATTCCTCGTGCTGCTCGCAAGCGCCACGATCGCCGTGCCGCATTTTTGGAAGCACAAGTTCGCGCCGCTCGCGTTCACCTTACCGTTCCTGTTCACGATCTACGGATTCTGGCCGCTGTATGAGCAGCACCGGGCGCAGAAGCAGGCGATCGAGGCGATGGGCGAGTTGGGTCAGATAATGGGGCAAGTGGCCGAGCAGGTGGACGGCAGCGTGGGCGGTCCTTTCGACAGCCTCGGAATTAGCGCCTGGCTGCTCCTCGCGACCGTCATCTTCCTGGCATTCACGGGCCTGATGCGGTTTCTGGCCCGCTCCTGAACGGAGTCATCACTTCATCGTCGGCATCGTGAACTCGGCGCCCTTCGAGCCCTCGGGCCAGCGCGCAGTGACGGTCTTGAGCCGCGTGTAGAAGCGCACGCCGTCCGGGCCGTGCATGTGCAGCGGGCCGAACAGCGAGCGCTTCCAGCCGCCGAAGCTGTGGAAGGCCATCGGCACCGGGATCGGCACGTTGATGCCGACCATGCCAGCTGCGACGCGGCGGGTGAATTCGCGCGCGGCGCCGCCGTCGCGCGTGAAGATCGCGGTGCCGTTGCCGTATTCGTGTCGCTCGATCAGGCCGAGCGCCGCATCGAGGTCCGGCACGCGCAGCACGACCAGCACCGGGCCGAAGATCTCCTCGCGATAGATCCGCATGTTCTCGCTCACGCGGTCGAACAGCACGGGACCCATGAAGAATCCGCGCTCGTGGTCTGCGACCGGGTGCTTGCGCCCGTCCACGACGAGTGCAGCGCCTTCCTTGACGCCCGCATCGACATAGCCGAGCACACGCTCGAGGTGCTCCTTGGTGACGAGCGGGCCCATGGCAGCGCCTTCGGCGGTGCCCGGCAGCACGCGGATTGCGGCAAGCTCGGGTTTCAGGGCTTCGATCAGGCGGTCGCCCGCGTCGCCGACTGCAACCGCGACGGAGATCGCCATGCAACGCTCACCGGCCGAACCGTAGGCGGCGCCTGCGAGCGCGTGCGCCGCGCCCGCGGGGTCCGCGTCCGGCATGACGACCATGTGATTCTTGGCGCCGCCGAGCGCCTGCACCCGCTTGCCGTGTTCGGAGCCCGTGCGGAAGACGTGCTCGGCGATCGGTGTCGACCCCACAAAGCTGACCGCATCCACGCCGGGATCCGTCAGCAACGTGTCGACTGCTTCGCGATCGCCATTCACGACATTCAGCACGCCCGCCGGCGCGCCGGCTTCGGTCATGAGCTCCGCGAGCCGCATCGGGCAGCCGGGATCCTTCTCGGAAGGCTTCAGGACGAAGGTGTTGCCGCAGGCGATGGCGATTGGAAACATCCACATCGGCACCATCGCCGGGAAATTGAACGGCGTGATGCCGGCGCAGACGCCGACCGGCTGGCGCAGTGACCAGCTGTCGATGCCGCGACCGATGGCGTCGCTGTATTCCCCCTTCAACAGCTGCGGGATACCGCAGGCGAACTCGACGATTTCGAGGCCGCGCGTCACCTCGCCACGCGCATCGGCGAGCACCTTGCCGTGCTCGCGCGTCAGGATCGTCGCAAGGTCCTCGTTATGCCGCTCGATGAGGTCCCGGAACCGGAACAGGACGCGCGCACGGCGCAGTGCCGGCGTTTCGGACCAATCAGGCAATGCGGCTCGCGCCGAAGCAATGGCCGCGCGCGTTTCGTCCGCGGAGGCGAGCGCAACCTCGGTCGTTGCGACGCCGAGCGCGGGGTTATAGACAGGCGCGGAGCGGCCGGAGCGTCCCGCGACGCGCTTCCCGCCGATGTAGTGGCCCAGCTGCTCGAGTTTGGCGGTCATTTTCAAGCGTCCAATCGATCTTTGAATTCTCGCGCAAATGGTGGTGACTGTCACATAACAGTCATTCCGCGTCGCCGGATTGTATGCTCGATGCCAGGACCGCGCGATTGCGAGACAGGAGATACCGATTGGCAACGCGAGACTGGTTCAGCTTGGTCGCCATTGTCGTCGCCGGTTGCACGCAGCTGGAAGAGCCTGCATCGGCGCCTGACAAGGCACCGCACTATGGATTGTCGCCGCCGTCGGTCACGGCACGCGCCGAAACTGCGCCGGTCGAGAGCCCTGAAGACGCGGCCGATGATCCGGCGATCTGGGTTCATCCGCTGGACCCGCAACAGAGCGTGATCATCGGTACCGACAAGCAGCGCGGGCTCATGGTTTATGACCTTGAAGGGCGGCTCCTTCAGTCTTTGTACGACGGCCGCTTGAACAACGTAGACTTGCGCGACGGTTTCAATATCGCTGGTCGCCTGATGACCTTGGTGGCGGCGAGCAATAGAACCGACCGGACGATCGCACTCTATTTCCTGGATCCCGACGCACGCCGCCTTGTCCGTGCCGGACCACCGGTGCCGACGGGGCTTGGGGATCCATACGGGCTCTGCATGTTCGCGCAGCCCGGCGGTGACCATTTCATATTCGTCAGCGACTCGAACGATGGTCGTTACCGCCAGTGGCGTATCCGCGCCGAAGGAGAAACCATCGTTGCCGAGCGCGTGCGCGACTTTCAGGTTGGCTCCAAGGCCGAAGGCTGCGTCGCAGATGACGAAACGGGAAAGCTATACGTCGCAGAAGAAGACGTCGGTCTCTGGGAATATCGGGCGACCGCCGACGGAGGCCGGACCCGCACCATGATCGACCGCGTGGGAGGCGGGAACGGCCTGGCGGCTGACATCGAAGGCGTATCGATCTTGCGCGATCGCGATGGCCGCGGCTTCATCGTGCTTTCAAACCAGGGGGCCAACTCGTACGCGGTCTATCGTCGGGAAGCCGGGCATGCCTTTGTCGGCCTGTTTCAGATTGCCGCCAACGACGTGCAGGAAATTGATGGCGTGACCGAGACTGACGGGCTCGATGTCACCAGCCGGCCACTGGGTGCTCTCTATCCCGAGGGACTGCTGGTCGTTCAGGATGGTAGTAATCAGCCGGCCGGACAGTTCCAGAACTTCAAGTTCGTGTCGTGGCGCGACGTCGCCCGGGTGCTCGGGATCAAGGACGGAGGCTAGGCGACCGGCCGGCCGCAACGCCGCCTGCGGCGCGCTTCCGGTAAGCTGCGCCACGGGATGCGCTTACCACCCCAAATTCACAAGACGCGCAACCAGCGGGTCCGGCGTCGTGCTGCCGACCTCGAGAACCGCCAGCCGTTTGAGCGGATACCCCTGTGGTTGCGCATGCTGTCGTCGCTGCCGCTGCCTCTGTGGTACGGATTCGCCAGTTTCATCGCCTGGCTTCTCGAATACGTGTTCCCGCACCGTCACGGGATCATCAACATGCAGCTCGCGGCCTGCTTTCCTGACCGCGACGCCGCCTGGATCAAGGCCACGCGGCGTGCGTTCTTCCGGAGCTTTGCGGACGTTTCGGTCGAGATCATCAAGGCGGCGACGATGAAGCCCGACGAGATCGACCGCCGGGTGAGCTTCGAGGGCGCGGAAGCCGCGCGTACGGCCCTCGACGCGGGGCAATCGATCATCGTCGTGACCTCGCACAACTGCAATTGGGAGTGGGCGCTGCTCAAGCTGAGCATTGCCATGGGCCACCCCGTCCACGCGACCTACAAGCCGTTGAAGGGGCGCTTCGGCGACCGCCTGATGCTCACCATCCGCTCGCGCTTCGGTGCCGAGATGATCACGGCGCAGCGGCTGCTGATGCGCGTGCTGCGCTATCGGGGACCTTGCCGAATCGTCGCGATGGTCACTGACCAGGCGCCGACCTCGTCGGCAGTGCGCTATTTCACGCAGTTCATGGGGCTGGATACCGCATTTTTCATCGGTCCGGAGGCAATCGCGCGCAGTGCGCGCCTCCCGGTCTGGTATCTGGAGATGCGGCGCGAGGCCCGCGGTCGCTATCGGATCAATTTCGTACCGCTATCAGAAGCGGGCGAGGAGCTGGCACCGGGCGCGCTGATCGAACGGTACGCAGCGGCAGTCGAGGCGCTGACTCGCGAATGCCCGCCCGACTGGCTGTGGAACTACCGTCGATGGAAGGTGCAGCGCGACGCCGATGGCAATCCGCGGATCGTGAAGTCGGGAGTGATTTCTCCCCCAAGCTGAGCTCAGGATTATAGTAAATACATATGCTTAGCTTGCATTCCTAAAAGTTTCTGACAAAATGCAGCGCAACTAGCGATTTGGCCGCAAGGCCGGTTTCGTTAACTGGTTCCTTCGGTGACTTGCGCCATCGCTGACAGACTGCCTTGAAAACTAGGGGGGAGCCCATCGGGGTGCCGACGGTGCAAGGCGAATCGCTTCCTGAGTTCACGGCCTCGGACGTCCTGTCGACGAAGCTGTGGCAGCCGCGGCCCGACCGGCCGCCGCTCGGTATCGACCTTGCCTGCACCAAGATTGCGGTCGATTTCCAGAACATCACGGCCGGCAATGCCGATGCGGTGATCCGCCAGAGCCTCGACATCCTCCGCGAGGCGACGAGCACGGATGCGGTTTTCCTCGCCCTGCTCGACGGTCATGGCGAGCGCATCGACTCGATCGCGGTCGCCAAGGGCCCGTTCGCGCAATGCCGGCCCGAAGTGCTGAAGGGCGAGGCGCTCGAAGCCCTGCCCTGGATCCGCTCGCGGCTCGAGCACGTGCGCATCCTCGAGATCCGGGACACCGTCAACGGGCGTGCCGAGCAGTCGGGCGACGCCGCAAGGCTCGCGGGCCTCGACATCCGCTCGCTGCTCTTGATCGCATTTGCAGTGCAGGGGACGGTGCGGGGCTTTCTCGCGTTTGCCTCAACGACGCCGCGCGACGGCTGGGACGTCAACCTCCACCTCCTGCTCAAGCTCGTCGGTACAAGCCTCGCCTGCGGCCTCGAAAAGGTCTCGCTCGCAGACCGGCTCGCCGACATGCAGGAGCGCCAGGAAATGGCGCTGCCCTGCGCCAACGACGGCCTCTGGGACTACGACGCGCAGACAAACCACACCTGGTTCTCGCCGCGCTGGAAAGGCATGCTCGGCTTCGCCGAGAACGACATCATCACTTCGCCGGACTGGCACCGAATGGTGCATCCCGAGGACCTCGCCCGTGTCTCCGCCGCGATGCGCGATCACATCGCCGGCAAGACGCCGATGTTCGAAAGCGTCCATCGCCTGAAGCACACCGACGGCGAATGGCGCTGGGTGATCGGACGCGCCTGCGCGCGCGTCGACGACCAGGGGCGGCTGCGCCGCCTAATCGGCGTCGAACTCGACATCACGGAACGCAAGCTCTACGAAGAGGCGCTGTTCCGCGAGAAGGAGAGCGCCCAGATCACGCTGCAGTCGATCGGCGACGGCGTGATCACCTGCGACGAGCACGGTCGCGTCGAATACTTGAACCCCGTCGCCGAAGAGCTCACCGGATGGCGTCTCGAGGACAGCCTCGGGCGCACCATCGACGAGATTTTCCGGGCGTTCCACGAGGAAACCTGCGAGCCGCTCGAGAATCCGCTCGCGGTCGCGGTGCGCCGGATCCGCTCGATCAAGTCGGTGCGGCCGATGCTCCTGATCCGCAAGGACGGCAACGAGCTCTACATCGAGAGCACCGCCTCGCCGATCCGCGACGGCAGCGGCACGGTGACGGGCGGCGTGCTCGTATTCCACGATGTCTCCGAGTCGCGCGAGCTCAACCGGCGGCTCTCGTACCACGCGAGCCACGACGTCCTGACCGGGCTCGTCAACCGGCGCGAGTTCGAGACGCGGCTCGAGCGCGCGCTGAAGAGCGCCAAAGCGCGCGAGACTTCGTACGCGCTCTGCTACATCGACCTCGACCAGTTCAAGATCGTCAACGACACCTGCGGGCACAGCGCGGGTGACGCGCTCCTCGGCCAGGTCGGCGCGCTGCTGAAGTCCAAGGTGCGCTGGCGCGACACGCTCGCTCGGCTCGGCGGCGACGAGTTCGGCGTGCTGCTCGAGAGCTGCTCGCTCGAAGAGGCCCTGCGCACTGCCGAATCGCTCCGCGAGGCGATCCGCAATTTCCGCTACACCTGGGAAGACCGCACGTTCCGGCTCGGCGCGTCGATCGGCGTCGTGCCGATCACCGCCGAAAACGAAGACGTGGCCTCCGTCCTGTCGGCCGCGGATTCCGCTTGCGGCGCGGCGAAGGAGAGCGGCCGGAACCGCGTGCACTGCTTCGAGGAAAACGACATCGACCTGATGCGGCGCCGGCGCGAGATGCAATGGGCGGCCCGCATCAACAATGCGCTCGAGGAGTCGCGCTTCGAGCTGTTCCGCATGACGATCCTGCCGTTGCAGGTCGAGGATGCGGGCGAGCACTTCGAATTGCTGCTCAGGATGCGGGACGAGAGCGGCAAGATCGTCGCGCCCGACCAGTTCATCGCCGCGGCGG
>Ga0105106_10000272_pt1 | contig 36908 bp, 29 predicted proteins | sample PPLLaktember2015_5_FD_79109 | JGI IMG/M metagenome (GOLD analysis project Ga0105106, IMG submission 79109) | Freshwater sediment microbial communities from Prairie Pothole Lake near Jamestown, North Dakota, USA - PPLs Lake P8 Core (1) Depth... | ecosystem: Environmental > Aquatic > Freshwater >... | reverse complement strand
GGACTCAACCACCGGCTAATGGCTTTGAACCCTCCGGGTTCGCTTCTGATCGTTGTTCCAAAAGATCTGCACCCATTTTGGATCAGGGGCATAAGATTGAAAGCAGTATCTGGAGATTATCAAATTATAATCGTGAAGGTTCAAATGTAGCGCTCGTCCTTCGATACCTCAGCAGGAGCGCTGCATGGTTTCCCGTTCGCCATGAGGTATCGAAGGGCGAACTGGAAACGAAACTTCTGTGCTTTAAGGGGTATATATGGCTGTATATAGACCGAATGAAGGGATCGGTTGTATCGACGAGGGAGGGGATCGCACGGTGAAAAACCTCATCAGATTGTGGGTTATTTCGATGATTGTGCTGCCGGCCATTGCTTTCGGCGCGGACTGTGCTCTCAAGGACAGCGTTTACGAGGACGCGGACGGCAAAGGATTTCAGCTTGAGTTTGGACCCGCTTCGGGTGCGTCGGCAAGCGTGACCCATACTGCGGTCCTCAAGCATTCGAAACGCGGCACCGTCATCGAGCTCAATTTCACGGTTGGACCAGGGTCGGCACAGGCCTTTCTCTCACCCAGGGCTGAACGCGAGGGGGGTAAGGCCCACCGCATCCACTTCTTCGGAATTGACCTGAGGTCGGCCGACTGGGTCGAGCGCGCCCCGGAATACCTGTTCGTGGAAGGACTTGGACCGGAGGGTTACTCCTCTCATCGGGGCAAGGGAGGCAGGGATGCCGTCCTGGGGAATCCCATGTGGAAGCTCGTTCGATGCAGGGATTTTTCGATGGATCAGAAGGTGCTTCCGCTGCAGTCGACAAAGCCTGCCGAGGAGCAACTCTCCAGTGCCGAATGGATGACCGACGATGGTCGAATTGCCGCCTACGGCTACATCAGGAGTCTCGGCGTCAAAGATGGAAAGCGATTCCTCAAGATCGACTACGTCGAGTGGCTTTCGGAAAGCGAATGTCGACGTCGCGTCAGGGCAGGCGCCTTGAAATGGGCCGAAGACGAATGCGAAACCGAAGTGCGCATCATGAACGAGAACCCGCATGTCAGGAGGTTTGCCGTCTCAACAGGGGTCGAGATCACCTGCCAGTATCCAGATCAACCGGTGAAGCTCTTGAGCTGGGAGAAGTTCACGGGCATGTGGCGTACGCGCGCTAAAGAGACACGGGAGCTTCGGGACGGCCTGTGGAAGATCGAGCGCCGCGACAGCGTGGTGGAGCGGATCGAATGGGTCTGGCTGCCGTGAGCGGTTCGGGACGCTTCGGTGTGGTTTCGGTGCTATGAGAGTCGGTGTTGTGAGAGGGCGATCAAAGCGGCTGTTGTGGAAGTTTAACGTGCTCTAAAGATCTTTGGCGATGGAAACGTAGAAGGTGGTTTGGATTCCCGGCTGGGATTCGAGAAAGATGAGACCCCGGTGCTTTTCGACGATGGTTTTGACGATGGCGAGGCCCAGCCCGGTTCCCTCCACACCGCGGGACGTCTCGTTCCGCTGAAACTGCTCGAAAATCCTCTCGGTATCCTCCCGCTGGATGCCCACCCCATTGTCCTTGACCAGGAAGGTGTGGAATTCATCCGATTCCTGGTAACCGATTTCGATGCGCGTCAGTTTGTTTCCCCCATACTTCAGGGCATTGTCCACCAGGTTGCGGAAGACGCGGACCATGCACTGCCTGTCTGCCCGGATGGGGGGCACCCAGTCGGGCTCGATCCACGCAATCTGGCGTACCCCCAGGAGCGCCCCGAATTCCTCCCGGACCATGTGCAGGACTTCGAGAGGATCCATGGTCTCGAACTGCAGGGCCACCTCCTTGGCCTTGATGTAGGCGTTGATTTCCTCCACCAGCGCCACGGCGTGCTCGGAAGTCTTCAGGATCTGGTCGCAAAAGGACCTTCCCTTGTCGTCCAGGGACTCCTCGTAGCGTTTGCAGAGCAATCGAACCAACCCATGTATGCCGATGAGAGGGCTCTTCAGATCGTGGGAGATGGAGTAGGCGAAAAGCTTGATCTTCTCAGCATTGTCCTGCAGGGCTTTTTCCATCTTCTTGCGCTCGGTGATGTCCAGTGAATACTCGATCATCTGGACGACTTTGCCGTGCTCGTCGAAGATGGGATACCCATGAACCTCGTAGTCCCGGGGATTACCCTCCCGATCGTAATGAACATGCTCGACGGTCACCGGCTTTCCCGTCGCTTTCACCATGGCCAGTGGGCAGGTGTGCTCGGGCTCGGTGCAGGGGCAATTGCGGCGGTGGGTCAGTGCGTAGCAGGTGGTGGTGGGGGTCAGGGGTTCGAAGCGCGCCGCGGAATTGGCTATCTTGATCACGTAGGTTTCGGCGTCCAAAACGTAAAAGGGATGCGGCAACGATTCCAGGACATTATGCAGAAACTCGTTCTGCTGGCGAATCTTGCGCTCCGATTTCTGCAGGTCGGAAATGTCGACCAGGATTCCAATATACTGTTCAACCGCTCCCGAGTTGTCCACCTCGGCCATCGCGGACCAGAGCATCTCGTGAATCTCTCCGTTCCCGCCGAGCAGTCGAATGGGCACGTCTTTCAGGCGCCCCGTGCTCACCAGGGTTTGCCATGACTCCTGGAACGAAGACTCGGGATGGCCTTCGGCAACGAGCTCCGAGAATCGTCTGCCGACAACCTGGCGTGATTCATATCCCATCACCTCGAGCCAAAACCTGTTCACGTTTTGAAGGACCCCCTGCGGGTCGACGCAAAAATACATCACGGGGGCGTTCTGGATGAGGGGCTCGCAAACATCGCCAACGTTCCAGCGGGCCGGATGCCGGGATTCGATAGGCTTTGTTGATTCAGACTGTGACGGCATCACCTGCCCCTCCCTCACCGGAGCCCACCCGCCCACCTGATTAGCCGTGAGCGGATCTTTCATCATTGCTGCTCTCATCAATTATAGCCACGCTCGACAACAAATCGAGAGGCGGAGAAAGAAGAGCTGAAAAGCAGGGTGGTCGTCCGGTCTGAGAATCACGGCGGAAAGCGTGACTGGTGCTCCCCGCTGAACAGGTGCCTCGATCGAGCGAAGGCCGAGCTTCAGAAGACGCTCTTGTGGAACCGCTGACCTTTCCAGTTGAGGATGGCTCCCTCCGGAGTGATCTCCTCCAATCGCAGTCCACTGATCACTTCCTCGCCTTCCCGCACCCTCTTTCCATTGATGGTCACCATGCGCTCTTCAGGTCGATCCGAGTAGACGAGAAAGGAGAAGGTGAGCCTTGGAACCTCGTGGCGGATGCCCGCGGGCATGTCATGGAGCTCTTTCGGTCCGTCAGCTCTGGAGGCAGCTTGATCCCGCTGAGGTCGGCTCCGCGGGGGTGTCGAGTCGACGGGAGGAAGCTGCTCCTGGGTCGAGGCCGGAGGAGGGGCCGGTCGCTGTGGTTTTTCAACCGCTGGGGGCGCCGCGGCAACGGCAGGTATTCTCGTGGTTTCAGCCGCTTTGGGAACGGCCGGCGGTTCGGCAGCCAAGCTCCGCTGAGCTGTGGCCGATCCCCTGACGGGGTCGTCGGTCACTTTGGAAGAACCACCGCGATCTCTGGAACTGAAACGGTTTTCGGTTGGCGATGGTTGTGCCGGCGAGGCCTTGCCTGCGGGATTCTCGAGGGCTGCCGGGGGTGAAGGACTGCCGGCGGACGTTGTCCTCGGAACGACAGCCGGGGGTGTGATCGCAGGTGCGGGAGAGCTTGCTTCCGCAGGAGATTCGGGGGATGATGAGACGGTCGACTTCCCCGCCGGTGGAGCGGAGGTCGAAGGGCCGGCTTCGCCGGCAGGGGCTGCAGGTGTCGATGGGGCGCCCGCCCTCGCAGGCTCAGAAGAAGGCGTGGCTTTTGGTGAAACGGCAGCAAGCTTCTCCCGGGAGGTTTCCGATCCCAGCGGCGTCACCGGGCCCAAAGGATTTGCCCCGTGCATTTCGGGCAGACCGGCTTCCCGAGTCGCTTTGGGAGTCGGCTCCACCGGTTCTTCCCAAGGGCGCAGCGCCACGAGGACCACGCCGGCATTGATCGCCAACGCGATGACGATCAGGTAAGGCCACACCCTCCGCCGCTTCACTCGATGCGGCTGGTAGGACTGAACGGTGCCGACCCCGGGCGCTTTCCCCTGCTGGCGCTCCGCCTCGGATTTCTTCAATGCGTCCAGTATGTAGGACATCTCAGCCACCCTGTTGAATGGGGGTTAACAAAGGAACGTCCAGACCCGTGAGGGCATTCAGACGAATCAGTGTCAGCGGGCCGGCGAGCCCATCGGGCTCCAGTCCCTGCTCCTTCTGAAAACGCTTCAGCTCATCCACCATCGATTCGTCGTAAACCGCCTCACCGGCGGGGATCTCGTTCTTCCCCTGAAGAATCGACAGCTGGAGCCGCACCCAGGCGATCCCCTGACCCTTGTTCCCGATCTTGAGCTGACCACGATACTGAGGGGGCGGGCGCCAGAGCAAGGTGTAGTCGCCGCGCCAGTGCTTGTGCAGCTCCGCCTGATCGATCTCGTGAGTCACTCCGGCTGCGATGAGGGTGACTCTCGATCCCTGGATTCCCACCAGCACTGCCAGGAACGGCTGATCTCCGGAGTCGAAGAGCTTGAGCACTGCCGGGTGATTCAACCGGGCGAGATCCTGGAGGGTTCCCCGTGCCGTGAGACAGAGGAATCCGAGTTTTTCGGCCATCTTGCAGGGAGTCTCCTGCGCCCCCCCGGTTGGCAGGTTCTCCACGTTCCACCGCTCGAACAAGGTCCGAAAGGCCTCAGCCTCGCTCGAAGCGGCGGGAGCTTTGGGAATCCAGCCTTCAGGGGCAAGGGGTTGCGACTCCCTGGGCATGGGCGCCACATAGTCGCCGGCGGCGAAGGCCGATTCAGTCGATAAGTCATTCGGCTTCGGTTCTGCCTCGCCCGGGGCAGCGGAACGGGTCGCAGGCGGGATGGGTCTGCGCACGGGGTGAGCGGGCTCGTGGGTTCCGGACTTCGCTTTCAAGGCTTGCCACAGGGTCTGGTTTTCCCCGTTCCCATAAAGGTTCCACGCCACCAGTGAAGCCAGGAGCAGGAAAACAACTGCGGACCCCCAGGCGAAGGCCTTGAGCCAGGGAGAGCTCCAGGCGGGCACGCCCAGGGCTTCCAGGGCTGCCTGTTTGATGATGCCCGGCGTGACGTGGTTCTCGCCCAGCGCATAAGCGCCGAGCAGCGCCCGATCGGCAATGATATTGATGAGCCTCGGGATCCCCCGGCTCAGGAGGAACAGCTGACTCACGCTGGAGGGCGGGAACAATGTGTCACGCGCCCCGGCCACGGCGAGCCGATGATTGATGTAGGCGTCGACATCCGCCCGCGTGAGGGGGCCAAGGTGATAGCGTGCAATGATCCGCTGGGACAGCTGTCGCAGCTCGGGGCGTCTCAGCATCTCCTTGAGCTCCGGCTGCCCCAGGAGAATCACCTGGAGAAGCTTTCGCTTGGTGGTCTCGAGATTCGTGAGGAGGCGGATTTGTTCCAGGACGGCCGGGGTCAGGTTCTGGGCCTCGTCGATGATGAGCACAGCCTTGCGCTCCCTGGCATGGGCGTCCAGAAGATACTCGTTGATGAGATCGATGAAGGTCTTTATGGACCGATTCCCCTTGGGATATGGAATTCGAAACTCATCGCAAATGGTGGAGAGCAGCTCGCGAACGGTGAGCCTGGGATTGAGAACCAGGGCCACATCGCAGCTTTCGGGCAGCTGCTCCAGGAGGCATCGGCAGATGGTGGTCTTGCCCGTTCCCACCTCTCCGGTCAGCAAGATGAACCCCCCATCGCGATCGACGCCGAAGACCAGGTGAGCCAGGGCCTCCCGGTGCTGTTCGCTGAGGTAAAGGTATCTGGGGTCGGGTGAAATGGAGAACGGTGTCTCTTTGAGATGAAAGTAATCCAGGTACATGCTCTTTCAACTCACTGCTTCTAATCGCTATCGAATCCGGGCAGTCCGAAGGCCCAGGCCTACCAGAGCAATCCCGGCCACGTTGTTGGACACGATGTTGACGGCGGCCGTCCAGCAGCCGAAGGACTTCATGGAATAAACCGTTTCGTAGCTGAAAGTGGAAAAGGTCGTCATGGCGCCGAGGAAGCCCGTGATGAAAAAGAGGCGCATGGATGGGCTCATGATGAGGGTCCGCTCGACCAGTGCGAAAGACAGCCCGATGAGGAAGCAACCGACCAGGTTGACGGTGAGCGTTCCCCAGGGGAAGGACGTGCCGAAGAACTTCACGCCAAGAAGCGCGGCGCCGTAACGGGACAGAGCTCCGATACCGCCCCCCGCCATCACGAGCAGGATTCTACCGCCCACATCATTCACGAGAGCCCCGCCTCATTCCATGCACTCCCCAATATGGCACCCTCATCCTGCACTCCCACATCAGATACCAGAAACCTGACAATGGATACCCGAAGCGGCCCTTTTTGTGAAGTTTTCTACCCCGCGCCGCTCCCGGATCCGGCATCCATGGGACTGGCCAGGAGCTCCCGTACCTCGTGAGAGAGGGGCATGGCCGGGTCGAAGAGCGGAAACCTCAGGGTGAAAACGCTGCCCTGCGGGCCGGAGGCTCCTGCATTCTCGCTCAACTTTGAATCCGTGTCGACCGGGAGTCCGCTCTCGACGTCGATCTGTCCACCGTGATCCCTGACGATCCCAAAGGTGACGGCGAGTCCGAGTCCCGTTCCGCGCCCCACCGATTTGGTCGTGAAGAACGGATCAAAGATCCTGCTCCTGATTTCGGGTGGGATTCCGCACCCCGTGTCAGCGACTTTGACGATCACCACCTTGCGATCTTCGTCATATCGCGTGGTCAGGCTCACAGTGCCATCGGAATCGATGGCGTCGTAAGCATTGTTGAGCAGATTCATGAAGACCTGCTGGAGTTTCTCCGAGTCTCCGAATATATCGGGAAGCTCAGGGTCCAGCGATTTCTCAATGACAATGTGCTCGAGTCCGAAGGTGTGCTCCACGACGGACACCACCTGCTCGATGGTGTCGTTCAGGTTCAGGGGCTTCTTGTCGGTCTGGGTGTTGCGCGAAAACCGGAGCAGGTCGGCCACGATCTTCTTGCAGATGCGGGTATGTTTCTCGACGGTCTTCAGAGTTTCGTAAGTCTCCGATTCAGATGAAAAATCATCCAGGAGGAGCTGGGTATACCCCAGAATGATGCCCAGCGGCGTGTTGATCTCGTGAGCCACGCCGGCCGCCAGCTGGCCCAGGGATTCCAGCTTCTGGGACTGGCTGATGCGCTCCTGGAGCTCCCTGAACGTCGTGATGTCCCTGGCGTTGCACAGGAGCCCGATGACCCGCCCATCCGGGTCCAGAACGGGTGTTTTCACCACATGAAACCAGGCTTCTCCCAAAACCCCGCGCATCCGGCGTTCCGTCTGGAGGGGAGCCCCGGATCGCATGAGCTGAAGATTCTCCTTGCGGTCCGCATCCGCCTGCACGTCGTTGAGCCTGAGGACGCAGCTGGTGCCCGGCACCTCCTCGTCCCGCAGACCGAAAAAGCTGGAAAAGGCCTTGTTGACCGCCAGGCAGCGTAGCTCCGGGTCGTGAAGGGAGAGGAGATCCGGGGTTACATTGATGATCGTCTGAAAGAGATGCTGCTGTCTTTCAAGGTCGTTGCGAGTCTTTTCCAGATCCTCCAGCCGTCGTTTGAGGGTGGCCGCCATGAGGTCGAAGTAGTCCGCGAGATGCTGGATTTCGTCACCCGAGTTCGCCCGGTAAACCATGCAGCTGCGGCAGTTGTCGATCTTCTTCTCGTATTCGCCCTCCGCGCAGGTTGGGCAAAGGGTGCCGGCCAGATGCCAGCACCGCTGGTCCGTGCGATGGTAGGCGGGGCATTCCGCACGCTGGCAGTTCGTGAACTCCCAGCACTGACGGTATGGCTTGGGAGAGGTGTGGACGTCGAGATTCCCCTTGGCCATCTCTTCGGCGGACTGTCTGAGGACTTCGATGCGCCGGGTTGTCGTCCGCGAAACCAGAGCACCGAGGATCGCTGCAAGGACGACGGCGAGGCCTACGATCACCAGAATTGTCGAGAGGAGCCGATCCACCGCTGCGCCGATGCGTCCGTGGGAGACTCCAAGGCGGACCGTTCCGAGGCGGTTGCTTCCGATCAAGACCGGCACGGCGAAATCGTGGATCAGCTCTTTACCGGTGGTGAGGAGCTGGATTCTGTAAGGCTCGCTGCCGGAGACGGAATTGACCAGGAGCAGGTCCGTCGGGAACCCCCCCTGGAAGCTGTGGACCAGGGGTATTCCCCCCTCGTTCAGGATGAAAAGGTAGGCGATGTCCTCGCTCGTGCGCGTGACCTCGTCGGCAACGTCCTTCATGCGAAGGTAATCCATGGCGAGAAGGGGGTCTTCGATTCGGGCGGTCAGATGGAGGGCACCCGAGATGCCCCGGCGCTTGCTCTCCTCCAGGAGAGCCTGGCTGGCGGTACGGCTGATCACCACCGCCACCGAAACCCCAAAGACAAGCAGCACGGCCATCATGGCCAGAGAGATTTTCGTTCGAAAACTCAGGCGCGCAAGCATGGTCCATCCTGCTACTGGTTCAGATCGATGCCCACCTTGGCGGCAAGCTGTCGTATGGTGTCATAGTCCTGGTCCTGAGCGGGAATGACGCCGGCAAAATGAGTGGCCTCGCAGATGGAGCGGTGCTGAGTGTCCAGGCAATTGAGCTTCAGGAGCGCCTCTCGGATGTTGTCCACGATTTCCGGCGCGAGACCCTTGCGAGCTGAATACATCCAGCCCGGATACCAGGGAGTGTAGCCCAGCACCCGGATCTGACCGAGGTCGACCTTGTCGGACACCAGCTCCAGGGTTCCCTCACGGACCGAACCGATGTCGAATCGCCCGTGGTAGACGGCGAGGACCACTTTCTCCTGCTGGCCTCCCGGTCCCGGCACAAAGGAAATCTCGGCAAAATCCTCCTTCCTGATGCCGTGGTCCCAGAACAGGCCGAGGGCGTACAAATACCCCCCAGCCGACGAGGGATCCACGGCAACCCAGCGCTTGCCCCGGCAGTCCTCGATGGACCGGATGGCGTCGTTGTCGCTGCGGCAGATGATCTGACCCCGGAAGTTCTCCTTTCCGTCCAGCTCGATGATACGCGCAAAGGCCTGAACCCCGAAGCGTCGATTCACCTTGATATAGATGAAGGGGTTGGCGAAGGAGATGTCGATCTTGCCCTGGCCTGTCTTCCGGATGTAATCATCGAAGCTGTCGGGGAAGACCTGCCGGATGGAGAGTCCCGTTTCGCGAGCCAGATACTCCACGAGGGGGTTGTGCCTTTCGTAGGACACTCGGTGGAAATATTGGGGGACGTAGGCATAGGTGATGGTGTTCTGATCTTCGCTGTAGCCGATCTCCTCGCGCCTGGTGAGATCCACCCGAATGGCCTGCTCCTCCTCACCGCACGAAACCGGAGAGAGCACAGCCAGGATGAGGAGGACACGAACGAGGAACCGTCCGACTCCGGGGACCGCAGGCAGGCATGAGCCCGAGACATTGGTCCCTCCTCCGAGGGGCAGCCCGCAAAACAGACCTCGCCGTCGCGTGCTCATCTCACTTCGCATCCCATTCATCCATCCGAACCCTCTTGGGCATAGCTGCAAAACCTTACCCCGTTCCATTCAACTGCCGACGGTCCCATATTAACCCCGAACCCGTGCCGGAGAGAAGGGTCCCATCAGGGAAGACCTGTTGTCAAGGGCATTCAGGAGGAAGAGAGGAGGCGTCTTGATAGAATCAGGAAAGTACGAAAGCGACCCGGAACGGTGTCAAGGTTTTTTGGAGTCCATGTAATCACGATAGATCTTGGGATAATAGCGCTCAAAACACTCGGGGCAGATCCCGTGGCTGAACTCTGCTTCCGTGTGCCGCGTCAAATACTCTTCGAGAACGATCCACGATTCATGTTTCATGGGATCGGCATCCTTGAGTCGGATCTTCTTGCAGTTCGCACAGATGGGCAGCAGCCCTCTCAGAGTCTTGATCTCCTCAAGTGCCTGTCTCAGCTGAGCGTTGACACGCTCCAACTCTTCGTTGCTGGCTGACAGCATTTCGTTCTTTCTTCGAATGGTGTCGGCAGAAGCCTTCAGTCCGAGGTGTGTCTGCACACGAGCCAGCAGTTCGTCGGAGTTGAAGGGCTTGGTCACGTAGTCCACTGCGCCGGCATGGAATCCGCGGGTGATGTCTTCGAGGGCGGTCCGGGCCGTGAGGAAGATGACAGGGATATCCCGGGTTTCGGATTTCTCCTTGAGTCGGGCGCAGACCTCGTATCCGTCCATCTGGGGCATCATGATGTCCAGGAGGATGAGATCGAATGGCTCGGACATGGCCATGTCAAGGGCCTGAGCCCCATTCGTGGCGAACGAGAGGGAATAACCTAAGCGTTTGAGGATGTTCCCAACCACCTGAATATTCTTGGAAATGTCGTCCACGATCAGTATGCGGAAAGCTGTCTTGTCGGACTCATTCACGCTCTTTCCCCAATGCTTCAATCTCGTTGACCAGCCTGGGATAATTCTCCAGGGCGGCCGTGATCTTGTCAATATCGAAACCGTCCACATGGAAGCGGAGCTCCTCACCGTAGCGACTCAAACAGCCCATGGAGGTTTGCACCCCAAGGTCCTGGACGTGGGCCGCAAAAGACTCGATGTCGGGTATGTGCTGTTTCTGCTTGGCTGCCTCCCATTCCGACATCAGATCGTGCCTGAGGTTATCCAGCAAGGCGCGGTATCGTGCGATGGGGAGGCCTGCCGGCAGCGCATGGGCTCTCTCGCCCAAAGCGGTTTCCGATTCTTTCCTGGATCGATCCGGATGCTTTCCGACAAGGCGGGACACGATGGCATAGAACTCCGTTCGTTCGAATGGGCGAATGAGGAGGCTGTCGAAGCCTGCCGACAGAATTCGCTCCCGCTCCTCGCGCATGCCCATGGCCGTCAGGGCAACCACGGGAATCGACCGGGTCGTCGGGTCCCGCCTCAGCTCTTCAATGGCTTCGTAGCCGTTCATGACCGGCATCTTGATATCCATGAGCACGAGGTCGGGCAGGGAGGACTTTGCGAGCTCCACCGCAGCCCGCCCGTTTTCGGCCTTGATGATCTCGACCTTTCGGCCCCGCAACATCTCCCTGATGAGCTCCCGGTTGACCTGCAGGTCATCTGCCACAATCAATTTTGCCCCGTCCCTGGTCCAATCGTCATCGACGGGTTTTTCGATTCTTTGCACACCCTCATAATCCATCACCACCGGGATGTCCCGAAGGCTGATCTCAAATCGGCTGCCCAGTCCCGGCAGACTTCCGACCCTGATGCTTCCTCCCATCATCTCGATGAGCTGTTTGGATATGGAGAGGCCGAGACCGGTTCCGCTCGGGGTGTGCGAGCCGTTCCCCTTCGCCTGCGCGAACGACTCGAAGATGGTCTCGTGCGCGTCGGGATCGATGCCGATCCCCGTATCCTCAACGGTGATGACGAGGTCCAGGTGTTCGGCTTCCGCTGCCCGATGGACCGCGGGAGCCATCGAGAGGGTGATGCCGCCGGAGTCCGTGAATTTCAGGGCATTCCCCAGGAGATTGAGAAGCACCTGCCTCAGCCGGGTCCCATCCAGCATCAGCCCGTCGGGAAGGGAACGGTCTATTTCGGTGACGAGCTCAACGCCCTTTTGAGACATCTGACATGAGAACACGCTTCTCATCTCTTCAGCCAGCGCCCGAATGCTCACGGGCTCCCGTCTGATCTCCATCTTGCCGGCTTCGATCTTCGAGAGATCCAGGATATCGCTGATCAGGGCCATGAGCCCTTTTCCGCTGACCTTGACGGACTCCAGGTAGCTCCTTTGCATGGGATCGGTGATGAGCGGGTCCAGAAGGTCGGTGAACCCCAGGATGGCGTTCATGGGCGTTCTGATTTCGTGGCTCATATTGGCCAGGAATTCACTCTTGGCTTTGCTCGCCGCCTGGGCTGCCGCGCTCTCCTGCTTGGCGCTCTCCTTTTCCCTCCGCTCCGTCATGTCGATGAGGGAGCCCTCATAACAGCCCACATCCCCCGATTCGTCCAGTATGCTTCTGGCCGAAATGGAGACCCACACCGGGCTCCCGTCTTTGCGGAACAGCTGGGTCTCAAAGCCGATGACGCGTCCATCCTTCGCCAGAGAGCTCTCAAACTTCATGCGATCTTCAGGGTCCACGTAGAGGGCATCCGCAATATTTTCAACTTTTGAGAGAATATCTTCAGGTGAATCGTAGCCAAGGATTCGGGCCATGGATGGGTTGACCGTCAGAAACCGGCCTTCTTCAGCGGTGCTCCGGAAGATGCCCTCGCTGGCGTTCTCGAAGATGCTCCGGTACAATCCCTCGGTTTCCTTGAGCGCGGACTGGCTGCTCGCCAATTTCACCGACATGGCATTGAACGCGTCTCCCAATTCACCGATTTCGTCCCTGGAGGACATGGATACGGTCTCCCCCAGCTGCCCCTCGTCCACTCTCCGGATGACGTGCTGGAGAGCTGCAATGGGCTGCAGAACCAGGTGGGAAAGCAGCGTGTTGAGCAAAACGGACATGACCAGGATCATGGTCAGCAGAAGGGTGATGAAAAAAGCGACGGAGAGCAGGATGCTCCTCCTAAGGACGGAAAGGTCGTAGTAGACCCTGGCGTAGCCGACCTTCATTCCGATCACTTCGATGGGGTATGAAAATACCGCGAAGGACCGGTTCTGGCGGGAAACGGACTCGAAAGCTTTGCCGAGCTCGGTGTCTTGGGGGTCGATTCGGGGTATTTCCCTGGCCAGATTCTCGTCTGTGGACGCATAATGCTGACCGTCAGGAAGATAGACGGCAACGGCCTTGATCCCCTCCACTTTGCAAATCTGGGCCAGAGAAGCCTGCAGGGCCCGCCTCTGGTCCGCGTACAGCTCGTTGGCCAGATCCTCCATCCTCTGGTGCAGAACGCTGTCCACCAGAAGGTGTGCGTTCTTGAGGTGGGTGTTGTAGCGGTCGGATTCGAAAGGATAGAGGATCGCCCCGAAGAGTAAGGCAATGAGGGCGGATGTGAGCAGGATGGCCTTGTTGACCTTGGATCGCAGACTTCTGGACTTCATGGAATCAGTTTCTCGGAAAGCGGGGTTTTTCCCTCACTCAAAGGTTATGGGCCGGATGCCTCAATGGTCTTCAAATAACGGGGCTTGCCGTTGACGATCTCCATGATCACCGCCGCTTTGGCAGGATCTCTGCCGGCGCTGAAATCCATGCGCCCCGTCACACCTTCCAGCAGGCGCGTTTCTTCCAGCGCCGCCCGGATTCGGCCCCGGTCCGGAGCACCCGCCCTCTGAATCGCATCGACCAACAGCAATATGGCATCATATCCCAAGGCGGCACCTGCACCAAACCCCTCCCTCAGTGAGTATTTCTGGACGAAACTTCGCGATTTCTCGGAATCGAACTGCTCCGTCCAATGGGAGCAGTAGTAAGCCCGGCTCAGCTCTTTCCCCCCGGCATCGAGAAAACTCGGCTCCCCCCATCCATCCCCACCGATGGGAACGGCCCGGACTCGCGCTTCCTGGAGGCTCCTGGCAATCCCACCGCTTTCATCATGACCCGACAGGAAGACCACGTCGGGGTTGGCGGACTTGACTTGGCCGATCAGCCCGCTCATATCCTCCTGTTTGAATTTATACTCCAGCTCCAACAGGACCTTCCCGCCCAAACGCTCGAATTCCTGGCGAAAAACCTGTGCCAACCCCAGGCTGAAATCGCTGTTGAGGTTGACGAAGAGAGCCGCGCTGCGGGCATTGAGATCCGATCGCGCAAAGGTGGCCATGATCTTGCCCTGGAAGTCGTCGGTGTAACAAACCCGGAAGATGTGGTTTCCAATGGCTGTCACGGCCGGGCTGGTGGAATAGTTGGTGATCATGGGGATCCCGCGTTCCTGGGCGACTCGCGCGACGGCGATGGAATGGGAGCTCCACGTACAGCCCAGAATAGCCACAACATTGGCTCGATCCGCCCTCTCGGCTGCCGTGGCCGATCCAATGGGAGTGCTGCCGTTGTCGAAAACAAGAAGCCTCAATGGCTTGTTCAGCACGCCCCCGTTGCGGTTGATCTCATCAACGGCGAGGCGCACCCCGAGAAGCGAAGAGGCATTGGTGCCCACAGCCACACCCGTCAAAGCGTAAATGGCCGCAATATCGATGGATTCCTCAGCCCTGCTGGAGGAGCACCCGGTCATGCCGAGAACGACCAGGATGCAGCAGAGGACTCCGAGCCACTCCTTCATCAGCCGGCGGAGGGAGAGTGGATGATGACGCATGTTCCTTTCCCCTGTGAGAGATCAATACTTGAGCGTCGTGAAGTACTGTGATCCGCTTCTGCCATATTTCAATATGATGATGTCCTTGTGCAGGGGGTCACGATCCTTGTCGAAACTGATGGAGCCGGTTGCTCCTTTGAAGTCAACGGTTGCCGCCAGCGCATCCCTTATCCGGATTCGATCGGAAGAACCGGCACGCGTGATGGCATCCACCAGGAGCATGAGGGCATCGTAGGCCAGGGGGGCGCTCGTGTTCGTGATGCCTTCGCCAAATTTGTTCCAGTGGATCTCCTGCAGATGACGGCTCAAAGGGAAAGGAACGCTCGGATGCCAGGGTGCCGATTGATAGCTGCCGTCCAGGGAAGAGCCCGCAACGGTATGGATTTCATCCCAGGCATCTCCTCCCAGAAAAACGGTCTTGATTCCCTTGGAGACCGCCTGCTTGATGAGGAGCCCACTGTCGCGGGTATATCCCGGAAGGTAAACGGCATCGAGAGGGAGTCTGCGCATCTCCTCGATGATATCGGAAAAATCCACCGCTTTTCCCCTGTAGCCGCGGTCCAGTAGGACCTCTCCCCCCGTCTGAGCCAACGCATCCCTGAAGTAATCCGCCAGCGCCATGCAATAGGTTTCGTCCAGGTTTCTCAGCACAGCGGCTTTGCGGACATTGAGCTGCTCGCGGGCGAACCGGGCCATGGCGTATCCCTGGGACGAGTCCACGAAACAGACCCTGAAGATGAAATTCCCCACCTGGGTGACCGCGGGGTGTGTGGATGCAGGGGTGATCATGGGAACGCCGTGCTTCTGAAGCACAGGGGCGATCGCCAGGGAATGGGAGCTCCAATGGGCTCCGATGACGGCGGAGACTCCGAGCTGACAGGCCTTTTCCGCGGCAAGGCTCGATCCGATGGTGGTGCTCTGATTGTCGAGAAGAATCAGCTCCAGCGGTCTTCCCAGCACGCCTCCATTCTGGTTGATCTCGGAAGCAGCCAACTGCACCATGGAGACGAGGGGGGCGTTGTGGGATGACGCAATGCCGCTCATGGAGAAGATGGCGGCCACGGCGATGGGTTCGACGGCCTGAGCCGTGCCGACGCAGAGAAAGATTTGTGTGAGAAGAAACAGCAAAGCCGCGATCAGGTGCATCGATTTGATTTCTGCTGCTCGCATCGCCGATGCGAACCGGTAATGGGTCGATCCAGTGCCTCCATGCCGAAAGAGGCTGGAGGGTCCCAATACTTCATTCTACGCACTTCGGGGCAATGATGGTCTGTGTTCTCAACATTGATCGGCAGCGATGCAGATTGACGCCAGCAGATATTGACCGGCTCGGCGGATTCCTGAGATGTCTTTGGCAGCATTATGGGCTACGGGCCTCAGATCTCCCTCTCAGCGATTCGATTCCGCAACTTGGCGCAGCTCCAACAGAACAAGCTGATCACCTTTCCTCCTGTGTCATCCCCGCATGTTTCTGGCGGGGATCCAGGCATCTGAACGTCCTGGATTCCCGCCAGAAGCACGCGGGAATGACGATGAATGCGACTGCTCAAGTGTGCAGGTGTGCTCAGAAGCGGCCGATTCACATGAGATCCTCTTCAGGGTCTCCCTTCTTGAAACTCCTGGAATCCAGCTTGTTATCCCGGATCAGACGATGCAGATACTGCCGTTTGACTCCGGATTCCCTGGCCGCCTGAGACACATTGCCCGAATGCCTGGCCAGGATCTTGGTCAGGTAATGAGTCTCGAACTCCTCGATGAGGCGATCTTTGGCCTCCTTGAAGGGAAGGGCAAAAATCTCCTCTCCGGTTTCAAAGGAGCTCGTGGCGCAGGGCACCTGCTCGGGGGCCATGGCCAGGATATCCGCGAGCTGAAGCTCTTCTCCCGCCGCCATGATGACGCCTCTCTCGATGGTGTTCTCGAGCTGGCGCACGTTCCCCGGCCACTCCTGGCCCAGGAGATGAGCCATGACCTGGCTGGAAAACCTCGATACCTTTTTGCTGTGCAGCAGGCAATACTTTTGAAGAAAATGCCTGCAGAGCACGGGGATGTCTTCGGCCCGCTCCCTGAGGGGCGTGAGGTGGATGTTGAAGACATTCAGGCGGTAGAAGAGGTCCTCCCGGAACTCCCCTTTCTTGATCTTATCCTGGAGATTCTGGTTGGTGGCGGCGATGAAGCGGATATCCACCTTGCGGATGGCATTGGCGCCCACCGTCTTGTACTCGCCCTCCTGAAGCAGCCGAAGCAGCTTGACCTGCATGGGGAGGCTCAGGTCCCCCGCTTCATCCAGGAAGAGGGTCCCCTGATGCGCCTCCTCCACCAATCCCTTCTTGTCTCTCAGGGCGCCCGTGAAGGAGCCGCGCAGGTGGCCGAACAACTCGCTCTCGATCATGGGCTCGGGAATGGTGCTGCAGTTGATGGGAATGAACGGTTTGTCCTTTCGGGGGCTGTGCGAATGGACGCCCCGCGCCACCAGCTCCTTCCCGGTGCCGCTTTCTCCCGTGATGAGCACCGTAGCCGATGTCTGGGCGACCCGGTCGATTTGCAGATGCAGTGCTTTCATGGCACGGCTGCTGCCGATGAGCGTCGGGAAGCGTGACTTCCCTTCGAGCTTTTCCCGCAGGAACTGATTCTCCTGCTGGAGGGTTCGCCACTTCATCGCCTGCTCCACCACCTGCAGGATTCTTTCTTTCCGAAAAGGCTTGGTGATATAATCGAAGGCTCCCTTGCGCGTGGCTTCAATGGCCGACTCGATGGTTCCATAGGCTGTCATGAGGACCACGGCGATGGTTTCGTCGCGGCCCTTGACTTCCTCCAGGATTTGGATCCCGTCGCGCTGGGGCATCTTGAGGTCCGTCAGCACGATGTCGAAGGCCTCGGTTCGGAGCAGCTCCGAAACCGACGCAGGATCGCCCGTGGCCGTGACTTCGTAGGATGCCCTGTCCGACAGAATCCGCTGAAGGAGCAGCAGCATATCCATTTCGTCATCGATGATCAGGATGCGGGAGGCCATGGTCGCGGTGGGTTCTCCTCAATGGCTGTCTGGCGGTTCAGTCTTCTGGAGATCATTGTGACCTCGATGCAGAGGGGAGTCAACGACAATGTCACATAAAAGTTTCACCCCTTGGGTCCGCCTGGAACGGGAGTGAGGAGCCTCGCAAATGGAAGCTGTGGGAGGGCGCATCAAGCTTCACAGGATGCTCAAGATCGTCGGGGGCGTCACGACCTTGCTCGTGTTGGGGGCGCTGGCGCTGGGCGTCTCGACGTCCCGGTACATGAAAGGTGTGATCCGCGATCAGTTCAACGAACAGCAGCTCGCTCTGGCCCGGGCCACGGCCAACCGCATCGAGACGACCATTCAGAATGCCCTCGTGGACCTGATCCTGCTCAATTCCATCCCGGCCATTCAATACTGCGACCCTGGCAGTTACGAAATTCTTCTCCTCTCGACCCTGCCGCTGCTGAATCGCGACCACATCATCGAAATCCGCCGGGTGGACCGGGACGGGAAGACATTGCTCGTGGCGAATGAGCAGGGCATCGGGATGCGGCATTTCGGGCTCGACGGCCAGGACGCGGCCGCCTATCTCTCCTGGGCGAGCGACATGGGCAACCGGGGCAAGACCATGGGGACGGGAATCCGATCCAGGGATCCCTCCAAGGAGCGCCGGACCATCCTCCTCGACCTCATCACCCCCACCTATGAAGATGCGGCGGATGCCGCCCACCCGCAGCCCAGCCACCGTTTCGCCGGCTATCTCCGGGCCACGCTGGACGTGAGCAAGCTGCTGCAGGAGATCATCCCCCCCATCAAGTCGGGTAAGACGGGCTACGCCTGGGTGCTGGATTCTTCAGGATCGTTTCTCTATCACCCCGAAGCGGCCTTTGTGGGAGAAAATGCCTTCGAAGCCCGAAGCAACCGGAACCCCCAGATCTCTTTTGCCAAGATCAACGATATCCAGCGCAACGAGATGCTCAAGGGCCTGGAGGGCAGCGGGACTTACATCTCCGGGTGGCATCGGGACGTGGTGGAGCCCATGGAGAAGCTGATCGCTTTCAGTCCCGTAACCATCCGCGGTCCCTACATGGACTACACGTGGTCGGTGGCCGTTGCCGCCCCCGCTCACGAGATCGAGGGAATCGTGAGCACGGTCTATCTGAGGCAGATCGCTCTGCAGAGCGTCATCGTTTTCGTCATTCTCGTGGGGAGCCTCATCGTCATTCTTTATGAGCTTCGCTGGTCCACGGTTCTCGAGCATGAGGTGGAGAGCAAAACACGGGACATTCAGCGCTACGCCACGGAGCTGGAGCGATCGGAGCTCCAGTACCGCTCGCTGGTGGAGAGTGCGGAGGACTTGATCTTCACGGTGGATGCCCATGGAATGATCCAGACGGCCAATCGTCACATGGCAAGATTCTTCGGGGTCAGGGCAGCGGACCTTGCAGGCCGCAGCCTTCTCGATCTGCTGCCGGGAGATCAGGCTGAAGAGCAGATGGCCCTGGTCCGGAAAACCCTGGAAGAGCGCAAGGGGCTGCGAATCGAGTCCTCTCTTCATGTGCGGGACCAGGATGTCTGGCTGAACATCCACTACATGCCCGTCCAGGGCGAGAGCGGAGGAGGGGATCTCGCCCTCGGCATCGCCCGGGACATCACGGATCGAAAGAGCCTCGAGCGGCAGCTCATCAGCACGGAGAAGCTGGCTTCCCTGGGCACGCTGGCCGCGGGTGTAGCCCACGAGATCAACAATCCCCTGGGGATCATGCTGGGGTTCTGCGAGCTCCTCCTCGAGAAATCCGAGCCGGGAACCATGGAGCACAACGACCTCAAGATCATCGAGCGCCACGGCCTGCACTGCAAGAGCATCGTCGAACGGCTGCTCAGCTTTGCCCGGATCAGCGAGGAAGCCGAGGAGCACTGCGATCTGAACACCAACGTGGAATCCATCCTGTCCGTGGTGAAGCACACCCTGGAGATGAACAACATTCAACTGGCGACATCGCTCACGCAGGGGCTGCCCATGGTGCGCGGCGATTCGCGCGGCATCCAGCAGGTCCTTCTGAATCTGATCAGCAACGCCATCCACGCCATGGACGGTCAGGGAAGCCTCACGGTCGTCACGAGGCAGGGGAAGAAGCCGGGCTGGGTGGAAGTGGTCGTCTCCGACACGGGCTGCGGAATCAGGAAAGATGTCATGCAGAAAATCTTCGACCCGTTTTTCACCACCAAGAAGGTGGGGGATGGCACCGGCCTCGGGCTTTCGGTCAGCTACGGCATCATCTCCAATTACGGGGGGAGCATCGAGTGTGAGAGTCATACCGAAGAGGACGCCCCTGGACAGTCCGGCACGGCCTTCACCATCACGCTGCCAGCCAGGACAGACGAGGAATCGGAGCACGAGCGGCCGGCCGGCTTGACTCCCCATAGCGACGACCTCGATCCATAGGCACCCGGGGAAGGTTGTCTGTTTTCGTTTTCGGTGGGCACAGAAAAACGTGCCTGCCCTACAAAACCATCAAACTTCGCGAGCCAGCAGGGTGGGCACGGGCTCATCGTGCCCACCACAACCGGTCGAGAGCTCCCGCCCGTGCCACCCGTCGAGCCAGCGACATTGTTCTGCCTCGTCAAAGGTGAAGAGCTGCACAGAGATCTCCGCTACAGCGTGATAAACTCCTCTCGAATGGGACGAAACCTCCCGTGGCTCAATGCTCCATGAAGGATTCGATCATGCCATAGGGTCTCCCGCTTCGAAACGGTCTGTCAGTCTGCAGCGGTGTTTTCAGGTTGGCCCCCTCGACACCTCTTTCTGGCACATTCCTTGATAGTTGAAGGGAATTGAGCATTCCCCTCTCGGCGCCGCCGCGAGAGGGGCCTTCTCGTGCAGAATGCGATCTCTGTGGTCCCCATGGGACGAAGAAGACCGAGGATTATGAACGCTGGCAGCCGCAAGAACATCCTGATTTTCGATTCGGAGCGAGACACCGGCGAGCTCTTCGCACGAGCCCTCGAATCGCGGCGGAACTGCCGATGCTATTTGGCCTCCTCAGTGGAGGAGGCCCTGGACCTGCTGCGAGGGATCCCCTTCGGCCTCATGATTCTGGATCTGAAGTCAGCGATGGCGGAGGATTTCCACCTTCTGAAACAGATCCGCAGAACGTCTCCCGAGACGATCATCATCGTGGACGGCTATCTGCATCAAAAAGAGCACATCCACAAGGCCCTCAGCCTGGGTGCACGGGGGCACATCATCAAACCCATCAAGCTCGATGCCTTCCGCAAGCAAATCGAGGAATACGCCCTCGAGCCCACGTCATCTCCTGTGTGACGCTGTCCCCTGCAGGTGACACATCTGTCACCCAAGAGTTTCACTTCATCCCCTGCGATCGCTCCCGGTTCGGTTCTCTCAAACTCCTGGATCTAGTACAGAAGCCATTCCACGGCCTTGTTCGGAAGCTTGTGACTCGTGGCACAGCCATTGCTCAAATGGGTGAGCAGTCAGCAATTCGTTGGCAACGGGCGTCCGCGGATGCCGAAAACTGGTGACCTGAAGGGGAAGGAGGCTTCTGATGGCTTTGAATGTACTGGTGGCGACGGATGGTTCGGAACACTCCATGAAAGGCGTTCGCAGGGCCCTGGAATTGGCGGAAAAGGAAGGTGCCAACGTGACGATCATGTCGGTGGCTTTCTATGCAAAGGAAGATTTCGACGAGATGCCCCCCAACATCCAGGACAAGCTCGAGGCGCAGGCCCTGGCCGCGGCGAAAAAGGCCAAGGCGCTCTTCGACGAGAAGGGCATCGCCGTCAAAACGTTGATGGAAGCGGGCATGGTCCCGGCCAACAACATCGTGCGCAGGGCGGAGGAAGGGAAATTCGACCTGATTGTGCTGGGCAGCACGGGCGCCAGCGGGCTCATGCGGGTGCTCATCGGCAGCACGGCGGCCAAGGTGGTCGCCCAGGCCCCCTGCTCGGTGACGGTGGTGCGCTGATCAGGGCGATAGCTCAGGAACTGTGGGAGGTGACGAAGTCAACAGGTGGGATCCGAAGAGAGCGATGGATGATGAAGGTACAGAGGGTTCAGATCCTCGAGTGTTGGATATTAGATAGATGTGCAATGATCAACAATTTTAATGGGAGGTTGGAATCATGAGTCGCATTTGGACAAAGCTTGGCGGTTGGGTGTTTTTCGTGTTGGTGGTCATGCCCGAGCTGGCTCTCGCGGCCGGCGGCGGGCCGGTGGCGCCCATGGTGATCGTGGCCGACACACGCAATCTGACAGGACTGATGAAATGGTGGGCGGATCTCTACAATCACAGCTACGTGTGGTTCACCGTGCTCACGGTTGTGCTCATCCCGGTCATCGGGGTCATCATGGGCACCCTGGCGGACATTGTCATGACCCACATCGGCATCGACCTGAAATCCAGAGAACTGGCCGAGCACTGATGTGAGCTAAGGTATTCAGGCATTGGATCGAGGATCCAGCCACACTCTTCAGGAGGATAGATCATGGAATGGCTGTACATACTGATGCCCATCGCAGGCGTGAAGATCTTCTGGCCCGGTTTGATCGTTCTCGGGATCGGCGTCGGAATCATCGGCGGTTTCTTTGGAATGGGCGGCGCGTGGATGGTGACGCCCGGTTTGAATATCCTCGGTTTTCCCATGGCTTTCGCCATCGGGACGGACATCGCCCACATGGCGGGCAAATCCCTGATCTCCACCATGCGGCACGGCAAATTCGGCAATGTGGACTACAAGCTTGGTTTGATCATGCTGGTGGGCACCGTCATCGGCTTCGAGGTGGGCGCCCAGATGATCATGTGGCTCGAGCGGATGGGCAGTGTCGAGAAGGTCGTCCGTTACATGTACCTCGTGCTGCTGGCCCTCATCGCCTGGATGGTCTTCGCCGACGTGGCCAAGAAGAAGCGGAAAGACCGCGAAGCGTTGGCCACCACTGGAGAAGTTGACAAACTCTCCACGGGTCTCGAGTGGCACAAGACCTTCCACAAGATCAAGATCCCCCCCATGGTGCATCTGGAAACGGCCGGCATTTACTGCTCCGCCTGGCTTCCCATCATCGTGAGCTTCGCCACGGGCTGGCTGGCCGGCATCCTCGGCATCGGCGGCGGTCTCATCCGTATGCCTTCGCTCATCTACATTCTCGGCTGCCCGACCCACATTGCCGTTGGGACCGACCTCTTTGAAGTCGCCATCTCGGGCCTCTATGGCGCCGCTACCTACACCTTCAAGGGCCGCACCGAGCTCGTCGCCGCCATCATCATGCTGGTGGGTGCTTCGGTGGGCGCACAGGTCGGGACCGTGGCGACCAAGTACATCAAGGGCTACGGCATCCGCATCGCTTTCGGCTGCGCCGTCATCGGCTGCGCCATTTCCATCGTGCTGAAGCTCGCACCTTCTTTCCTTCCCCAGTACAAAGTCGCCTTCGACAACGCCGCCACCTTCTTCGTGCTGGCTGTCGTCGCCGCCCTCTCCACATACATTGCCGTGAAAATGGTGCAGGGTGCCAAGGCGGAAGTGGCGGGCAAAAAGAAGGCTGCCATGGCCCGCGCCGCATGAGGCTGAGCAGACGGAACAACCCCATTCGATGAAAAGGGAGCTGAACATGAGGAACAAAAGAAATTGGACCGCAGCCATCCTGATCGCTCTGCCGCTTCTGTTCCTGGTGGGCTGCATGGAATACGGCAAGGTCGATCAGGGCCGGGTGATCGCCCTGGACAAGGAAAAGAGAACCGTCACATTGATCCAGGATGTGAAATCCGAGCCCAACAATCCGGATTATTCTAATCTGCCGCCGCACATCTACACGCTGCCCACGGATCCCCATGAAATGGGGTCTGAGCCCAAGGTCGGCATGCGGATGAAGCTGGATACCAGGAACAAGCAGATCGTCATCTTCGACCAGGCGACACAGAACTTCAAGACGATCAACTATACCCTGATCGACCAGAAGGAGAACGTCGCAAAAGACGATCCGCTCGTGTACGATGCCGCTGCAGGAACGGCCAAAAAGTTTCCGGCTGTGGATCGCGACAAGAAGACCATCAGCATCTACTCCGGCCGTCAGAAGATCCTGACCACCTTCTCGCTCCCCGACGAATACTTCGCGCTGCCCGAGATCACCTGGGACGCCGGCGACGAGGTGAGGATCTATTACCTGCAGCCGGGGAAGGCCCACCGGTTCATGAACATCAGCAAGACGGACATTTTCAAGAAGTAGTGTAATAAGGTAACCGGGAAGGGACCCCCGCCAAATGCTGGAGGGGGTCCTGCCCGGAGTCGAGGGTTCCTGGATGCCGGCTGCCATGGCTCGAATCCACAATGAATCCCAGAAAAGTCCTGTGGACGGTAACCCTGAGCTCCAAAATCCGGGACTCGCAACCCGAAACCCGCAACCTATCCCTTATAACGGTTCGTAAACACGAAGGAAGCGAACGATGAACATCGAGCAGAAGATAGTGATCGCCATACTGGACGTCGTGTTGATTGTGGAGCTGTGTATCGGCATGTTCTTCGCCCAGCTGGATACGGCCAACCTCACTGCCGCGTTCTGCAAATCCTTCTTCAGCATGCTCATCCCCACGCTCATTCTGGCAAGAATCATGGTCAAGCGATTCCGGACTGTTATCCCCGAGCCCGCCCCATGAACCTGGAAGAGACCAGTCGGTGGCGAAGCATCACTGGGCGGGTCGGGGCCCTCTTCTGCATCCTGTGCGTGATTTCGGGACTCGACGGCCTTGTGGCCCAGTTCAGGAGCCCGCCCAATGAATTCCTGGCCGTCCCCGGCGAAGCCATCCATGTCAACGGACCATGCAGCCCGGACATTCAGGATGTCTCCCAGCTGGCCTATGAAAGCACTTCGGATGGGATTCGGCTGAAGTTCGAAGCCATGCAGTCGGGATTCTGGCTCGGCGGGGCCATGTGGAGGGGGCTTTTGGAATTGGGCTCGGACCTCGAGCCCGGCGACTATGGCGTTGTGGTCCGCCCCAAAGACGTCCCTGGTGAGAAGCCCTTTGCCGTTTTCGCCATCAAGGTTTTCCCGAATGCGGAGGCTCTCCGGCGAGCGTCCAGGTCCCTGATTCGAAGGCATTTTGGGCTCTCTCCCTGGCTCGTCTTCGCGGTCTGCATTGGACTCACGGGTCTTGCCTTTGCCCTCGTCTACGGAATCTCTCAGAAGAGAGAGCTCCTGATGGCCGGCCTGGGGCGGGCGGAGATCTACCGGGTGGCCAAGGTGGAAGGTTGCTATGAAGTGTCCTTTGGCCTGGGCTCGGCTCATGGTGTTCAATCCGGAGACTCCCTGCCCATCCTGAATCACCGGGGAGAACGGGTGGGGCACGTCACAGTGACTCAAAGCTTCGAGCAGGATGCCTCCGGCACTGTGGAACTGGACACTGCAGTCAAGCCCGGGTTCGTGGTCAGCAGGGATTCCTGACAAGATCCAAAATCGAACAGCCTTGGGGAAATGCCTGATCGGTCTCAGTAGTCCCTGCCTGCCCCCTGGAGGGGTGAATCCAGGCTTCTGCACGGGTGAATGATCCCACCATTCAACCTCCGATGTACACCCTCTTGATCTCGTTGTGGCTCCTTTTTCCCACCTGCAGGGAATAATCGACCTCCCTGCCCGGTGCCTGTGTAGTCCGAGGGCCGTCGGTCTTTGGAGTCATCCGCCGTCACAGTCATGGGATTGCCCGGAAAAAGCCCAGGATTGGAGGGCACTGGATCGTCGATGACAGGCGGTTCGCCAGGTCACGGGTGATGATGGCAGGAGTTTTGCTAACCACGCGGCACTGGACCTGCGTCCCAACAGGATGGTATGAGGATTACGGAGTTGGTATCTGCCCCAACGGCATGATGGTTGAGCCCGGAACCCGGGGGACTGTTTATGAATGATCATCGCACCCTGCGGCAATCGGAAGTCCTGGCGGCTTTTCGCCTGCTCTTCTCCCCCGAAGCCGCAATCGATCTGCAATCCGTCGATTCCGTCCAGCACGCTCAGCTCAAGACGGCCTTCCGTAAGAAGGCTTTGAGAACTCACCCGGATCGATTTGCATCCGAAGGGGAGGAGGTGCAGCGGATCTATTCAGAGCGCTTCATCCATGTATCCCAGGCTTATGACACCCTCAGTCACTACCTCACCCTTCGCCAGCAGGGATGGCGATGGAAAGCGGCTGCTCCGAGCCGGCCGGAGCCGGCCGAGAGGAAACCTCAGCCGGCGCGGCAGCAAGCCCCGACGGCATCGGCAGCCCCCCGGAGCAGGAGGCAGGAAGGAGGATTCACGGGATCTTTCTGGCAACGGAGCATCCCGCGACGTTATCTCCGGTTTGCCGAGTTCCTGTACTTCTCCCGTGTGATCTCATGGAAAAGCCTGGTGAATGCACTCGTTTGGCAACGCCGGCAGCGCCCCCGCATCGGGGAAATAGCTCAGAAATGGCGCTGGGTCAGCGGTTCCCAGGTCGAGGCGGCTGTGAGGGACCGCAGGCAGGGAGAGCGGATCGGGGAGGTCCTGCTGCGCCACAAGCTTCTGACGCCCTTTGCGCTGGGAGTCCTGCTTCGCCAGCAGCAGAGGATCCAGAAGCCCATAGGGCTTTATTTCGTTCGGCATGGCCTGATGAGCGAATGGGAGGTGGGCCGCCATCTCCACAAGCAGCGACTGCACAACACGCAATTTGCGTCGTTCTCCGCTGGCTCCTATGCCTGAGGGCTTGTTCACACAGCATCCCGACAGTCACATCTCGGGTACAAGAGGGCGCAAGTTGACGGCCGTTTCCGGTGGGCACGATGAACCTGTGCCCACAACAACCGCAGAGGGATTTGCGCCCGGCTGTACTGGAATGATGTGATCATATTCTTTTTGCGTCATCCCCGTATGCTGCTGGCGGGGATCCGGGTGTCTTAAAGACTCTGGATTCCCACAAGAGACGTGCGGGAATGACGACCGGAGCGGTCCGTCAAGTCTATGGAGCTGCTGCATCAAACCATGTCCGGCTGGGTCGGCTGCTTCAACCACTTGGACAGGATCTGGGCGACCTCTGTCAGAGTGAAAGGCTTGGCCAGGTAATCGTCCATGCCTGCCCGGATGCAGCTTTCGCGATCTCCTTGCATGGCGTTGCCCGTCATCGCGACGATGACGACTCCGGGATTCCCATTGGACCGCTCGCTTTCCCGAACACGCCGGGTTGCCTCGAATCCATCCATGACCGGCATCTGGCAGTCCATGAGCACCAGGTCGTAATGCCTCTCCTGCAGCAGCCCGAGCGCCTCCTGCCCGTTTTCGGCAATGTCCACCGCGAGGCCCATGTGATCGAGGATGATTTGGCCCACCTCCTGGTTGATGGGGTTGTCTTCAACCAGCAGCACTTTGAAGCCTTCAAACCGGGGCAGGGAAAGCACGGATTCTGATTCAGAAACGACGACGTCGTCCTGCGCTTCCCGAGCAGAGGCCCGATCGAATGCCACCTCGAACCAGAAGGTTGATCCTGCTCCCGGCGTGCTGACCACCCCGATCGTTCCCCCCATGAGGTCGATGAGCTGTTTGCAGATGGCAAGCCCGAGTCCGGTGCCTCCGAATCTGCGGGTGGTGGAGCTGTCAGCCTGGGTGAAAGGATGGAACAACCCCTCCTGCATTTCATGCGGGATTCCGATGCCGGTATCCCGCACCTCGAAGCGGATGCGAGTCCTGTCCGAGTCTGATGACTGCTGCGAAACAAGGAGGCTGACGCCTCCTTCTTCGGTGAATTTGATGGCATTTCCAACGAGGTTCACCAGGATCTGCCGGAGGCGCGTCACGTCGGCCCTGATCGGTGGCGGTTGCTCGGGCTCCATCCGGCATTGGAGGGAGAGTCCCTTGTTGGCAGCCCCTTCGGAGAGAATCTGGACGACCTCGTCGACGGTTCGCCTGAGGTCCAGGTCCCCGAGCTCGAGGCTCATCTTCCCCGCCTCGATCGTCGAGAAGTCCAGAATGTCATCCAGGAGGTTGAGCAGCATGTCGGCGGAGGCGTGAGCGCTTTTGGCGTATTTGCGCTGGGTGGGATCGAGGTCCGAGCCCTCCAGCAGCTGGAGCATCCCCAGGAACCCGTGCATGGGTGTTCGGATTTCGTGGCTCATGTTGGCCAGGAAGCGGCTTTTGGCTCGAGCCGCGGACTCAGCGGCGTCGCGGGCCAGCATCAGCTCCTCCTGGGCGCGCTTGTGCTCCAGGGCGTTGGCAAACATCTCCCCAACGATCCTGAGGAGCATGACGGTCTCATCGTCCCAGTGCCTTTCCTGTCTCAAGCTGGAAAAGCCGAGAAAACCGATGAGGGAGTCGCCGAACAGCACTGGAACCACTACTCCCGACAGGACCGACTGGCTCCGGAGAAGCTCCCTTTCTGCATGGGCTTCCGGGGGGAGATCGGCCACCCGGGGAATGTGGACCACCTCGGACCGCAACAGCCGGCCGGCAATCCATGGAAAGCGATCCATGGGAAGGCGGGTGAAAGGCTCAACCGCCGACTGAATCCCGTCGGTCGTCCACTCGTGGGTCTTGCTTGCCGTCCTGGAATCACGATCCAGGAGAAAGAGAAAGCTTTGGTCGACGCCCGAGAACCTGCCCAGTTGAGCCAGCGCATCGTGGATTCCCCCATCGATCTCATGGGGTGAAAGATTGATGAACCCGTTGGAGAGACCGGTGACGAGGGATTCCAGCCGGAGCCGGTGCTCCAGGGACTTTTCAGCCTGCATCCTTTCCAGAACCTCTTCCTGGAGGATTTGATTGAGCTCCTGGATTCGACTCTTTTCGCGTGCCAGGTGCTGCACCAGGGCGATCTTTTCCTGAGTCAGGGTGAGCGATCGATGAACGAGGATGCTGTAAACGCGTCCGGCCTTGAGCATGAACAGGACAAAGAGCAGCATCATGTAAGCGGCCGCCCTGTGCAGAGCATCCTCGTAAGAGACAAAAACCAGGATGATCGGAGCCCCGGTTGGAATGAGGAAAGCCAGGAAAGCGGGATAGACGGGCGACATGATGATCATGGCCGCAGCGGACATGCCGGCCAGGACGAAGGTCGTGAAGAACTGCCGCGGCACCGAAGCCTCGGGAGTCAGGAAGAGTCCGGCCAGTCCCCAGCCCGCGCCTGCGAAGGCGCCTCCCCAGGTGTACCACCGGCCCCAGCGCACCGCCTGTTCCGGATTGGGCTGAGCTTTGTGGAACGCGATGGCAAGACCCATTCTGCAGAAGCCCACGAAGGTCATGTAGCCGAGCCAGCCGATGATGATCGGATGCGACACATAATCCCACTGAATCAGTGTGAGGAGCAGGGAGTTGGCGAGCGTGACGAAGACTGTGGAGATGGAATGGGAGAAAAGCAGGTAGACCTTTTCGGCGTGAACGTTCATCTGGCCGCGGGCAGTCTCCTCCTGACTGCCTTCGCCGCGTGGTTCCTGGAGGTCTGTGTCTGGCATCCGCCACTCCATCGATTGGTGCTCCGCGAGTCCGGTTGTCGGCTCTGGGTCACGCAAAATGGGAAACCTGATCCGCTTCATGAACGAACGGGCATCGCATCATGACCGTTCTCCTCCAGCAGCTGCCGAATCGAGGCCGCAATGCGCCAGGCTCCGGGGGTGTCTCCGTGGACACAGAGGGTGTCCGCCTGCAGCGGGATCTCCCCGCCGTCGATGCACTCCATCCTGCCGGAATCGAGAAGCTTCAGGAGTCGGCTGCAAACCGCATCGAGATCGTGGATGACCGCTCCAGCCATGCTGCGCGGCGCCAACTGCCCATTGCTGAGGTACGCACGGTCGGGGAAGATCTCCCGGGCCACCCTCAGTCCCCGTCCCCCGGCCATCTCTTCCAGGAGCGAACCCGCCAGGACGAAGAGGACGAGCTCGGGGTCATACGACAAGACGGCATCGATCACTTCACCTGCAGCCCGCTCATCCCTGGCCGCAAGGTTATAGAGGGCTCCGTGGGGTTTGACGTGCTGCATACCCATACCGAGGGCTCGGGTGAAGCCGGAAAGCGCCCCCATCTGATAAAGCAGGTCGTGCTTGATCTGGCCCGGCGCCATCTCCAGATTCCTGCGGCCGAACCCGATGAGATCAGGGTATCCAGGATGTGCGCCCACGGCCACTCCGTGCTCGCGGGCCAGCTCCACCGTGCAGGCCATCACCCTGGGATCGCCCGCATGGAACCCGCAGGCGATACTCGCCGAAGTGATGTGCCGGATGATCCGCTCGTCCTCCCCCATTCGATAGGGACCGAAGCTTTCACCCATGTCGCAGTTGATGTCGATCCTCATGCCTGCTCATCCCTGCTCCAAAGAGCGCTTCTCCTGTCTCAGATCACGGCCCACGACTCGTTGGGGCTGTCGGTAATGAACATGTGGCCCGGGGAGTGGGTGATGCACAGCTCAGGACGCCCGGAGAGCGCGGCGAGAGAGGAAGTCACTCCGCAGGCCCAGAACACCGGGGTTTCGCCTTTGTGGATGGTGACCGGGTCTCCGAAGTCCGGGCTGTCCAGATCCTCGATGCCCAGGGCCGACCCGTCTCCGATGTGAACCGGCGCCCCATGAACCGAGGCATAGCGGCTCGTGACCTGGACCGCGCGGACGACCAGGTCATCGGGAATGGGCCGCATGCTGACCACCAGCGGGGCTGAAAAGCGGCCGGCCGGGATGCATGGCCTGTTGGTGATGTACATCGAAACGTTCCTGCCCTCCTCGATGTTTCGAATGGGAATTCCGGAAGCGAGGAGGGCGCTCTCAAAGCTGAAGCTGCAGCCCAGCAGAAAGGAGACCATATCGGCATCCCAGTGGGCCCTGATTTCGGGTGTTTCGGCGTGCAGCTCCCCACGCTTCCAGACCCTGTAGAGGGGAACGTCGGTGCGGATGTCGGCCCCGGGTGCCGTGATTCGGGGCTCGAAGCCGCCGGGCTCCAGGACTTCCAGGACGGGGCAGGGCTTGGGGTTCCGAACACAGAACAGGAGAAACTCGAAAGCGAGGCTGCGATCCAAAATCACCAGATTGGCCTGGGCGAAAGCAGGTGCGAGACCGCTCGTCGGTTTCACCCACTGGCCCCTGCGTATGCTTTCCCTGATTTCACGTGGAGTGGCTGCCGGCTGCATGAAAACTCCTCAGTTGATACTCCCGTTTCAAAGTGATCTCCCTGGCCTGGAGAAGCGTGACGGTCTCAAAGCTCACCGTGCCGCCGGGAACGATCTGGGCCACGAGGGGCAGGTCGCTTGAGATCACTGTGGCGACCTTGACATAGCCGCCCGTTGTCTGACAGTCGGCACCCAGGAGTGCGGGCTGACCGTTTCCAGGGACCTGGACGGCACCCGGGAGGGTTCCGTCCGAGATGATGTCCGCGCCGAAGCGGTGGGCGATCCTCGGACCCTCCAGAAGGATGCCCATGCGATCGCACCGGGCGGTCACGGCATATTCCGCCCCCAGAAAGAGGGCGAGACCGTCAGGAGTGATATAGTCATCCTGGGGACCGAGAACAACGCGCAATTTCGGATGCTCCGAATACGGCGGGATGAGACTTGAGGGGGCCCTCCGCATGGGAAAAGGGGGGCCGGGCGTACGGGCGATCGCCAGAATATCCCCCTTCATGAGGGCCCGTCCCCGAAAGCCCCCGAACCCTCCCCGAAGATAGGTGGACCGGCTTCCCATGACCGGTGGGACGTCGATCCCTCCTGAAAGCGCCAGGTAGGCGCGAAGCCCCTGTTTGGCCAGGCCGACGGTCAGGATGTCGCCTCCGGACGCCGTGCAGGTCGTCCAGGGTGGGATGGCCTCCTGGTTGACCCTGATCTCCATCTCCGGCCCCGTCACGGCAAACCGGACCTCGCCCGTGAGCTCTGCCCGAAAGCCGCCCGCGGTGATCTCGATCCCCGCCGCTTGGGGGGCGTTCCCGACGAGGCCGTTGGCCACCCTCAAGGCCGTCTGATCCATGGCGCCCGAAAGGGGCACGCCGCGGTCTCGATAGCCTCGCCGCCCGAGATCCTGGATGGTGGCCAGAGGGCCGGGCTCAAGAATGCGCAAGGCCTTCAAAATCCTCTCTCGGGATGGGCGTGAAAAGGAGGCGGTCTCCTGGCTTCACCAGGAATGGATCGGCTCGCTCGAGGTCGAACAGCCGGACAGGGGTTCTGCCGATGATCTGCCATCCCCCCGGGCTGTCGATGGAGTAGATGCCGGTCTGCCGGTCCGCGATGCCGACGCTGCCCGCGGGCACGACCTTGCGGGGTGACGCCTTCCTCGGCGTCTCGAGGCGCTTGTCCAGTCCGCTCAGGTAGGGGAATCCCGGTGTGAAGCCCACCATGACCACGTCGTAGACCGGCGCGGCGTGCAGAGCGACCACCGCATCGGACGTCAATCCATGGATTGCGGCAACCACGTCCAGATCGGGTCCGAATTCCATGCCATAACAGACAGGGATTTCCACAGGATCGCGCTGTTCCGCAGGCCTGGCTCGGGTCGCAGCCAGCCCTTCCTCGATGAGCATCAGGAGTCGCTCGTGCGACAGCTCCCATGGATCGTACTGGACGAAGAGAGATCGGTAGGTGGGATTCAGCTCGAGGATCCCCGCAAGGCTTCCGGACCTCAAATGGTCTGCGAGCGCATGCACCCGTCGGTTGATGGTTGCGTCGATGGCATCTCCAAATTCAATGCTCAGTGCGGTCTCGCCGCACAGCAGGATTCGAGGTGTTGGCTGTCCGTCCATGCTCGATCACCGGGTCAAATCATCACTGGATTGTCGCCGCCCTGGGCCGTCCTATGACGAGAGGCTTCCAAGCCATCCATAACATTGGAAACTCTATACTCGGATGAAAATGGCCGTCAAGTCGGGAATGCGCGGGAAGGCCCGGTGGGTCGGTGACCTGGCGGGGCTTCGGAGAGCAAACGATGACGTTGCGGGAGACCGATCTTTCTTTTCATTGGCAGTCGCAGTTGGTGCGGAACATCCGGTCGGATATTCCGGTGCTTCTGTGTGCGGGCTACCGCCAGGTTGCGAAGCCGGAGGAAATCGAAACAGCCGGCATCGGCCGCATCGTCTCCGAACACGCCACGTCCAAAGACCTTGCCCGGGCCATCCGCAGCCTCATGGATCGGAGGGGCTGACGGGGAGCGCACACCAGCAGAGGAGACAAAGGTTGAAATTCCCCTCAATCCTTTGGAAGGCTGGTCTCAGGAGGTGTGAGGGTGTCGGTGGTCTGACGCTCGGGGTTTGATCCGGTGCAGCCTCTTGTTTCAGCCTGTCGATCGGCAGCCCGCCGATCGGCTGTGTATGAAGCTCTGAGGCCGCCGCGCCCCCTGACCTGCGCCTTGGCATCCTGTCCATTTCTCTTGTTGGCACATGAATTGCTTTATAGTGAAGCGGAATCAGAGATCGGCACAGAACGAGACAGGCACTTCTTGAAGTTCGGAACCCACCTGTGGATCAAGGAGCGGATTTGACGGCTACTCCCTACGGCCTGAACAAACTGGTTAACAACAAGGACGGCCCTTGATGCGGTGCCGAGCGCTACCGGTACACCCTGAAGCCATGGCCGTCACGCCATGGCTTTTTTTGTCCCTGCGGGACAAGGCAAAAGGGGGGATCGCGGTCCGGCGACTTGGCGAATGAATGCCCTTGAACGGGGGAGGAAACAGGCGATGCAGACGAATGGCGTGCGAACACTGGCCCATCACCTCAAACAAGTCAAACAGGGTGGAAGGCGATTCGAGAATGCCTACCAGTCCGTTGCCCGGATGATTCTGGGTCAGAACGGGAACATCGACCAGGTCATGGTGAACGGGAAAACGACCTACGATTTTAAGCTGTTCCGGAACGGGGGCAAGTCCGTCGTGGGGATGTACGACGAGATCAACAGCTTCGTCTCGTTCGTGAAGGATGCCGCCGAGGGAGGGTCCTCCCGGGAGATGGCCTATGTACTGGTCGGCGAGCCGGGGAACGGCAAGACTTTCTTCGTGGACTTCCTCTGCGCCCGTTACCGGAGCTTCATCGCCCAGCCCGAGAATCGCCGCTACACCTTCACCTTCAACCATCTGGACCGACTCGGAAGCTACGGAAAGCTTACCTCCATCCAGTCCCAGACCTTCGAGGACCCGGTGCTCCTCGCCATGAACCTCCTGGAATCGTCGGATGAAAACCGGCGGGTCCTGGCCGAGCAGGGCGGATTCGACGATGCGGAAATCGAGAAGATGTACGAGGCCTATCGCCCGCTCGGCGCCTGCACGGACTACATTCTGAACGACATTCGCAACCACGTGGACGGCAGCCTCGAGGAACTGCTCTCTTTCATCGAGGTAGTGCCGGTCCCCCTGAGCGAGAGTCTCGGGACGGTCACGGGAAAATACTCGGCCAAAGACAAGATCACCTCTTCGGCCGTGGACCTCCTCGGGGAGGAATCCATCCAGCGGCTGCTCCACATCAGCGATGCCAACAACCCCTACCGGTTCGACCTGCGCCGGGGCGCCCTGGCAAGGGTTGCCGGCGGCGGCATCCACTTCAGCGACGAAATCTTCAAGAACAAAAAGGACCTTGTGCAGGTGTACCTCGGGGTCATCCAGAACCGCAACATCGAGATCGACGGCTTCCGGTGGCCCATCGACACGCTCATCATCGCCACGAGCAACAATGCCGAGTTCAACCGGTTCCTGGCCGAGCGCGAAGAAGCCCCCATCGTGGACCGCTGCCGCATCTGCTACGTGGCTCACAACACCGACTACCGCATGCAGGAGAAGCTGACGCTCTACGCCATCGGAAGCGAATCCAAGACGACGCTCACCCACGAGAAGCTGCACCAGGACCCGAACCTCAATCACGCCTGCTCGGTGGCCGCCGTGCTGACGCGCCTTCCGCGGTCCGAGAAGTTGACGCCCATCGAGACCATGAAGCTCGCCGCGGGGGAGATCGCCGGGGAAAAGAGCATCAAGACGCTGGCCGAGGTCATCGACGGTCTCAACCATGAGCCGGACATCACCAGGCGGTTCGGCCAGAAGGGGCTGGGCCAGCGCAACGTGGGGCGGGCCATCCAGCTCCTCATGGAGACCTCCGAAACCAACGAAGGCCGCTGCATGTTCGCCTGCGACCTTTTCAAGTCCCTCGAGCGGATCGTACTGGACTATGTCTCCGAAGGGAACGACCGCGTGAAGTACCTGGAGGATCTCAAGATCGCCAAGGGACTCTACCGGGAGCGCATCACGACGGAGATGTTCAACGCTTACATGGATGAGCCCCACGCCATCCGCAAGGATGTCCTGAACTACGTGAACATGATCATCGGCATCGACGCCGAAAATCTGGGACCCGACAAGCTCTGGAAATACAAAGATCCCCAGACGGGGGAGCTTCGCGCCCTCAAGATCGACGAGCGGTTCGTGCAGAGCGTGGAGGACCGGTTGGGGCTCAAGACGCGCGAACAGCGGGAGTCGTTCCGGACGTCCATCCGCAAGATTTACGGCCAGAAGCTATCCGTGGACCTGAACTACGACTTCATGGACAACCTGGAGCTCGTCAAGGCGGTGACGGACGTTCGGCTCAAGTCCGATATCGCCGGCGCGGGCAGCCTCATCGGCGCTCTCGCCAACCGCACCCATGAAGAGAACCAGAAGCTCTACGACCGCATGATCGACACCATGCTGAACAAGCTGGGATACTGCGCGACCTGCGCCCAGAAGACCATCGAATACTTCTGCACGCAGGATGACGAGCAGTAGGTCCCGGCGCCGGTGGGGGAATCCTGGTTTACTCCTGCATGCCGAATGAGTCCCGGGGGACTGAATGAATCCAATGGGAACCCTGGGCAGGCGGACCGAAACAGTCCCCCCTTGAGGGGGGCAGGGGGGTGTGGGTTTTGAAGAAGCCCTATCCATTATTCATTCCATACGATCCCAAACTTAAGGAGCTTGCCAGGGACCTTCGCAAGCACAGCACCCTGGGTGAAGTCCTGCTCTGGAATCGGGTTAGAAACCGTCAGTTGAGAGGCTACAAGTTCTTAAGGCAAAGGCCTGTCGGAAGCTACATTGTGGATTTCTTCTGTCGGGAATTGTCACTGGCCATAGAGATCGATGGCGGGAGCCACGATCGCAAGCTGCAGGAAGATAGAGATCGGGAGCAGTGGTTGGAGACGTGTGGGATCCGCGTGATTCGATTCATGGAGTCGGATGTCCGGAGCAATATGGAGGGAGCGCTCCAGCGTCTTTGCGAATGCATTGAAGAGATCGAGAGAGCACACCCCCCTGCCCCCCTCGAGGGGGGACCTGCAAAGCCGTGACAGAGTCAGCCAAGCCTTTGCGGACCACAGCTGCATAGAAAAGGTCGCACACATGAAAGAGCAGACAAGACCTGTTAAAGGTATCAGGCAGATGATGGAGATCGAAGGGACGGCTCACGAACCTCCCTTGCAGGCTGACCCATGGGACGGCGTCGACGGACCGTCGCTCACCGCCCGCATGCAGCACGATCTCTACGGTGCCGGCGACCTGGTGCTCCTTCAGTCGGCATCTCCCGGTGCCGCGACCCCGGTGCACAGCCTGCGCTCCCTGGATGAGCTGCTGGAGCGCGACCGGCTGCGGGAAAAGGACGGCTTTCCGCGCAAGATCCGCATGGGACGGCTGGTGAAGCCCGGCCGGGGGGCTCGCAAGCGCATCATCCTGGTTCCAGCCACCGTCGAAGAGAAGTTCATCCACGACACCCGCGACCAGGAGGATGCGCAGCAGACGGGAGCCGGGGGCACCGGCGACGGCCAGGAAGGGGAAGTCATCGGCGAGGAGCCCGTCCACGGCAGCGAAGGCGCCGGACAGGGCGCGGCCGGCCAGGGGGACGGGGGCGAACATTCCATCGAATCCAGCGCCTACGATCTCGGGAGAATCCTCACGGAGAAGTTCCAGCTTCCCAATCTCAAAGACAAGGGGAAGCGCCGCTCCATGACGCGCGAAACCTACGACCTGACCGACCGCCACAAGGGCTTCGGGCAGATCCTCGACAAAAAGGCCACCCTGAGGCAAATCCTGGAGACCAATATCGCTCTCGGAACGCTCAATGTCGATGCGGACATCGATCCCGTGAACCTCCTGATTTCCCCGGAAGACCGGGTCTACCGCATCCTTTCGCGCGAAAAGGAATACGAGTCCCAGGCGTTGGTCTTCTTCGTGCGTGACTACTCGGGCTCCATGTCCGGGAAGCCCACCGAGATCGTCGTGAGCCAGCACGTGCTCATCTACAGCTGGCTCCTCTACCAGTACGACAAGCAGGTGGTGACGCGCTTCATCCTTCACGACACCGATGCCAGGGAAGTCCCCGACTTCTACACGTATTACAGCTCGACGGTGGCCGGCGGAACGCGCGTGGAATCCGCATACCGGCTGGTGAACGAGCTCGTGGAGCAGGAAAGCCTCGCTCGCGATTACAACATCTACGTTTTCCACGGGACCGACGGCGACGACTGGGACTCCGACGGCGGCAAGACTCTGCCCGAACTGGAGAAGATCCTCGCCTACAGCAACCGGGTCGGCATCAGCGTCGCCAAGACCAACGGCGAATCCCAGCGCACCTCCACCGTCGAGCACTACATCAGGAAGTCCGGCATT
>Ga0105106_10000271_pt1 | contig 36962 bp, 36 predicted proteins | sample PPLLaktember2015_5_FD_79109 | JGI IMG/M metagenome (GOLD analysis project Ga0105106, IMG submission 79109) | Freshwater sediment microbial communities from Prairie Pothole Lake near Jamestown, North Dakota, USA - PPLs Lake P8 Core (1) Depth... | ecosystem: Environmental > Aquatic > Freshwater >... | reverse complement strand
GACAACAACAGCGTCTTCGAAGGAGCCATCGAACGGTTGGCCCAGGCCGGGATCACGGTGGGCTGTAACCCGCCGGCCAACGACCGGTTCTGCCCCACCAACAACGTGACACGAGGTCAGATGGCGGCGTTCCTGAAGCGGGCATTTGGAGAATGAGGACTCGGGTGGGCAGCCGGGCAACGGCTGCCCACCCGAAACCACCACACGTAGGGGAATAGGGGAAGAGGGGGATCATGGGGAAGCGTCTGTTCGTCGCAGGTCTGGCCTGTCTGCTGGTGTTCACCGGCTTGGCACCCGGGGGGACACCAGTGGCCCATGCTCTCGTCATCGCAGAGTGGGCCCAGACCATCGACACCTCGGTCTGGTCACCCAACGCCCCCGGGCCCTCCGGGGTTGCCTGGCGACCCGAGACCGGGACCTTGATCGTGGTCGACACGGACAAGGGCGAAGAGCCCGCATGGGACGGAACAAACATGTGGGAGGTGAACCCCCTCACAGGTGAGATCCTTTACACGGTCGCACTCGACACGGACGGTGAAGATGCCACTGGGATCAGCTACGACCCAGGGAGTCAGACGCTGTTCGTGTCCAACGACGGTCCACTCTCAGGAATCTCCATGTTCCAGACCAGCGGCACCGACGACTTCACGGGGACCCGGGTCGGGTTCATCGACACTGCCGCGATCCTCGCAGCCCAAATGCCACCGGTCGATCCAGACACCGAGGACCCGGCATTGGTCTCGACTTCCAGCCTCTACTTCCTGAATGGCGCAACCTCGCAGGTGTTCCATGTCACGCCCGGTCCTGATATGGATTGGGGAACTGGTGACGAAATCCTCGATCCCACCGCCCCCGTCATCGCCATCCCCGGCGGTGGTGTCGCACCGCTCGACGATTGGGAAGGCCTCGCCTACGACGGGACCAACCTACTGATCGGAGCCAAGGACGACCCAACCATCCAAGTTGTTAGCACCACGGGGGTCCTGGTCGACACCATCGACGTCTCGGTCCTGGAAAGCCACGGTATTTGGGGCGGAGTCTCCGGTCTTGGGGTCCAACCGGCGAATGGTCCCCAGATCCCGCAGACGATCTGGGTTGCGGATCGCGGAGATAGCTCACCTCCTACGACCAATGACGGCAAGCTGCATCGTGTGGTGGCCGGCTCGATCCCAATGCAGACTCCGTCTGCCCCGGTGCTCCAGCCGCCTCTCGATGTGCCCCTTGCAACTTCGACCAACGAGGGGGTGCTGGCCACCTTCGATGCCAACGCCAGCGACACCAACCTGGGAGACACCCTCGTATTTTCCCTGACCGGTGCCCCGCCCGGCGCATCGATCAACCCGGCTTCTGGCGTCTTCAGCTGGACGCCCACCGAGGCCCAAGGCCCTGGAACGTATGTGTTCACCCTTCGGGTCACAGACTCGGACGCCTTGCAGGACACGCAGTCGGTGACCATCACTGTCAACGAGGTCAACCAGGCACCCGTGGTCCTTCCCAACCCCGACATACTGCGGGGCGAAGGTGAGACGGTTTCGCTGACGATGCACGCGACCGACAGTGACCTCCCGGCGCAGACCATCACCTGGAGCGCCTCGGGCCTGCCTTCGAGCTTGAGCGTCAACCCGTCGACCGGGGTGATCGGCGGCACCATCGCTGCCGGCACCACCGCAGGCTCGCCGTACAGCGTCACGGTGACCGCCACCGACAACGGTCCCGGTCTGCTCCAGGGGTCGGACACATTCCTGCTCTCGGTGACCGACACCAACCGTTCACCGGTGCTGAACCCGATCGGAAACAAGACGGTTGCCCGTGGCTCACTGCTGGCGTTCAAGGCCAACGCCACCGACCCGGACGGTGATGCTCTCACCTTCTCGCTGGTGAGCCCGCCTGCCGGAGCCGCGATCACCGCTGCCGGGAACTTCACCTGGACACCCAACGTGGCAGCGGGTGTATACAACGTCACGGTCCGGGTCACCGATAACGGGACGCCTGTCCTCACCGACCAGGAGACGATCAACGTGACGGTGCTGGCCACTGATCCAAACCCGTTCATCGATGACGACGGGAGCGTCTTCGAGAACTCGATCGAATGGCTGGCAGCCGAAGGGATCACGTCAGGCTGCAATCCCCCGGTCAACAACCGCTTCTGCCCCAATGACCACGTGACCCGCGGTCAGATGGCGGCGTTCCTGGTAAGGGCGAAAGGCTACTCGGCCATCGCCCGCGACTTCTTCGTCGACGACAGCGGCAGCGTGTTCGAAAACGCGATCAACCGTTTGGCCACCGCAGCCGTCACCCAGGGGTGCAACCCACCGGTCAACGACCGGTACTGCCCCGACGGGCTCGTCACCCGGGGCCAGATGGCTGCCTTCCTGGTCCGGGCCTTCGACCTCCCTGCATATAGCGGGCCCGATCGTTTCGTCGACGATGACGGGATCGTCTTCGAGGGCGCAATCGAGCGTCTCGCTCAGGCGGGCATCACCGTGGGTTGCAACCCGCCGGTGAACGACCGGTACTGCCCCAGTGACCTCGTGACACGCGGCCAGATGGCTGCGTTCCTGAAGCGGGCGCTTGGTGGCTGAGTCGGAGTCAACGTGTTGCTGGGCAGGGTGAGACGTCTGTTCCGGGCATCCACCCTCGCTCTTCTCGTTCCTCGGTGGGCGAGAACGGTAATGGTCGCGGCACTCGCGTGTCTGCTTCTGTTGACCGGTCTGATCCCTGGAGGGATCCTGGCCGCCAGGGCCGACACGACAGCCAACCTGGTACAGCTGATCGACACTGCGGGATGGGATCCCAACGCACCAGGCCCGGCCGGCGTTGCCCACCGCCCCGAGACGGACACGCTGATCGTGGTCGACTCGGACAAGAACAATGAATCTGGCTGGGATGGGACCAACCTCTGGGAGATCGATCTGAGCACGAATCAGATCGTGTACACGGGCGTCCTCGTCACCGACGAGCCGACCGGGGCTGCCTACGACCCGGACACCGGGACCTTGTTCATCTCCAACGATCCGTCGACCGTTTTCGTGCTGGAGGCGGGACCGGACGAGAGGTTTGGCACGGATGACGATGTCGAGGTGGGCGAGATCGACGCCGGCGGCGAAGGGGCGGGCGACACCGAGGACCCCGCCTATGACCCCGACACCGACCAACTCTTCGTGCTCAGCGGCGACGAATCACACATCTATGTATTCGGGCCCGGCTCGAACGGGAGCTTCGGCGATGGCGACGACGTCCTCGCCGACGATTTCCCGGTGCCAGACCCCCCTTCTGGATCCCGCCCTTCCGACTGGGAGGGTATGGCCGTTGATCCGTCGACTGACCATCTCCTCGTCGGAGCCAAGGAGGACGGCCTGGTCTATGAGATCACCAAGACGGGGGGGTACGTCCAAACGATCACATTGCCCAATGAGGTCTTCGTGGTCACGGGACTTGGTGTCCAACCGGCAGCCGGCGGCTCGCCCAAGAGTGTTTGGATCGCCGACCGAGGAGACACGAGCCCGCCCGAGACAAACGACGGACAACTCATTCAGGTCACTATCGGTCCTGTTCCGCCACAAGCGCCGGTCGCCCAGAACCAGACCGTTGGCACCCAGGTCGGGCAGGCCAAGAACATCACACTCGTCGCCACCGATGCCAACGGAGACTCGCTGACATACTCCATCGTCGCCGGCCCAAGCAACGGGGCGGTCAGCCCCGGGACCGGTCCAAACCGCACCTACACTCCAACTGCGGGATTCTCCGGGCAGGACAGCTTCACTTTCAAGGCCAACGACGGCGTGACTGGTGATTCCAATGTGGCCACGGTCACCATCGACGTCGAGCCCAACGTGGCGCCGGTGCTCGACACGATCGGCAACCATTCGGTGAACGAGAGCACGGAATTGGTCTTCACCGCTACCGCGAGCGATTCCAATGAGGGCCAAACCCTCGGTTTCTCTCTCGTCGGGACACCACCGTCGGGTGCAACGATCGGGGCTGGCGGCACCTTCACGTGGACCCCAACGGAAGCTCAAGGTCCCGGCACCTATCCGGTCACTGTTCGGGTCACCGACAGCGCCACGCCGGCGCTCACGGACTCTGAGACCATCAACATCACGGTCAACGAGGTGAACCGGCCACCCGTCGCGGTGAATCCGGGGACCCAGGTCCACGGGGAGGGATCTTCGGTCGACTTGGACCTGGCCGCGAACGATCCTGACCTGCCCGCAAACACATTGACCTGGAACGCCACCGGCCTTCCACCCGGTTTGACCATCCAACCGTCCAGCGGCGTGATCACCGGAACGGTCGGAGCTGGAGCCGCCGAGGGGTCGCCGTATACGGTGAGTGCGACAGTCACCGACAACGGGTCCCCACAGCGAAGCCATTCAGCCAACTTCAGCTGGCAGGTCGTCGACACCAACGCCTCTCCGACGATCAACCCGATCAACAACAAGTCGGTCGTCAGGGGACAGCAACTCTCCTTCGCGGTCACGGCATCCGATCCCGACGGAGACGGACTGACCTTCGCGTTGGTCAATTACCCTGCTGGAGCGGTGATCAGCGCCGGCGGTAGCTTCACCTGGACTCCCAACGTGAACCCCGGGACCTACAACATCACAGTGGAGGTGACCGACAATGGGAACCCTCCGCTGACCGACCAGGAGAGCTTTTCGGTAACGGTGACTGCCGCACCACCACCACCACCGACACCCGATGACCCGTTCATCGACGATGATGGAAGCGTGTTCGAGAACGCCATCGAGTGGCTTGCCGCCGAGGGGATCACTGCTGGGTGCAACCCGCCGGCCAACGACCGATTCTGCCCCGACGACTACGTGACCCGAGCCCAAATGGCCGCATTCATCGTCCGGGCCCAGGGCTATTCATCCCTGGCCGCCGACTTCTTCGTCGACGACGAAGGTCACGTCTTGGAGAACGCCATCAACCGTCTCCGCACCGCCGGGGTCACCCAGGGATGCAACCCGCCGACCAATGATCGTTACTGCCCGGATGACTTCGTCACCCGGGGCCAGATGGCCGCCTTCCTGGTCCGGGCGTTCGGGTACTCCGCGATCGGTGGTGACTTCTTCGTCGACGACGAGGGACACGTGTTCGAGAACGCCATCAACCGTCTCCGCACCGCCGGGGTCACCCAGGGATGCAACCCGCCGGTCAACGACCGGTACTGTCCCGACGACTACGTCACCCGAGGACAGATGGCAGCCTTCCTGAAACGCGCTCTAGGTGGATAGCGAACCCGGCATCTCCCTGACTGTCAGCGAGGTCTCCGATCTCCTCGGGGTGCTCCAGGAGAGGTTCGGCTGGGCGGAACCCTGCGATCAATTCGAGTCGGTCGAGACCTGGGAGCGGCCCCGCTCCGGATCGGCCTTCTACCGGATGAAAGGCTCCCCCGCCGGGCCCGACCTGGTGGTCAAGATCGTCCCGTCATGGAGACCGGGGATCCCCGAGCTCGCTTTCCGGGCCATGATCGAGCTCGATGACCTGATCACCTCGAAAGGGATTCAAGGCACCCACGGCATCCGTCCCCTCGCCTGGTCCGATCATCCCCCCGTCCTGGTCATGCCATACGTCGAGAGCCTCGATGTGGTCTCCATTCTGCGCAACCCCGATCACCAGGCGTGGAAGAGCGGAGACCTGGAGAGGTGGATGACACACGCCGGCTCGGTCCTCGCCGCCTATCACCAGACCACACCGCCCGGCTGGCAGCCGGATCTCGAAGAAGCTGAGACCGAGGTGCGCAGGCTTGCCCGGAAGCTAGGGGTGGACTCTTTGACGACCGACCAGGTCCTTGCCATGGCCGATTGGCGTGGCCGGGCCCGGCGTCGATATGGCGACTTCGGCCCCGGGAACTTCCAGGGAGCACCTGATGGTGCCCTCTATCTGCTCGATCCACCCATCGAGCATCACACCTCGGTGATCCACCGTGACATCTCCAATTTTCTCTTCGAGATGCGCCGGCAACTGGCCGGCCGGGGATTCACGCCCAGCAAGCCGGTCAGAGGCTGGTTCCCCGATCTCCGGGACCGGTTCCTTCACGGATACGTGACCGCAAACGACGGGCCGGTGTTCGGTTCTGCCGACGAGGCCCTGATCGCCCTGTTCGAGGTGAAGCGGGCGGGGGCATTGGCCCGGAAGCGATTGCCCCGAAGAGCCGGCGATGCGGCATGGTTTGCCCGACTGGCAGTGAGGAGACGCCGCGACCTGGCCAGAGCGGCACGGCATGAGGGGCGGCTGTCTAGCCGTTGAAGAAGGGCTCGATCTCGGTCACGGACCCGTCACCGGTGAGCTGGAAGACGCTCCCATCCTCGTTCTGGACCCGAAACACCGAGTCCGGCTCAGCCTCGACGATGTCGAAGTCCGCCGGCTCGAGGCCGCAATTGATGAAGTCGTAAGCCCCGGGCAGGCTGTCGTCTTCCTCAATCTCGACCCGACCGAAGTCGCAGTCGATGAAACGGACCGGCTCCTCCAACTCGGTGCGATGCTCGGCGACGAACAGGGTTGACCCATTGGTCACGATGTTGCTCCAGATCTGGGTGTCGGCGTGCTCGGCCTCCTCCCCCAAGGCGTGTGAGACGACGGCGCCCGACTCGTTCTCGAGCAGGGTCAGGTTGCGGTACTGATAGGCGTTCTCGTAGGCCCCGTGGTCCACCCCGACCCAGGAGTTGTAGTAGGCGGTGAACCCGTCGATCACGTGATGCTCGGGGTTGTTCTGCCACACGAAGATGCCGTTGGCCTGGTTGTTGTGTGCGATGTTGTTCTCGAAGGTCCACACCGCCCGTGAGCTTTCTGGCCAGAGGAACCCGGACCGATCCTCGCCCCCCTGGACGCCGACCGCGACCGAGTTCGTCACGGTGAGGTTCTCGCCATCGCCCAGGAAGAAGCCGGTCAGCCGGAACCTGTTGCCGGCATCTCCGAGGTCCAGGCCGGCCACCACCGCCCGGTCCCAGACGATGTCGTGGCTGGCGTTGATCGGGCCGTCCTCGTCGTCACCGGGCGGGTCCCACCAGTAGGCCTCGTTGAGGACGTTGAAGGCGATCGTGTCCCGGAAAGTGATCCCGTTGGAGGCGTGCGGGACGAAGGCGTGATTCCCGGCATCTCTGATCACGACACCTTCGATCAGCGAGCCCCTGCTGCCTTCGCCACACATGTGGATGTGAATCCCGTACCGGCCGGTGACATCCGACTCGCCGAGCCTGGGTGCCACATACCGCAATGCCGCGTACCTGATCGTCTGTGGCCGGGTGGAGCGGATGAAGACGTGGGTGAAGCCGTCCTCCGTTCCCTCGATCCGGACGTTCCTGGTCAGGTTGAGCAACTCGGCCGGGTATTCGAGGTCGTTGGCCGGCGGAGTCGCAGTGACCGACTCGAAGCCGGTGTAGTCCCCCGGCGTATTCGGTGCGGCCATGACCTCGTCACCGGCCCAGGCCGGGTCGTACTCGTACCCCCAGGCCTGCTTCTCCCCGCCCTCGATCAGCAACTGCCCGTCGCCCATCACCCAAAGCCCGACGTCGCTTGGCACGGGGTCCATCCCACCGCCGACGAACACCGACTCGTCGACTCCTTCGAAGCGGAGAACGTGCTCGACGTCCCCTGAGGCCGGCTGCATCACCAACTCACCCAGGACCTCGACGTTCCCCGACGCGGTCAGGGTGATGCTCTGCTCCGGATCGAGGACCCAGGACTCGTCGGCGGGGATGACCACCCCGTCGGGGTACGACTGGTCCTCGGTGATCATCACAGTCTCCCGGACGATCGGCTCGGGAGAGATGGTCGAGGTCGCCTGATCGTGGCCGGTGGTGTTGGCCCCGTCGGAGGTCGAGGTCGACTCCGAACCCTCCGAGGTCGTCGACCCGGCGCCCTCGGTGCAGGCTGCGACCAGCAGGACCAGGGAAAACAGAGCTCCCTGGATCCTCCGGGGTCGCTTGACCATCAGGGCTCAGCCCCCGAGGGCGCGTTTGAGGAAGGCGGCCATCTGACCCCTGGTGACATAGTCGTCGGGGCAGAATCTGTTGTTGGTCGGCGGGTTGCAGCCTTGGGTCAACCCGGCCTGGGCGAGTCGCTCGATGGCCCCTTCGAACACGCTGGCGTTGTCGTCACGGAACCGATCCGGCCCGTCGTAGGCAGGGAGGTCGAAGGCTCGTACCAGGAAAGCCGCCATCTGACCTCGAGTCACGAATCGGTCTGGGCAATACCGGTCGTTGGTCGGTGGATTGCATCCTTGGGTGACCCCGGCAGTGGCTAGCCGGTTGATGGCGGTCTCGAAGGTATGACCCTCATCGTCGTCGAAGTAGTCCCTTGCCACCGCCGAGTAGCCGTGGGCCCGGACAAGGAAAGCAGCCATCTGACCTCTGGTCACCCTGTCGTTGGGGCAGAACATGGTGTTGGCGGGCGGATTGCAGCCCTGAGTGATCCCCTCTTCTGCCAACCAGACGATTGCGTCCTTGAACACACTGTTCGAGATGTCGGTGAACCCACCCGGCGCCGGTCCGGGGGTTCCGGGCACAGTCCCGTTGTAGAAGGCAGCGATGGGAGTCACCGCCCCGGTCCCGGTCAACCGATAGGCCGTCCCGTTGGATCGCTGTACCCGGAACACGTCGTTGGGGTCAGCCTGGGCCAGGTCGAAGTCGGACGGCTCCAGCCCACAACGGATGAAGTCGTAGGCACCGGCAACGGCGCCCTGATCGTTGACGTCCACCCTGCCCAGGTCGCAATCGACGAAACGCACCGGTCGCTCCAATGGTCGGGCATGCTCGTCGATGTAGAGAGTCCCACCGTTGGTCTTGACATTGGCCCAGATCTGGGTGTCGGTAAACCCGTTGTCACCCGGCTCGCCAAGGGCGTGGGAGTGGATCGCCACCCCGTTGCCGAGCAGGGTCAGGTTCTTGTACACGTAGGAGTTGGTGTACGCCCCGTGTTCGATCCCGGCGTGACCGTTGTAATAGGCGAGGAAGTTGTCGATCACGTGGGGCAGCTCGTTGTTCTGCCAGACGAAGATGCCATTGACCCCGTTGTTGTGGGCCCGGTTCTTGTTGAAGAACCACGTCCCCTGTGAGTCCTCCGGCCAGAGGAACCCGGATCGGTTCGCTCCGCTCTGCGCCTGGACGCCGACCGCGACCGAGTTGGTGATGACCGGGTTCTCCCCCGCCCCCAGGTAGTAGGCGGTGAGCCGGTGGTTGTTCCCCCCGCTCGCCTGGGTCACCCGGGCGGCAACGGTGCGATCGAAGACGATGTCGTCCGATTCGTTCATCATCCCGCCGGCCGGATCATCCCACCAGTAAGCCTCGCCCCGGACGTTGTAGGCGATCGTGTTGAGGAACTTGATCCCGTGCGAGCCGTGCGGGACGAAGGCGTGGGCCTTGGTGTCCCTGATCACCAACCCGTCGACGACCATCCCCCTGGTCCAGTCGCCGTTCATGTGGATGTGAAGCCCGTAACGACCGGTGGAGTCGTCACTGCCCGGAATGACGGCCGGGTCGGGGCCGACGTAGCGGAATGCGGCGTTCTTGATGGTGGAAAGGGCGCTCGACCTGATGAAGACGTGGGTGTATCCGCTGGGTGTGCCCTCTACCCGGACGTTGCGGGTGAGATTGAGCAGCTCGGTGCTGTACCCGAGGGCGTTCTTTGCCGGAGTGGAGGAGACCGCGGTGAATCCGCTGGTGTTGCCGGGTGTGTTGGGGGCGGCGAGCACCTCGTCTCCGGCCCATGAGCTCTGATAGGTGTAGGACCAGGCCGGCTTCGACTCACCCTGCAGGGTGATGCGGCCTCCACCGACAACCCACAGACCCACATCGGAGGCGATGGGATCCATGCCCCCACCGACGAAGTTGGCCTCGTTGATCCCGGTGAACCGGATGATGTGGTTGATGTTGCCGTTCGCCGGCTTCATCACCAGGGTTCCCCGGACGATGATGTTGCCGCCCGAGGTGATCGTGGTGTTGGCGTTGGGGTTCAGGGTCCAGGTGTCTCCGGCCGGCACGGTGAACCCGTTTGGGTAGTTGCCCGAATTGAGGGTCTGGTTGGCTGCGGACGCCCTGTTGGCGACCCCCACCACCACGGCGACCGAGACTGCCACTCCGATCAGGGCCAAGGACAGACGCCGTTGCTGAGACGTGAGAGAGAAAGGCGACCGACCTGTGGTCGTCGCCGGGTTTGATCTGGTCACCGGCCTGATTCCTCCTCGGTTGGCTGGGTGCCAGTCCCCTGTCGGCCCAACGTGGCCACCGACATCCGCGAATGGCCAGCATAACCATCACCACGGCCTGTGCGTTTAGCCACGCAGAGTGCTTGAACGACCCCTGGACCGGGTCGCCTCCACGGTTAGTCTGTCGCCAGGACCTGGGAGGAGTTCATGGATCGGGAACCACAGTCTCGTGATCACGTGGGGGCGTTGAAGAGGCTCCTCATCTACGTCTTCGTCCCGCTGGCCCTGGTGCTGCTCGTTGCGCTTGCCACCGCCTATATCAGGGATATCCCGGTCACCGACCTGCTCCGCGACCCGAGCGCAGTGTTGGATGGCCCGTTCTACGTCGGGTTGTTCTCCACCGCCGGGATCGCCCTGTGGTCGGCTGCAGCCGCTATGTGCCTGCTGACCATGGCCACGGGTGCAACGGGTGCCGAGCGGTCGCTGCTGGTCGCCGGGGCGGTGATCAGCCTCATCCTGGGCGCCGACGACGGATTCCTCGTCCACGAGACACTCAAGAATGCGGTCGGCATTCCCTCCCCGGTGACCATCGCCATCTATGGGATCGTCGCGGTCCTCCTGCTCCGGCCGGCCTGGGGCTACCTGATGAGCCGACCGGATGTCGTGGTCTTCTTCGCAGCGTTGGTGCTCTTCGCCATATCGGCCGGACTGGACGCCGCCGGAGAGCTCGGCCTCCCCACGCCGCCCCTGTCGGCGGTGGTCGAGGACATGGCAAAGTTCCTCGGGATCGCGACCTGGGCCACCTTCTTCGCCTGGTTCTGCCGTGATCTGATCCGGCTGCGGATGGTTCCGGCAAGCTCCTCGCTAGCTCACACTGCGGAAGGCTCCGAGCCCTCCTGAACAGCCAGCTCCCATCAGGCTCCTATTGATAGGAGTCGGAGACCAACGACCACGGACTCCCTGTGGAGTGATCGATCCAGATCACCAAGGTCCGCAGAGCGGTGATGAACAATCCGACCAACCCGAAGACGAAGACACCGATGGAACCAAGGCTTGACCCGACGACGGCCACTGCAGTCAGGAACAGCGTCGCTGCGAGATGGACTCTGAGCCGCCGGCGAGCTCGACGCTGCCGTTCCATGTGATCCGCAATTCGCTTCATCTCCTGGAGCGAACCACCGGTCCGCACCACCTCGGAGGAAACTAGCCCGGTGGCTGGAGCCTGATTCGGGCGCCGGCTGAGCACCCAGAGCTGAGGGGCGGCGAGCTCTATCTGGTATCGACCGGCGATCCAGCCGTCCAAGGTCTCGATCCAGGCAAGGCGACCCATGTCGCACTCCTCTCGACCAACAGACTACCCGAATTGATCTGCATCTCCCCAGGAACCGAGGAGACGATGATGACGTCGAATCTCAGGACAGAGGAGATCCCGTGACGCCACGTCGGGTGAGTGCGTTCGTCCTTGCCTTGATGCTCGCCCTCGGCCTCGTGGTCCAGGGCGCGCTTCCGGCCCACGGTTGCAGCTGCGCCATGCCCGACCCATACGGCGGACTGGCCGAGGCCGACGGTGGCTTCGTCGGCACCCTGGTCGACGTCGACCGAGGCCTCACACCGATCACCGACACGGGGCAGTTGATCGACTTTCATTTCCAGGTCGAGGCGTCCTTGAAGGGCGACATCGGCGAGGAAGTCGTCGTGAAGAGCGCGTCCAATGGAGCGGCATGTGGGATCGAGCTCCCGGTCGGGGAAAGGGCCGGCTTCCTCCTCACCCTGGAGGGGGGCGAGTGGCACGGAAACCTGTGCTGGACCATCGACGCCGACGCCCTGCTCACCGCCGCCGAAGGCCCGCCCGAGCCGCTCCAAGGCTCGCCGCCACACCTGATGGTGGCCACCCAGATGGGAGATGCGGGCATCGTCGCTATCGACCGGCAGGGTCGGATTGTCGGATACGGGGAGGGGCCGGAGCCGCTGCTGGTCAGCACATGTCCCGCCGACGAGACGTTCATAGGCATGACACCGGACAACACGATCAAGGTCTGGTCATTCACAGATCTCGCCGTGGTCGACGAGTACCGGCTCGATCCCGAGACCGCGCCCTGGCTCAGCCATCTGATCTGTGCCGGGCCTGGTGGCAATCCGTTATTGGCGATCTCGACACTGTCCGGAGTCGATCAGTCGTCTCTGATCCGTCATGCAGACCTGGCCACCGAGGTGCTCGTCGAGGACGTCGAGTGGCTGGTGGCGACCGCGTCAGGCCCGGTTGCGATTGGAAGTGACGGATCGATACTCGCCGTTGACCCGGATACCGGCGATCTCACCGAGTTGGCAGAACCAATCGGAGACATCCACGGACAGTTGGTCGCGGTGGTTCCCTCGCCTGATGGATCCCACCTGGCCGTGAGCGCGGTCGACTGGACTGCCACCCCGCAACAAGGCAGAGCATTCATGATCGACACCGACGCCGGGACCACGATCGGGATCAACACCGAGTGCGACGTGTACCCGGTCTGGCTAGACAACGAGCAGGTCCTCATCTGGGACACGTGCGTGACCGATGTGCCGAGTATCTACACGACTGATCTACAACTCGTCGGAGAAGGAGCGCCGTCCGACCTCGCTTACTGGGGATGGACCGTCACCGACGAGGACGGCGCCGTGTTCTATCCAGGCGAGTTCGGTCTGAACGTGATCGAGCCCGGTGAGGAATCGGGAACGCAATTCGGCCCGAGAATGGGCTATCCGTCGGCGGCGTTGCTGGTGCCAGAGATGGCCCGACTTGCCTGGTCCGGATCGGGGTTCACGCCGGGTGAGACAACCCCGACCACCTTCGTCGAGATCCCCGCCCCTGGCGAGATACCGCCCGAGCAGTCCGGCAGCTTCGACTCTCCCCTCTGGTTCGTGATCCTGGGCTCAGCGCTCGTCGCTGGAGTGTTCTGGCTGCTTCTCGCCAACACCGGAGAGTCGGAGGACCGGCGCCCTCGACCTGAGGATCAGACCGCCTAGGACGACCAGACCGGTGACGATGAGGACGAGCCCGACAACTGCGAGCGTCTGTTGTGGTTCGGTCAGCGGGGGGTAGTCCTCGTTGCCGATCATCGCTCCCTGGGAGAAGAGCAGGAGCCAGAAGAGCGCGCCAGGGATCATGACTGCCCCCACAACCCGCAGACCAGGGATGGAGACGGCACCCACCGCCATCAGGAGGATCCCACCCGCGAACAGGGGCAGCCCGAGCGGGGTTCCGACCGCGGCCACGATGGCACCGGCACGCCAGACGTGACGCGGCCAGCCGTCAATGGGCAGACGGGAGACGAGGACCAGGCCGGTGATCAACGTGATGATCTGGGCACCGTGGAAGGCCAGTTGCAGGGACCACGGCTCGATCAACGTCTGCTCCGCCTCCGTGGCGGAGAAGGTCCAGAAGGTGAAGAACATCAGGCTCCCCGCGATGAGGGCAAACCCGGTGAGGCGGGAACGTTCGCTTCTCATTCCCGTACCGACGAGCGAAGGAGCGGTTTGGGTGACGTGGTGGGCGTTGACGGACTCGAACCGCCGACCCCTGCCTTGTAAGGGCAGTGCTCTAGCCAACTGAGCTAAACGCCCGTCTTTCGCGCCAGAACCGTTCAGGAACGGCGCTAGAACGGTGAAAGTCTAAGAGATATAGGTCGTTCAGCCCATTCAACATCCTGGGGAAAACGGTCGATAACACCCATTGACAATCCCCAAGAGTGGCCGGGTGGGTTCCTACCCTGGCCGGAGGTCATGAACCGCATGGGCAGAAGCAGCTCAATCGAGCGAGAAGTCAGCGACGAGGCGATCCGCCAGTATCTGGATGGGATCGGCACGTACCAGCTTCTGAGCGCCGACGACGAAGTCCGTCTCGCCAAGGCGATCGAGACCGGGCGCAAGGCCGATCTCGCCCTCGAATCGGAGACCGATCCGGTCAAGCGGCGAAAGCTCGCCCAGATGGTGCGGGCCGGAGAAGAGGCCCGCCAAACCTTCATCCGCGCCAACCTCAGGCTGGTCGTGTCCATCGCCAAGCGTTACGGGCACGCCCGCCTCCCCTTCCTCGATCTGGTCCAGGAAGGGAACCTCGGCCTGATCCGCGCCGTCGAGAAGTTCGAGTATCGCAAGGGTTTCAAGTTCTCCACCTATGCAACCTGGTGGATCCGTCAGGCGATCACCCGAGCGATCGCCGACAAGAGCCGGACGATCCGGGTGCCGGTCCACATGATGGACACCATCACCCAGATGCAGACCGCAGAGGGCAACCTCACCAAGCGGCTCGGTCGCAAGCCCACCGACGAGGAATTGTCCGAGGAGTCGGGCCTCACCGTGGAGAAGATCCGCGAGGCGAGGAAGGTGGCACCGGAGCCGGTGTCGATATTCGAGCCGGTGGGCGACGACAACGCCATGCTCGGCGATTTCATCGAAGACCTCGAGGCTGCCGCCCCGTTCGAGTTGATCGCCTCCAAGCTCAACATCGAGAACCTGCAGTTCGTGCTGGAGCGTCTCACCGAGCGCGAGCGCACCATCATCGAGATGCGCTACGGGTTGGGCAACCAGGAGCCGGCGACCCTCGATGAGGTGGGACGGCATTTCAATGTGACACGGGAGCGCATCCGCCAAATCGAGGCCAAGGCCCTCGCCAAGATGCGTCACCCGTCGACTCCCGGAGGTCTCCGGGAGCTGGCTGTCTCCTGATCTCAGGCAGACTTCACCTGCTCCCAGAGCTCGCGGGTATCGGCCTCGATGGGCAAATGCGCCTCTGATTGACGGGGACGGCCCCGCGTCCGGCGCCGGTGGTAGGGCTGGCCATCCCAGAAGATGACACCACCCCAAACCCCCCATTCGTGACGATCGCGCAGGGCGATCTCGAGACACAGGACCTTGACAGGACACCCGCCACAGATCCGCTGCGCCTCGGCCAGCTCGCTCGGCTTCTCCGAGAAGAACAGCTCGTGGCTGCCCTCCTGGCTACATCGCCCACTTTCCTGTAGTTGTCGTAGATGAACTTCCATTTGTCGATTTCCTCGTCTTGTTGTGGTTGTGGCGGGAAAAAGAAAGCCGCCGGGTGCTCCGGCGGCCTCACAACAGACTGTTGCTGGTTGTCACATCATGTGACCTGAGGCCGCCAGTTGGTGCTCGGCTCGCCGCCGAGGGCAGCGGGCGCGGGCGCGCGAAAACGCATTGCCTTCCCGGTGGGGATCATCATCCGCTGCTTCACCATTGGTACCTCATATCTTCGACGGCCCAAGAATGCCCTCTCAACCGGCATCCGTCAAGGCAATTAGGCGTCACGCTCCCGTAACGGTCGACCCGGTAGGTTTCAGTCGTGGAGAAAGCCTCACCCTGGTGGAGCAAGAAATGGGTCTGGTGGGGTGCACTGTCGCTATCGGTGGTGGCACTGGTTGGCTTGCTGGTGCTGACACTGACGTCGGGCAATGCCGCCATCGCCTACGTCGTCGCATCTGGCATATGGGCACCCCTCGGGCTGATGATCTGGTATCGCAAACCGGATCACCCAATGGGGCCACTCATCACCATGGTCGGGCTTCTCTCGCTCTCAGTCGTCCCGGGCTTTCTGATGGGAGCGGTGTTCGAGCAATTCGAGGCGACTCTCCCACAACGCGCCTGGCCCATGATCTTTGGTTTGGCCCTGTCCGGCGCGTACACGTATCTCTTCCTGATCGCCATCCTTCTGTTTCCGGATGGTCGACCAACAACCACTACTCAGCGAGGGTTGACATGGCTATCGGTGCTCGGACTCGGAATCGCCACCGTGTCCGGGTTTCTCTCGGAGCCGCTCGGCCCGCTCCCCCACCCATTCGCCCCGGCCGACCTGGCTGCGACCGCGCGCTCTGTGTACGACTTCATGGTGGAAGCCTATGGATTCGTCCTTCTCGCAGTCATCGTCAGCAAATACGTCGACTACCGGAAAAGCCAATCGATCAGGCGAACCCAGCTCAAGTGGCTCGTATATGTGCTCGGTGTCTATCTCGTCTTCACCATTGTCACGTTCGGTGTGATCGGAACGGAGGGCTTCAACCTGACAGGGTTGATCCTCGACGCCATGTTCACCGGTCTGATCCCCCTCGCGATGACAATCGCCATCCTGCGTTATCGCCTGTATGAGATCGACCGTCTCGTCTCCCGCACTGTCTCCTACGCCGTGGTCGTCATCATCATCGCCGCCGTGTTCGCCGTTCCGGTGATCCTCATCCCTACCGCTATGGGAGGGTCGAGCGACCTCGTGGTAGCCGGTGCAACCCTCGCCGCCGCCGCCGTCTTCAATCCGCTGCGGCGAAGCATCCAGAATCGTGTCGACATGCGGTTCAACCGGCCACGCTATGACGCCGCCCGGGAAATCGAGGAGCTTGCCACCCGGCTCAACACCTCTCCGGCCACCGAGCCTCCGGTCGGTGAGACAATCGGCCTGGTCACCCGTATCTTCGAACCGACCATCGTCGGCGTTTGGCTGCGAGGCTGACCCGCGTCATGAGTGACACCCTCGACCTCTGGGACTATCGGCGCCGGGTCGACGAGATCTATGGCCGGGTCAGGGAGGCGGCGCCAGGGCGCCAGACCTGGGCTGCCTGGACACGGGATCGTGACGAATTGTTCGCCTCTCATCCCCAGTCGCCCATCGAAGACCGAGCCGTCTTTGCCGGTCTCCCCTATTTCCCATACGACCCGGCGTGGCGGACGATCGCGCAGTTCACACCCGTGCCCCACGAGGCCACGGTGATCGAGGATTCGGCGGTTGGGACTGCGCAGTTCTTCAAGGTGGGCATGGTCGACTTCGAGGTGAAGAGCCGTCGCGGATCGCTCGAGGTCCTATGGCTCGATGCGTACGGTGGCGGCCTCTTTCTCCCCTTCCGTGACCTGAGCAACGGTCACACGACCTATGGCGGGGGCCGGTATCTCCTCGACACGATCAAGGGAGCCGACCTCGGCCACGAGGGCGACAGCATCGTCCTCGACTTCAACTACAGCTACCACCCGTCCTGCGTCCACTCCCCCCGGTGGTCGTGTCCGCTCGCCCCTCCCGCAAATCACCTGGCTTTTGCGGTCGAAGCCGGAGAGAGACTGCTCCCAGGCTGATCCGCCGTTTCCAGCCACGTAAGGTAGAGACGTGTTCAGATTCATCTTTCGACTGGTACGCATTGTGTTTGTCGCCTTTCTCGGCGCGGCATTGGCAGCCAAGTTCTTCCTCGAGTCCCATGCCGGGGAAGAGACCCAGGAAATCGACCTAGTCAACATCTTCGGCGGGCAACAACTCGTCTCCTCCGCCTCTCCGTTCTTCGGAGGGAAGATCACAAACGCCTTCGGAGGGACGGTTCTAGACCTGCGGAAGGCGACGCCCGCCCCCACGGGCATCTATCTCGACGTCCTGGTGGCGTTCGGAGGTCTCGAGTTGGTCATCCCCTACGGATGGAGAGTGGTCTTCGACGGCACGGTGTTCGCTGGTGGATTCGACGACTCGACCGAACCGACCACCGACTCCGACGCTCCTCTGCTCCGCATCGGCGGCCTCGTCACCTTTGGCGGGGTGCGTGCCACCACCCGCTCATCCGTGGAGGCGGTTGCCTGATGTCGGTCACCAGGATCGAGGCGAAGCGCCTCATACCTGGCCGGGGCGAGACCGTCGAGAACGGTGTGGTGATCGTCGGCGGCGCCAGCATCACCTATGCGGGGGCGGCGAATGCCGCACCACCGACCGGAGGCGCGGAGGTGGTCACCACCGACGCCGTGATGCCCGGGCTCTGGGAGTGTCACGGCCACTTCATCGGCACCTACACCGCCAACATCGCAGAGATGCACACCCTCCGACCGCAACTCGGGGCGATGCGGGTGACGGCCGATGCCAACCGGGTTCTGATGGCCGGCTTCACCTCCGTGCGAGAAATGGGCGGAATGGGCACATTCCTGGCCAGGGCGATCGATGAGGGCCAGGTGATCGGCCCGAACGTGTATGCCAGTGGCTCGATGTTGTCTATGACCGCAGGGCATGGCGACGAGCACGGGATGGACCTCGACATCGCTCGATTATCGATCGCCCGCCAATGGGGCGAGGACAACATCTGCGACGGGCCCGACGAGTGCCGGGCAGGGGTGCGGAGGATGTTGCGGCTGGGGGCCAAGGTGATCAAGGTCCACGCCTCGGGAGGCGTGATGAGCGAGTTGGACGATCCGATGCTCCCCCAATTCTCCAAGGGGGAGCTGGAAGCAATCGTCGACGAGGCAACCAGGATGGAGCGTCTGGTCGGTGCCCACTGTCACGGCAAACGCGGGATCATGGCCGCCCTGGAAGCCGGGGTGATGACCATCGAGCACGGTACCTACCTCGACGACGAGGCCGCCGACGCCATGGTCGATACCGGGGCGATCCTCGTCCCGACCCGGTGGATCCTCAAGTACCTCATGGAGGAAGGCGAGAAGAAGGGCATGCCGGAGTACGCCCGGATCAAGGGTGAGGTGGCCTCCAGCCACCATTCCGACGCCATCACCCTGGCGGTCGAAAAGGGAGTGAAGATCGCCATGGGTACCGACATCTGGGCGACGGGGCTCTGGGGCAAGAACGCAGAGGAGCTCGCCTTGATGGTGGAGGTCGGCATGAGCCCTCTCCAGGCGATCGAGGCGGCCACCGCCAACGGCCCCGACACGTTGGGGCCACAAGCGCCGAAATCAGGGCAATTGCTGGAGGGCTATGACGCCGATGTGATCTGCGTCTCTGGGGATCCGAGCACAGACGTGTCGATCCTGGCCAATCCGGAGAACGTGACCCATGTGTTCAAAGCCGGGGTCCGAGTGAAAGGCCCATCTTGATTGCCGAAGCAGGACCAGCCGTGGAGCGACAGCCCCCGGCGGACCGCCGTCTGTTCGCCCTGAGGTGTGCAAATTGATGGTTGCCGAAGGGCGAAGTCCGCCGGCAATATCGAAGTCGGCCGGGGCTGCCGCCGCGTGTCTCGCGCCGCCGGCAAATGAGGAAAGCCGCCGGCAAGGACTCAGACGATCCTTCTCTTGCTCGCCCAGCGAGCCAGCTCGTGCCGATTGGAGAGTTGGAGCTTGCGCAACACCGACGACACATGGGTCTCCACGGTCTTGATCGAGATGTTCAGCTTGCGGGCGACCTGCTTGTAAGCAAAGCCACGAGCGATCAGCCTCAGCACGTCCTTCTCCCGTGACGTGAGCTGATCGAGCTCGGGGTCCTCTTCCGAAGGCATCGCACCGGCGAATGCATCGAGGACGAACCCGGCGAGACGCGGTGAGAACACGGCGTCGCCCCCGTTGATCCGGCGCACGGCGTCGGCCAGGTCGGCCGGCTCGATGGTCTTCGTCACGTAACCCCGCGCCCCGGCCCGGATCATGGCGATCACGTCTTCGGCCTGGTCCGAGACAGAGAGCGCGAGGAATTTCACGTCCGGGTTGGTCTCGGTCACACCTTCGACCACCGCGATCCCGCCGCCATCGGGCATATGCACGTCGACCAGGGCGACATCGGGGTTCAGGTTCCTGATCTCCTCGATAGCGGTGTCCACGTCGTAGCCGCCGCCAACGATGGCGAATTCCTCCGACAGTTCGGCCCTGACGCCGGCGAGGAAGAGACGATGATCGTCCACGAGGTAGACCCGAATGCTCATCCGGCCCCCACCGGCATACGGAGGGTCACCTCGGTGCCCTCACCCGGTTCGGATTCGATCGAAGTCGCTCCCCCGGCTCGCTCTACCCGCGCCTTGATCGACCGCGTGATCCCATGCCGGTCGTCGGCAACCGCACCGGCGTCGAAACCCTTTCCTTGATCGGTCACGTATACGACCAATTCCCCGCCATCTGCCTCGAAATACAGTGAGATTCGGTCGGCGCCAGAATGCTTGGCCGCGTTCACCATCGCCTCGCTCGCCGCTCCGAGCAGCGCACGGGTCGATTCGTCCAGGGGGTGGTCACCGACCACCACAACCTCGATCGGGACCTGATGGTCGGCCTCGATGCGCCGGGCAGCCGCCTTGAGCGCGGTCGACAGTTGGTCTGCACCCTCGACGGGCGAGTTCCCGTAGAGCCAATCGCGCAGCTCGGCTTCCTGATGACGGGCCAGGATCGACATCCGAGCCGGATCATCGCTGCGCTGGATCAGGGCAAGGGTCTGTAGCACAGAGTCGTGGAGGTGGGCAGCCATCTCCGCCCTCTCCTCCTGGCGTATCCGTTCCCGCCGCTCGGTACCCAGATCGCGGGCGAGGCGAGTGACCCATGGCCCGAAGGCAACGAGGATCCCTACCCCGGTGAGGGCCACCGCCAGCACCACCGGACCGATGTCGTAGAGGGGGCTCACGTTGGAGCTGAACACCGCAAGCCCGCCCACCAGGAGGCCGATGCCCACGATCATGCGCAATCTCCCTGGCCGCTCCACCGTCGGATCGACCAGGGAGGCCAGAGGGCCGGGCATGCTCCGGTCGGTCAATGCGGCCGTTCCGAAGGAGAGAGCGCCGACTGTGAGCACCAGGGCGTTGGACGGCCACCAGCCGATCACCCCGAGCAGGAACATCAGCCCGGCGAAGCTCAGGCCGAGCCCGAACGCCTGATAGGGGGCGACCGGGTCGGGCTCGACGTCCTCCACTCGATCGAGGGCCATCAGCCAGAAGCCGAAATAGACGAGCACTCCCAGACCCCAGACCATGGCCAGGGTGACGAAGGCGGCGCGAACGAAGGCGTCGCTCACCCCGAGGGTGTCGGCCAGTCCCCCGGCCACCCCGGCTAACACGCGATCACTGGATCGCCGCAGGAACACGAGTTTTCGTCTCTGCGTCACAGAAGAATCATCGCGGGCCTCAGGGTCAAGCTCAATCAGGGACATCCCCGAGCTGGTCGGGGGTCACTCAGGGTCGTCCCCGATTGATGCTCCGACCGAATCACGGTCGAATTGCTTTCATGGAACAGAGCAACACAACTAGCGAGGCACCAGAGATCCCGGCGGTCACCAGAGAGCTCGTCCGTCCTCGTGAAGGGCGGGTCGTGGCCGGTGTCGCCCAGGGTCTGGCCAATCGGTTCGAAATCTCGGTGGTGCTGGTCAGGGTGGTTTTCGCCATCCTCATCTTGGGCGGCGGGACGGGGCTCGCCTTGTATGCAGCCGGATGGTTTCTCATCAGGTCGGAAGATGAGCCGGAGGCACCGGCCGAACGGCTCTTCTCGGGGGCAACGAACGCGCGCTCCTGGATCGGGATCGGGCTGGTGTTCATCGCCATCCTGGTCCTGCTCGACAACTTCACCTTCCTCTCCGGAGGAGTGGTGTGGGCCATCGGGCTGCTGGTAGTAGGAGTTCTCCTCTACACGGGCGATCTCCCCCGCCTGGTCGGCAAGGCCGAAGACAACAAGGAGGGAGTTCAACAAATGACAACCACGACGGAGACTTTGGTGCCGGCCACCACCGTGACCGAGGCGCCTTACGGAGGCGGACCGGTCGGCGGGGCGCCGCCACCGGTTCCCACCCCGACCCCGCCAATCCTGCCGCCTGCTGCGGCCAAGCCCAAGGAGACTTCCTATCTGGGGCGGATCACCATCGGAGTGATGCTGATCAGCCTCGGCGTCCTGGCCATCCTGGACAACATCCCCGGTGTCCCGATCGAGCCAGAGCCACGGCACTACATGGCACTGGCGGTGACGATCCTCGGCCTGGGGTTGATGGTCGGCGGCTTCATCGGGAAGGCTCGATGGCTCATCCTGCTCGGAGTGATCATGGTGCCGACCATGCTCTTCTCGCCGGTGTTCGAGTACGAATGGAACACCGAGAACTTCAACAGGACCGTTCAACCTGATGACTTCGGGGCGCTTCAGGAGAGTTACAACCTGGAAGTGGGAACACTTCGGATCGACCTGACCGCCCTCCCCTGGGATGGTGAGGTGGTCGACCTCGAAGCCACGGTCGACGCCGGCAACATCGAGATCCTCCTCCCCGAAGGGGTAGGCCTGGTCGGCGAGGTGTCGGCCGACGCTGGACGGGTCGCCATTCCCGGTCGGGAGTCCTCCGGTCTGGGAGGGCCGACGCTGCAGTTCGACAACCCCGGCGAAACGGGGACGGTCAATCTCGATGCCTCGGTGGACCTGGGCAACATCCAGGTCTCCCGGGAGTTCGACTGATCGAAAGGAGCAACCATGAAGTCACATAGATTCGACGCAATCTCGTTCATCTCCGGGCTGGTGATCACCCTCCTCGGGTTGGCGTTCCTGATCCCGGAGACCCCGGTGGATATCGTCCACGCACTGACCAGTCTGGGCAGCTGGTTCTGGCCGGCCGTGCTCATGGTGATCGGTGTCGCGATCCTGATCCCGGTGTTCCTCTCCAGGGAAACCTCCCCAGCCGAAGCAGAAGGAATCTCCCCGCTCTCCGAGAGAGAGTCGACCGAGCGAGGCGAAGTCGAGGGGGGTTGACCCCTACAGGACCTCGGCAACCAGTTTCGCCTTCAGATCGGCGAGGCGCCTGGTTATCGACACGTGATACACGTGTGGGTTGACCAGGCGCTTCACCCCGGGATCGAGCCGCTCCAGGTCCTCGATGCGTCGCTTCTTCGCCTCGGCCACCACGGCTGGATCGTCCACGGGGCGCTCGAGTCGCATCTCCTCTAGCAGCTCTTCGGAGCCCGAGATCCGCTCGGCGGCGAGCACCCGCGACACGCCTGTCTCATGGTGGTGTAATGCCTCGAGCGGGTAGTTGAGCTCTTCGTCGGCCAATGACATCAGGTCGGCGGTGGCCAGACCGCGCTGGTCATAGAGGCGGTGGACTCGCTTCCTGCCAGGATTCATCATCTTGGCCGGCGTGTCGGACACCTTTATGGCGGGGCGCCATCCCCCGTCATCACCGACGGCCACCAGCTTGTAGACCCCATCCAGGTACGGCTGCCCGTCGGACGTCGCCATCTTGGTGCCCACCCCGTAGAGGAGACGGCCGATCACCCGGTCGGCATCCTCTCCATAACGGGGAGCCTCGTCGGCGATCTGGGTGAGGATCTGGAAGATGGTCAGCTCGTCGAGGCTGCTGGAGAGGACGATGTGCACGTCTCCCATGCCGGCTGCGTCCAGCATTTGAGACGCCCTCACCGCGAGATGCGCGAGATCACCCGAATCGAGTCGGATCCCGAGGGGGCGATGGCCCTTCCGCTTCAGCTCCTCGAACACCGTGATGGCATTCGGGACACCGGATTCGAGGGTGTCGATGGTGTCAACGAGAAGGACACACTCATCGGGGTAGACATCGGCATACGCGCGAAAAGCTCCCAGCTCCCCCTCGCCCAGAGCCATGAACAGCTGGACCATGGAGTGGGCATGGGTCCCCTGGGGCAAGATCCCCATCTCGTGTGAGATCCCGACGTTCGACGATGCGTCGGCCCCACCAATGAGCGCCGCCCTGGTGGCAGCGATCCCACCTTCGTCCGGCGCCCGACGCAGGCCGAACTCGAGGACCGCCCCACCCCGGGTCACCTCGACCACCCTCGATGCCTTGGTCGCGATCAGGGTGTGGAAGTTGAGATGGTTGAGCAGCGGGGTCTCCAGGACCTGGGCGATGGCCATCGGCCCTTCCACAACCGTGAGCGGGACATTGGCGTGCGCCACCCTGCCCTCCGGGATCGCCTCGTAACGAAGCGCATCCCAGCTCACCTCCCCCAGCCAGTCGACGAAGTCATCGGCGAACAGCCGCCGCCCATCCATCTGATGGGACCGAAGGGCGGCCGCCTCCGCATCTCCGAATCGGGCCCGGGCCGACCACCTGCCCAGCCATCCCCATCCGGCGTTGATGCAGTAGCCGGCCTGGTGCTCGCCATAGTCGGGGTATCTCCGGAAGAAGTGCTCGAAACGGGCCGGGCGCTCGTGGAGCCCGTACCGGAAGTACAGCTGCGCCATGGTCAGCTGGTACTGATCGGTGAGAAGCGCCCCACGTGAGACTTCCATCGCGGCAAGCCTATTGGCCGTTGTACCCTCGGATTCGTGATCGATTACGACGAGAAGACAGCCCTGATCGTCGTCGACGTCCAGAACGACTTCGCAGACCCGAACGGGAGCCTCTACGTCCAAGGCGGTGATCGGATCATCGCCAGGGTCAATGACGAGATCCGCCGCGCCCTGGAAGGTCGCGCCTTGGTGGTTTACACGCAGGATTGGCATCCGGAATCGACTCCACACTTCGCGAAGGACGGTGGGGTCTGGCCGGTGCACTGCATCAAGGGGTCGTGGGGAGCCCGGCTCCATCCCGACCTCATGGTTTTCGGCCCGGTGGTCCAGAAGGGCTCGAACGGCGAGGACGGGTACTCGGGTTTCACGATGCGTGACCCGGTGACAGCTGAGGAGAAAGAGACCCCGCTCCGGGGAATGCTCGATGAGCAGAACATCGAGCATGTGGTTGTGGTCGGTCTGGCTCTCGATGTATGCGTCAAGGCCACCGCCATCGACGCGGCGGCGAGTTTCGACACGTCCGTGGTCGTGGCCGCGACAGCCCCGGTCGAGCTGGAGCCAGGCGACGGAGCCCGCGCCATCGAGGAGATGGAAGCCAATCGGATCAAGATCGGTTAGGCGGGTTTCCCCTCGGCCCGCCACGCCCGGTACAGGGTCTGGCTGGCGATCACCACTGCCAGGACTCCGAACATTGCCGAGAGCACCCGGCCGTCGATCTCGAGTGCCACCTGGGACGCCAGGACCGACCCCGCCACTCCCCCGACGCCGACCACGACCGCATCGGCGAGACGGACCCGTCGATTCTTACGATTGATGATCGTGGCCGCCGTGGCGGTGAGGATGATCGCCAGCAGTGACGTCCCCTGTGCCTCATGCTGGGTGAACCCGAGCAGGAGAACGGTTGCGGGCACGATGACGATCCCTCCCCCCACCCCGGCGACCCCGGCGAAGACACCTGACACCAGACCGATGCCGAAGGCGATGAGCACCAGGGAGACGTCGTTGAAGTCGGCCGACCCAGGCATCGGGGTGCTGCTGAAGATCATGCGGATGCCCGCGCCAAGGATTACCAACCCGAACACGAAGCTGAGTGTCCGCGTGCTGAGCCGATTCATCAGCGTGGCCCCCACAATCGAGCCGACTACACCACCAAGACCGACGGCTACCCCGAGACCGATCTCGACATCGCCGGCCAGGGCGAAAGACACTGCGCCGGCCAGCGCGATGGGGAGGATGCTGGCCAGCGATGTGGCGTGCGCCCGGTGTCGGTCGAGTCCGATCGCCAACAGCAAGGGCACCAGGATCACGCCGCCGCCGACACCGAATCCACCAGAGAGGATGCCGGTGGCGAAGCCGATCACGACGAGCTTCCATGGCTTTACCGCCACGTGATTCACGGCGTCAGGTTAGATGTAGTCAGTCCCGGCTTCGGGCGGCCCTGACCTTGAGCTCGCGGCCACCGACACTGGCACCGTTCATGCCGGCGATGGCCCCGGAAACGGTGTGACCGGGCATCTCGACGAACCCGAAGCCACGGGACCGCGCGGTGTCGCGATGGGTGACGATCGTCGCAGAGTGCACCTGCCCGTATTTCCCGAACATGCGCTCCAGGTCATGTTGGGTCAGGCTGAACGGGAGGTTCCCCACATAGATCGACTCACCATTGGTCATGGGACGGACCGGAGCAGGCCGGCGCCTTTCGGGCTGCGTCGAGGGATACGTGACCCGTGCGTCGATCCCGAGCGACCGTTGGATGCGCTGCGCTGCCTTGACCTGGCTCCCATCGATCAATGAGACCACCATCCCGCTTGCCCCGGCTCGCGCCGTGCGCCCCGAGCGATGCAGATAGGCCTTCTCGTCCTCGGGCAGGTCGAAATGGACGACGCTCGCCACGCCTTCGACGTGGATGCCGCGGGCTGCCACGTCGGTGGCGACGAGAGCCTGGGCCCGCCCGGTGGAGAAGTCCTTGAGTGCCCGGGTCCTCTGTGGCTGGGAGCGCCCGCCGTGGAGGGCTACCGCGGTGACGCCGGAGCGGGCCAACTGCTTCGTGAGACGGTCGGCCCCATGTCTCGTGCGGGTGAAGATGATCGACGGGCTGGCGGAGGCGACGACCCGGGCGGTATGGTCCAGACGATCCTCGCGGGCAACCCTCCAGAAGTGATGGTCCGCGTCGCCGGCTGCCTCGTCCTGCACCTCGGACCGGTGACGCACGGGATTCCGCTGGTAGCGCTCTGTCAGCACTGCCACGTCTCCGTCGAGTGTGGCCGAGAACAAGATCGTCTGGCGCTCTGGCGAAGTCATGTCGAGAAGCCGGCGGACGGCGGGGAGGAACCCCATGTCGGCCATCCGATCCGCCTCATCGACGACGACCGTGTCCACGTCTCGCAGATCGACGGTTCCTTGGGCGACGAGATCTTCGAGACGACCGGGGCAGGCGACGACGAGGTCGACCCCCTGCTGGAGCCGGGACCGTTGCGGGCCGTAGGAGACACCTCCATACACCGGCAGGATCGATCTCCCCACTGCCTTGGCCAGCGGTTTCAGCTCCTCCACGATCTGATCCGCCAGCTCACGTGTCGGGGACAGGATCAGGCCTCGAGGCCGGCGCGACTTCCCCCTCCCCAGACGGGTCAGGGCAGGCAGGCCGAAAGCGAGTGTCTTCCCCGAGCCGGTGGGGGCGCGTCCCGCCACATCACGGCCGTCGAGGGCATCGGGGATGGTCATTTCCTGAATCGGAAACGGACTAGTTATGCCCCGGCGCTCGAGCACCGAAACGAGTGACTCGGGGACGCCGAGCTGAACAAAGGTTGACATTTTGGGATCTCTCCGGCCCGTTCGGGGCCCTGGGGTATGTGACGCTCTCTCCCGATGCGACGCAGGCGTGCGTCAGAGCGAGGGCGGCAGAAGAGGCGGTCTGACCGGATGAGAATTGCCGTTGATCACCGTGGAGCGTCAGGAACGCTGGCCTCCCGGTCGGTGCGGCACCAGGAATGATAGCTGATCCTCGCCGACTACCCGGCCAGTTCGAATGCGGAGACGTGAACTCACGTCTGGGGGGCCCACCTTCACTGGTCGTCTGTCACCCAAACTGTGTCGCTCGGGGCCGGCACCCACAGCTCGATGAATGAGAAATCGGCGTCGTGTGGGTTCTCGAACCAGTGGACTTCGTCCTCGTAGACCAGTGCCACATCTCCGGCGTGGAGGTCGATGTCCTCATCGCCGGCATGCATCAGGCCGCGCCCGTCCAGGACGAAGAAGAAGTGCTTCGAGTCGGCGTGGCGATGCGGTGCGGCCGAGTCACCCGGGTGATAGGTGATCCGGTCCGCCTTCAGCTCCGTGACCCCGAAGAGATCCTCTGTGACCAGGTCGAGGCGATCCCTTGTGTCGCGGGTCGAAGTCAGCCTGGGCAGGTCCTGGCTGGCGACCACCCGTGGCATCAGCTCAAGCCTCCGAAATAGCGGGTCTTCGGTTCGACGTACTCCATGATCCCCTCGACTCCCGATTCCCTGCCCAGACCCGACTGCTTGATTCCCCCGAACGGTGCCTCGGGGGTGCTCGGGTGCCAGTCGTTGATCCCGACCATGCCGAACTCGAGCTCCTCGCTCACTTTGAAAGCGGTGGCGAGATCCCGGGTGTAGACGTAGGCAGCCAGGCCGTAATCGGTGGCGTTGGCATTCGCGATCGCCTCCTCGATATCTTCGAACGGGATCACCGGCATCACCGGGCCAAAGATCTCCTCTTCGTGGACCGGAATCCCGGGTTTGACGTCGGTCAGGACGGTCGGTTGGTAGAAGTACCCAGGCTGTTCGGGTCGGGCGCCACCGGTGAGCACCTTCGCCCCTTGCTCGACACTGGCGGTGACCAGGTTCTCCAGACGGTCGCGCTGACGGGCGTTGATCAGGGGTCCGACGGTGGTGTCGGGGTGGAGGCCATCGCCGACGATCTGCTGCGCTGCGGTGGCGGCAGCGCTCTCGCTGAACTGCTCGACGATCGAGTCGTGGACGTAGAAACGCTGGGGAGAGATGCACACCTGGCCGTTGTTGCGAACCTTGGTCCTCATCGCAGAGCGGGCCACGGCTGCGATGTCACCGGCATCGGGGAAGATCAACACCGGAGCATTGCCGCCCAACTCCAATGAGAGCTGGGTCACCGTGCGGGAAGCGCCATCCATGAGAAGACGGCCCACACGGGTTGACCCGGTGAACTGGATCTTCCTCAGCCTCTTGTCATCGAGCATCACCTGACCCATTGGATCGGGCTCGCCATTGATGACATTGAGTACCCCGGCAGGGAGACCAGCCTCGGCCAGGGCGTAGGCGAGGAGCATGGCCGACCGTGGCGTGTACTCGGACGGCCGGCTGACCACGGTGTTTCCCACAGCGAGAGCGGAGGAGATGGCCCGACTCTGGTTGTATACCGGGAAGTTCCAGGCCGTGATGATCCCGATCACTCCCATCGGCTTATAGGTGACGTCGATGCGCCGACCCGGGATCCGAGCGGGTATCCATCGACCATAGAGCCGCTGCGCCTCCGCGGCCGCCCAACGGAACTGGGCAGGAGCTACTGACCACTCGGCCTGAGCCTGGGCGAGTGGCTTGCCCGACTCCTCGGTAGTCAGCTTGGCGAACTCGTCGAGATTGGAGTCGATGAAGGCGGCGGCCTTCTCGAGGACGGCTCCGCGCTGATAGGGGGTGAGATGTGACCATTCGGGGAAGGCTTCGGCTGCGGCGTCGATGGCTGACTCCGCATCCCCGCCATCTCCAAAGGGGACCTTCTGGATCACCATCTCGGTGGCGGGGTTGACCAGGTCCCACTCCCCACCGTTCCCCGCTTCGACCCACTCGCCTCTTATGAACTGCCTGAAATCGATCATGGGTCAAGGTTATCCGCCATGTCGATGTTGGGCGTCACCGGGAAAGCGCCCGGATGTTTCGGAACAGGGAAGTGAGGGTATGCCGCGGGTTCGCTCAGACCGGAGCGCATGAGGAAGGTCCGGTCCGAAGACAACGGAGGAGAACCTCATGTCCGACACCCAACCAGGCCGCGCTCGTCGAATGGTCTGGACCGTCGCAGGCACCCTGGCCCTGGTCGCTGCCCTACCGCTGGCGGTTTTCGCCGCGCACTCGTTCGTCGATGTCCCCGACTCGAATGTGTTTCACAGCTCGATCGAGTGGATGAAGAGCAACGGTGTGACAGTGGGCTGCAACCCCCCCGCCAATACCCAGTTCTGCCCGGATGACAACGTCACCCGCGAACAGATGGCCTCGTTCATGCGACGTTTCGCCCAGACCCAGGGCTCGGCCGGCGCCGACGTGACCGACACCACCGACCCGCTGGCCGTCAACGACGCCACCCCGGTGGAGCTGCTCTCCGTCGACGCGACTCCCACGGCCGAGGCGTCGGTGGTGCTCAACGCCCACGTCACCCTGGAGAGGGAGACCGGTGCCGACGCCGACTACGAGGTGTTCATCGCACAGGAAAGCTGCACCGGAACCAAGGTGGCGGCGACAGGATGGACCGCCACACCGGCCACGGCAACATCGCCCTCGGCGAGGATGACCTTGTCCCTGACCGGGTCGGACCTGATCACGGCCGACACCAGCTACGTGCTCTGTGCCGCCGAGACCGCGGAGACAGGCACGGTGGAAGCGCATGCCCTGCAGAGGGGCTTGAACGCCACCTGGCAGCCCACCGCCTGACCTGAGGCAGCCAAGCAGCGTTCGAGCGGCGGGTCACCACGACCCGCCGCTCGAACGGGTCATGTCCTCTCGACGATCCAGGCAGTGGAGTCGGATGACAGCCGCCCTTCCACCAACTCGGCATTGGCCAGTAGGAGCTCCCCGGCGGGGAGATCGATCGGGTCGTTGCCGAAGTTGACCACCACGAGGATTCCGCTTCCCCGGCGAAAGGCGATCGCCTCTTCTCCCAGGTCGAGCCATTCGAGGATCTCGTCACCGAGCAGATGTTCACGACGGTGGTGGAGCGCCGACCGGTACAGCCCCAGTGTGGATCCGTCGACACCGTCCTGGGCCTCGACCGATTGTCCGCCCCAGCCTGCCGGTTGGGGCAGCCAACTGCCGTCTACCCCGAACCCAAGTGATTGGCCGCCGATCGTCCACGGAATCGGGACCCGGCACCCGTCGCGGCCTTTCAGCTTTTGCCCCGATCGCTTCCACACCGGGTCGTCCAGGATCTCGAGCGGCAGGTCGTCGACCTCGGCCAACCCAAGCTCCTCACCCTGATAGAGATAGACCGATCCAGGAAGGGCAAGCATCAGGAGTGCTGCCGCCCGGGCTCGTCTCGATCCGAGCTCTAGGTCGAGCAGCGAACGATCACCATCGAGCAACCACTCCCTGGCATCAAGGCCATCGGGGAGCCCATAACGGGTGACGTGTCGCACCACGTCGTGATTGGAGAGTACCCAGGTCGGCACCGATCCAACCGCCCCTGCGCCGGACAGCGCCCGGTCGATGCTCTCCTTCATATGGCTCGCCTCCCACGGGGCCATCAGGAAGTCGAAGTCGAACGCCTGATGGAACTCTCCGGGGCGCAGATAGAGGGCGAGCCGCTCCCAGGTGTCCACCCACGCTTCGGCAACCATCACCGCGCCCGGGTAGTCATCGAGGATCGTCCGCCACTCACGGAAGATGTCATGGATCTCGGGCCGATCCCAGTAGGGGTGATTCACTCCGCCGTGAGAAGTGAGCAACTCGTCGATGTGCCCCAGATCCGGGAACATCGGATCCTTGCCGAGCCCGTGGGCCACGTCGACCCGAAAGCCACTCGCCCGGCGCTCGAGCCAGAACCTGAGTATCTGACGGAACTCGGCCCGCACCTCGGGGCTCTCCCAGTTGAGGTCCGGCTGGGTCACGTCGAACAGATGCAGATACCACTCACCATCCGGGGCCCTGCTCCATGCCTCACCACCGAAGACACTCCTCCAGTCATTGGGAGGCGTGTCTCCATCCGGGCCTCTCCCGGTGCGGAAGTGATAGCGGGAGCGAGGATTGCTCCCGGGCGGCGAGGCGAGCGCCTCGCGGAACCAGGGGTGCTCCGATGACGTGTGATTCGGAACCAGGTCGACCATCACCTCCAGACCGAGATTCCTCGCCTCGTCGATCATCGCCACCGCCTCGTCCAGGGTTCCGAATCTCGGGTCGATGTTGCGGTAGTCGACTACGTCGTACCCCCCGTCGTGCAGTGGCGACACATACCAGGGGTTGACCCACAGCGCATCGACGCCCAGGTCGCGGATGTAGGGCAATCGTGACCTGAGCCCGGCGATGTCCCCGGTTCCGTCGCCATTGCCGTCGGCGAAGGAGCGGAGATACACCTGATAGACGGCCGCCTGGCGCCACCACGGGGATGAGGACATCTTCCCGATTATGGCCTCGATTGAGCCAGCGAACGATCGCCGCAAGGAGTAGGTTTCGGGGGCTGCCGAAAGGTATGCGGGAGGAGAGCCAAGAAAGGGGCAGAGAAGACGAGACATCGACTGCGAATGGGAATGATCGCAACAGCCGTTCTTGCAATGGTGCTAGCTGCGTGTGGTGGCGACGAGACGAGTACCAGTCTCGAGGTGACGACCTCGGACTTCCAGTTCTCGCCGAGTGAGTGGACGATTCCTGCCGGTGAGGAGATATCGATCGATATCACCAACGAAGGATCGGTTCTTCACGAATGGGTCTTGATGCAACCCGGGGTGACCATCGAGTCCGAAGCCGACCTTCCCGAGACCGAGGAAGAGTTGCTCGCCGATTTCGTCTACGTCGAGGACGAGGTCGATCCCGGAGCCAGCAAGACACTGACATTCACGGCCCCAGCCGCCGGCACCTATCAGGTCATCTGCGCCATCGAGACGCACTTTGACGCCGGTATGGAAGGATCCGTGACTGTCGTCGACGAGTAGGAAGCCATTCTGCCGACCCCAGGAGAGGGGTCGAATTCAGAACACGAGAAGACCCAGGTGTCGCCTGGGTCTTCTCCTTTGTGGGGGGAATGAGTAACCCGACGTCGGTCTCTGTCGATTACACGAAGAAGTGAGGCGGGGCCCTTAGGGGCGACCGGGCTCGCTGTCGCATACCGCGGGAGGAGGCGATCGAGCAGCTGTAGACAGGGCGAGGACTGACGGTTTTTTTCGCATCAACGGGCAAAGGGGAGGCAGCAGAATGGCCCGATCACAGAGAGGGCGTCGGGCACTCCGACGCCGGGCAGATGACGCTCGATCGAGCCGATTCGGGCGGATAGCCGGAGTCGCATCGATCGTGGCGGTCTTGGTCCTGGGGCTGGCGACCACGGGCGGTGCGCGCAGCATCTCGAGTTTCACCAGGTGGATCGCCCCTACGGGTTACACGTCCATCACCTACCACTCGAGCACGACCTCGACAACAAAGGCCACAACCACGTCGAGTTATCACCACGCGACCACCACCACCAAAGCAACGACGACCACTACCACGATGCCGACGACCACCACCACGAAGGCGACCATGACGACATCGAAGCCAAAGGGTGACTACGGATGCACGCCGGGCTACTGGCGTCAGGCACACCACTACGACTCCTGGGCGGGCTACTCGCCCGGTCAGGACTACGAGACGGTGTTCGGGGTGGTCGATAACTCATTCACTGCGACTCTGGGTCAGGCGGTGCGATTCGGCGGCGGTGGACGTTACGCGCTGGCTCGACATGCGGTCGCAGCCTTGCTCAACTCGGCCAACCCTGACGTCGAATACCAGTTCACTACCACAGAGGTGATCGAGCTCGTTCAGGACGCCTACGAGACAGGTGACTTCGAGGACGCCAAGGACATCCTCGAAGACGCGAACGAGGAGGGCTGCCCTCTCAGCTGACAGGCAGCGGCTCCAGGGCTCCATCCAGTGGGGGGCAGGTGCGCCGACGGCCTGCCCCCGCTGGGTGGGACGATTACGGCCCCGAAACCGGCGTGCCGATGACAGAGTCCCCCCGGTGGAGAATGCGAATGCCTCTGCGCAGAATGGATCCACCATCGAGTGGCGCCAAGAGGCATTCACGATGGCGTTCTATGTCTCGATCTGCCTGCTCGCCGCTCTGGCCGCCGTCGGCGAGACCGCCCAGGTCGACGTCTTCAAGATCGTGTGGGGCACCACCGTTGGACTGGCGTTGGTTCACTGGTTCGCCTTCCGCTTATCGGCAAGACTTGTAGGCGGTGGCGGATTCGGCCGCGAAGACGCCGAGCTCGCCGCGGCCCAGCTAGCCGGGGCGCTCGCGATCGCCATGATCGCCTCGGTGCCCGTGCTGTTGTTCCCTGATAGCGCCGAGCTCGACGTAGCGCGAATGCGCCTTGCTGCTCTGATCGCGGTCGCTGGATTCGCTGTTGCCCGCGCCAGCGGGGCGGGGATGGGGAAGTCTGCCGCTTACGCCGTGGTCATCCTGGGCACGGCCGTCGCGATCGCCTATCGTCAAGAACGTCCTCGTCGGGCACTGAAACGGCGCCCTGCGCGGCGAATCACGCCGCGAGCACCTCGAGCCCGAGACGTCGAGGCGTCACGGGTCGGCGATCAGGTCGACCCGATCCATCCTCACTCAACGATCGCGAACTCGAATACCGCACGGGGCTGGCCACAAGGAGCCCCACGCCGCACCAAGAACGCCGTCCACCGGGGCGGGCTGGGCGATTCGGGGCCTTCACCACGCGCCTCGACCCGGCGAGCCGGAGGGGTTCCAACGAAGTTGGCTACGAGGCGGCCAAAGGGAAAGCCCCCGCCTTGCATGGGATAAAGCGGGGGACTTCCTCTTCCAACACCCCAGCCCTTGGAGAAAGGGGCCCTTCCGGGGATCAGGCACAGTAGGCATGGCTCAACACCCGGAAACTTGATTGATCGTTCAACAACGAGCAACGTAGGGGCTCTGCAGTGGGCCCGGCAGGACTTGAACCTGCAGCCAACGGATTATGAGTCCGCTGATAGCTTTCATGGCCCGGAGCTGGGACGATGCGTGGCCGGGTAGCGGGCGGGTAGCGCGGACACCTACCCAGAGAGCTGCTGCTCCGTCTCCCCACTGAGAAGCCTGGGGGATCAGACCGGGTTTCCCGACGTCGCTGTGTGGGTATGAACACCTTCGAACGAAGGTCAAAGCGGCCTTCGATGAACCGAAAAGGAGTCTGCAATGCAGGACCCGACACAGACCAAATGGGAAGGTCGCTGGGACCAAGTCAAGGGCAAGGCGCGCCAGGCCTGGGGCGATCTGACAGACGACGATCTCGATGTTGCTGAAGGCAACTACGAGGAGCTGGTGGGTCGCATCAAAGAGAAGACCGGCGAGAGCGCCGAAGAGATCATGAACCGGCTGAACGAGGTTTCAGACCTCTAGCCGACGCTCCGATTCAGTCGATGCCATCGGCATTCCCTGAGCAGTAACCGGTCACCTAGAAAGACCGAAGCCCCTCTGCCGATTCGATGATCCGTCGGAAGGGGCTTCGAGCGTTGTTGAAAGGTCTGATGACCAGTGCGCAGATGACACCGGATCGGTTCAGTGGTCGCGATCGACGTCGATGTCCTTCTTGGTGTATTCGGTGTGCTCCTCCTTTTTGGTGGCAGTGTTCGACACCATGGTCAGGACCAGACCCAATCCACCGACGACCATAAGAATGATCCCGATCGTGTTTAGGTTGAATCCTTCCGCCTCCACCGACACCGCGAACGCCAAGATGGCACCCACTGCGATGAGGAAGAGCGACCCTCCGAAACCTGCATTCCTGCTCACTTTGTCTCCTTGCTATCTCTTCTCTCAGAAGATGTAGATGAGTAGGGCGATGATGAGCAGGATGCCCACAACGGTCCAAATGATTCCACCACGTCCCATGGCGGCTCCTTTCTGAGCGGCCACTACGGGTCGCCTCCTATGCGGACCGAACCTACTCAAAGAGCATCCCCTGGTGCCCGAAATCGTCGTCTTCGTCGGCCCACCGAATCCCTTCCCGCCCCACCCCGCTCCCGGTTGATGATCGTCTCCTCGTCGATCGGGTAGCCCATCGTCCAGTACCTCCACTCGCCCCGCTCCAGGTAGATGAGGCCGTCGATGGTGGTCCCGTCCCCCAGGAAGGTGGTCCTCGGCTGGACTCCCCAATGCTCGACCCGGCCGTGCGCTCAGATGACCCGAACCAGCTCCTTGAAGGTGTCCCGGGTGACATCACGATCCCTGACCACGTACCAATGGGGAATCCAAGGCATCGTCTTCGCGAATGTCCAGTTGAGGTCAGCGGTGATGCGGTCGAACCACTCCGGACTCAGCCCCCACCCCGGGGCAGGAAGGCGACGTTGGGGGCGGCGACCACTTGGCCGTATTTGGCGCCCATCCGGTCGGCCAGGTCTTCCAGGTCGTCTTCGAAGAGGCTCCCGTAGGTGTCGAGGGTCATCGCTGCGGAGGCGTGTCCGAGCATCCGCTGAACCGCCTTGATCGTGGCGCCCGGAGATGGCGAGGGATGCGGCGGTGTCTCGCAGGTCGTGGACCCGGAGGCCGTCTGGGACGTCTCGGGCGGATTTCACGGCTGGGAGCCACACGTCCCGTCTGAAGTTGGAGCATCGGAGCGGCCTCCCGTTGGGGGCGGCGAACACGCGGCGGTCCGTGTGCGGGTTGGCGGCAAGGTGCCTTTCGAGGGACTGGGCGACGAAGGAAGGGGCAATCACCGTCCGGGCCTCATGTGTCTTAGTGGAGCCGAGGATCAGTTTCCCTCTCACCTCGCTGTACGCCTCAGCGACCCGGACCCGCTCTGCTCTTCTGAGGTTTCCCTTGCTACTCCTCTTGGAGGTCTGATACCGCGTTGCCGCCAGGATGCTCGACGGCCCAGGTGCGCGCCGCATCATCGCGCACCCTGACGTGTTCCTTCAGATCGAGCAGTTCGGCCGGTTTCCAAGCCAGTACAACGTCGGTGATACCTGCGCTTTGCGCTCCGTACTTTTCCCTCTCTGGGATTGGGACCGGATGGTGGCCCCAATCGATCCCCAGCAGAAGAGTCTTTGTCGCTGGCTCGTCCGAGAATCCGATGTACATCGCCGAATACCCCTCGAAATAGACGGAGACAGGTGCCCGCTGTAGCCACTGAGCGAACGACCTTCGACTAGGAAACTCTCTTGTGGAAGGGCCCGCTTCTCCTGCAGAACGGGCCGGGGAGACGACAGGCTCAGGTTGCCAAATCGAGCGATCGGTTCATTTGTGCTGTCGTCCCTCGAGGTCAAGGAACCGACCGAGAGAAAAGGTCTCTGTCCCGGGACCGATGTCCACTCTCGATAGGGCATCCTTGGTGATGAAGCCATCTCGAGGCACCGCCGCGGAGAAACCGGGGTATTCGGAGGACAAACCCAAAGGAGCGATTGCGACGTCATCCGCGTCGGGGCGCTCATGCCAATCATCTGTCCCTTGGGCACATATGCGCTTCTCACCAAGGCGGTTGCTCATACGGACAACCGTGCCGCCTTGAGTGACCACATGATGGTTCGTCACGGCGTACAGAAAAGGCTGGGTGCTCTCGCTTGGAACACTCACGACAAACCCGGACCCGCCAGCCTCCTCGCCCTTGTCTGCCGCCTCCACCGTTTTATACAGGAAGGTGACGGACTCGATGATCTCGTCAGGGATTCGCGGCATCAGAATCTCCCATGCACATGCGACGCAAGCTAGGCGTCCGGCTAGCGCCCGGGTAGCAGTAGCGACCAAATGAGCTGAAATGGGATGCCGTCGTAGCAGGGTTTTTCAGGGATTCTCTGGCCTTTCCAACAGTGGGCCCGGCAGGACTTGAACCTGCAACCAACGGATTATGAGTCCGCTGCTCTGACCGGATTGAGATACGGGCCCCGAGGTCTCGAAGGTTAATGCCGGCCCGGCGATCGGCCTTTCATGG
>Ga0105106_10000270_pt1 | contig 36994 bp, 36 predicted proteins | sample PPLLaktember2015_5_FD_79109 | JGI IMG/M metagenome (GOLD analysis project Ga0105106, IMG submission 79109) | Freshwater sediment microbial communities from Prairie Pothole Lake near Jamestown, North Dakota, USA - PPLs Lake P8 Core (1) Depth... | ecosystem: Environmental > Aquatic > Freshwater >... | reverse complement strand
TTCCCAGGTCCACCAGGAGTCTGACCCGCATCGTGACCAGGTAAAGTACGACCACGAACAATATAAAAAATATTGGATCGGCGGATAAACCAGTCAAAGCAGCCAAACCACTCACAATGACTGTAATAAACATAGTTTCTAGAGCAAACTGGGTGGACAGGGGTTCTCGTCTAAGCAGCGATAATCCTCCAATAAACACGGCAAACGCCAACCCAACCAACAGTAGCAGTAAAGGTGTGCTCACGGGGCTTCTCCCAGAAAGTTATTTGTCATATCGGATTTGTGATAATGCTCAATTGACAACCTACGATTTAATAACCATAATCATTATATCCATTTTTTCGCCGCTCCATACTGAGAATATTTCCAATGGATGGTTAGCCTGTGGCTATCCTGCCAGTTGGTCGGGGGAAAGTCCCAGTGGGCGACCGTTCATCCAGACGATAACCTGAGATCCCAGAGGGGGGATCAGGTTATTACGCGTCAGGATCACGTGACTGAGAAAGGAGGCATCTATCGAAAAAAACAATAGCACTTGGAAAGGTACCCAAATTAAATGCTAATTCTATTGGCTTTCAACCATTGGAGGATGAAACAATGAATTCAGTTGTGGCACTCCTGATCGGTGTGGTAGCAATTGGCCTTGGGTACGGCTACTACGCCAAAACGATCAACAAGAAAATCATTCAGCCTGATGATCGAAAAGCTACACCCGCGAAAATGTATATGGATGGGGTTGACTTCACCCCCGCAAACCGCAATGTTCTCTTTGGCTACCAATTCAAATCCATCGCTGCCTTAGGACCGATCACCGGCCCGATCATTGCTGTGCAATGGGGCTGGCTGCCAGCATTGCTGTGGGTGATCTTTGGTACATTCTTCATCGGCTGGGTGCAGGATTACTCCAGCATCATCCTGGGAGTGCGCGAAGAAGGCCAGTCCTTTGGCGCTCTTTCTTACCGCTTCGTCTCGCCCAGGGCGCGCACGATCTTGCTGACTTTCATCTACTTCTATCTGCTGCTCATCATGGCTGCCTTCGGTAAGATCGTCGGGTTTGACTTGATGACCAATCCTGCTGTTCCCCTTGGCGTGATCCTGGTGATCGGCATTGGACTCCTGGCTGGTCAGATGACCTACAAGTGGAAGATGGACATCATCTTGATCAGCGTGGTCACGGTTGTCCTGGCTTTCGTGGGCATCTGGCTGGGTACACTGACCGGGGTGAAGGAGTTGTTCAACTCGATCAACGGCGCTGTGGTTGGCGCGGATGGTACTGTAACATATCCACTCGTCTTCGGGACCGTCACCCGCCCCCAGTTCATCTGGAGCCTGGTCGTGTTGATCATCTGCTACTTCGGCGCAATCTTACCTATCTGGCGTTGGGCGCAGCCAATCAACTACGTAGCCTTCTGGATCGTTTTTATCGGCATCCTGGCTGGCACGATCGGTCTGCTTGTCTGGCACCCCAGCATCCCAGCTGACTTCCCGGCCTTCACCAACTGGAGCGGCGAACTGTGCGCAGCAGCAGACTGTACCGGTACGACTGCGGCAAAGCCACCCGTGGCACTCGGCCCCCTATGGCCGATCCTCTTCGTAACCATCGCCTGTGGTGCCGTTTCTGGATGGCACAGCCTGGTATCCTCCTCCGGCACTGCACGCCAGCTTGAGAAGGAAGGCGATGCGCTTTACGTGGGCGGCGGCGCCATGTTCCTGGAGATGTTCCTGGCGGTGCTTTCCCTGCTGACCGCTGTGGTGGGCGTGGGAGTGACCAAAGGGTTCATCGGTTATGTTGACCTGGTTGCAGCGGGTAAGAACGCCGGCATCTTTGCCGTCGGCCTGAGCGAGATGATGTTAAAGATCGGTGTGCCGGTCTCCTTCGGGCTGCCCTATGGCTCGGTCTTCCTCAGCCTGATGGCGCTGACCATCATGTACCTGGTGGTGCGGTTCATGCGCGTCGCCTCAGCTGAGTTCTTGGGAGAAAGAGTCCCGTTGTTCAAGAACGCTCCATTCGGAACAATTATTGCCCTGCTGCTCTCGGCTTTACTGATCTACACCGGATTCTGGGCGCGCATTTGGGTATTGTTCGGTGGTGCCAACCAGTTAATGGCCTCGCTGGCGTTATTGCTGGTCACCCTGTGGCTGATGTCCAAGGGCAAAAAGTATATGTGGACATTCATCCCATTCGTATTCATGTTCATCACCACCATCGCTGCCCTGATCATCACTGCCTATAAAGTCCTATATACCGTTTTCACAACGGAGGGGCTGGCAATCGATCTGCTGGTTGGTAATATCCTGGCGGGTTTCATCGCCATCTATCTCGTCATCGCTGCGGTGATCCTGGCCTGGGATGCGCTCAAGGCATTCCGGCGCTATCGCAGCGTAGCACCTGCGCAGGTGTAATTGTTTACCAGGATGTGCGGCGCACCACGGTGCGTCGTACGGTGGTGCGCCGTACATCCTTACCCTGATGAAACCTGTCCTGGTTGATGTGATCTCCCCCCTGCTGGACGGCTGGGGGATGTGCACCACATGCGAGATGCTCATCGCGCGCGCCAACCTGGACAAGATCCCCAGCGAGCGTGGGTTGGACGATTATCCACCCGAATGGCAGGCTGACTTTTACCGTCTATCTGACCTGATCTTTGATCTGGCAGGGCGCTATGGTGACCACGTGTTGTTTCGGATATTCGACCCCCGATCGCTGCAAGGACTGATAAAATCAATACGCTATCGCGTGCATCATTACCCAACCTTTATTGTGGGCGGACGGCAGAAGGTTTTTGGGTTCGATAGCGTCCTGGTAGAACAGGCTTTGCGGGCTGCTGGGGCAGCTGAGCAGGTGGTTGAGTAGCCGCCTGGTACTACCGCGCACGATACTATGGAGGTCCATCGGTAAATATGGCAAAGTTAATCGATTGGAAGCACACAGGGGGCAAGATCGCCAGAACCCTGGGCGATATGTTCTACGGTGCGACAATCTACGAGATGGTACGCAACCTGCATAAGGAGCGCTCGCATCTTGAGCATTTATTCATTTTAGTTGTTTTCGGAGATCTACTCGGCGTACCGGTGCTCCCTCCTTACTACACACTGCGGTTACTGCCCTACATTATGCCGAATATCACCGGTTGGCGGCGCAGCATGCTGCGCGAACGTGACCTGACCGATCTATGTGATCAAGAGATAACCTGATCTGAATCAAGCAAGCCATTCCATTGCTCTTCCGGCAAATTACACCCAGGGATAATCCCAACACTACTCCAAGAAAGGATAACCCACTATGACAGAAGAAGAAAAAAAAGCAAAATTCATGGATGGCGTCAAAAGCGTCCTGTATGGCATGGCAGGTCACGATATGGCCCGCTATGCGCTCAAAACCCGCGGCAGTATGGAGCACCTGTTCATCCTGATCACCATGGGTGATCTGCTGGGTATTCCCATCCTGCCGCCCTATTACAGCTTGCGGCTGCTGCCTTACGTGGTACCACAGATCAGCACCTGGAAACGCCGCATGCTGCGCGAGAAAGATCTAACCGATGCGTTAGCATAGCATTGTCCCATTATCGGCCCGATGCTGGAGGGCACAAGTACGCACCGGCAGATAAGTGGTGCCGACATTTAATAGACTGACCACGGAGAAAACTATGTCGCTTCGAGAAGTGTTTGATAACAATCCAGACCGCCGTTACATTATGTTTGGGGGAAAGGGCGGTCTTGGGAAAACCACCTTCAGTGCAGCCACCGCCTACTGGCTGGCAAAGCAGGGTCACAAAGTTTTGGTATTTTCAGTTGATCCTCAGGCCAGCCTGTCGGATATCTTTAAACGCGATATCTTCGGTAAGGGACCGGTGGAGATCATGCCGAACCTGTACGCCCAGGAAATCGACGCTGACCGGCGTATCAGGGAGTATCAAGAGGAGATCCGCCAAAAGATCCGCGATATGTACGGTCTGGACGAAATGCCTGAAGAGATCGAGAACTACATTCAGGCAGCGGCAGCCGAGCCGGCTATGGAGGAAAGCGCCATCTTCGACGAAGTGGTCGATATCGTCGTGGGTGGAGAGTACGATTACTACATCTATGATCTGGTCCCATTGGGTCACGCTCTATATTATCTGAGCATGGCGTCTGTCTACGACGAGTGGATCGATAAGATCACCAAGCTGCGTCAGGAAATGGACGAATACCAACAGGTGGCGGCAGTGATGCAGCGCTCAAAAGAGTCCGAGGAAGACCAAATCCTCAGAGAGCTTCAAGATATCAAATACCGTATCAATACCTCTTCCAGCATCCTGACGGATAAACAAAAAACGGCGTTCTTTTTTGTGATCATCCCGGAAGAGATGATCATTCTGGATACACAAAAAGCAGCCAGTCTGTTCGCAAAATTCGATGTACCTCTCCTGGGCTACCTGGTGAACCGGGTGATTCCCCCCGAGCTGGCATCCCAGAACATCCCCGACTATCTGGTTCACCGGCTGGAGATGCAAAAAGATTATCTCACCAAGATCGACAAGGTATTTGGGGGGCAGGTCATGGCACGTATTCCTGAATTTGAGCGTGATATTACCGGATTGCCCATGATCGAGCGCATGGCAGAAGCCATGTTTGGAGGTGATGCATGACCGGCACTCCTATGCAACAATATATGGCGGAAAACCCCCGCCTGAAATACATCTTCTTCGGTGGGAAGGGCGGTGTGGGGAAAACTGTGCTGGCTGGTACAGCCGCACTGTGGGCAGCCGAAAAGGGCAGGAAGACCTTGCTGGCATCCACCAATCCGGTGCATTCATTGTCCAGCATGCTCGATCAGAATGTTTTTGGTAAACCGACACCGGTCACAGGGGTCGCAAACTTGATGGCGTACGAGATCGATACGCGCGAGACGATCGAGAAATCCAAGAAAGAGATCCGCGAGAAGATCGAATGGTTCTTGAAATATGCGGATGTCAAAACCAAGGCTGACGAATTTGTCGAATCCGCCACGATGAACCCAGCTTTCGAAGAATCGGCGATGTTCGAAAATATGATCGACCTGATGTTCGACGATGAGTATGAAGTGTATGTCTTTGACACAGCCCCCACCGCCAACGCACGGCGGCTGCTCGGCATGTCCAGTGTATATTCGATGTGGGTTAATAAAATGGTACAAAGCCGTGAGGAAGCCACCTCCCTGAAAGACCTGCTTTCTTACAGCCGGAAGAAGAAAGAGAAGGATCCGCTGATGGATTATCTGCTCAATCTGCGCGAGCGGATGGGGCGGGCCAAAGAATTGCTCACCGATGACAAGCTGACCTCCTTTTTCTTCATCACCCTGCCGGAAGCACTGCCGATCGCCGTCATCACGCGCTTTATCAATTGGTTCCACGAATTCGGCATCCCGGTTGGCGGTGTGATCGTGAACATGCGCATCGATAAGACCAATGTCGATGCCAATTCGCCGGAGTTTGTGCTTAACCGGGTTGCCATGCAGGACGAGTACATGCTCGAAATCGACCAGCTCTTTGACCAGCGGGTGCGGGCGATCCTGCCATTGTTAGAGACAGAAGTGCGCGGCGTGCCGATGCTGCGGCGCATGGCAGGATTGTTATACACTTAGGTTGAAAAGATAGCCCCAAAAAAGAGTGCGGACGGCGTGTGCCCGTCCGCACTCTTTTTTGGGGGTTAAATAAGGGATTTCAGGGCTTCGAAAAATTCACCGTACGGCTCGTTCTGCAGTCCTCCCAGGTGGGTGCGCAGGATCAGGTGGGGGGACTGGCGCTGCAAAGACAGGCGCTGGATATCCTTCACATAGCGAGCCAAAAAAACCTGCAAGCGCTCGAGCCCCGGCACATCGTGCTTGCCCCGCCTGGCAATCTCAAAACTACCCGGACCGGACAGCAAGGCATACGAATCGCTTTTTTCTGATCTGGTCATAAACCCCACACCAGCTTTCCCCTTGCGCCCGACCTCGAACTCCTGGGAGGGTGTGTTGCGCAGCTCAGCCCGAATGTACAGCTCGTCGCGCCGTCCGACCAGGTGGCGGAAAATCCACACTGGGAAATTCTCGCGTGGCTCCAGCACAAAAACCACCCCCAGCTTGCGGAATGGGACCTGGGCATCCTTCACGATGAACTGAGCCGATGAGTGCAACGGGGACAACCAGCGCGTTTCGCTGATCTCACCAATGCCCTCCAGGCTGGTTTTCAGCCTGGCAAAGAGCGCATTGCCGCGGCGGCGGTTGAACAGCCACCCCACGACATACCACCCTAGCAAAAATACACTTAATCCGATCACCAGCCATTGGCCTGTATCCATAGTTCGCTCCGATCCTCAAAATCCTTGCTGTTACACGGCGCAGGCTTGATATTTCTAGTAAAACGAAAAGAATCACTGTATTTTAATGGAATTTGCCGATTAAAACAGGTGGGTTCGTCTCTACCGGGTGATCCGCTCTTCCAGGGTGGAGATATAAATCCCGGTTAACCGGTATGCATTCCTGCGGCGATGACGCAATAATACGCCAACCGCAGTGGCGTGCTCACAGCCCGGCAGCAAGCCCGGATAGCCAAGAACTCCCAATCCTTCGTGAATCTCATGCGGATCATCGGGTGCATCCTGATCCTCATTGCCATCATACCCACCCTGTTCATCTGGCTGGGCGGGTCGCCGCGTTCTTAACTGATCGTCTGGCTGCGGACGGGCACATCTCATCCGCAGCCTGTTTTTATTTTGTCTCAAATCAAAATCCTATCTAAATACATCCTGCATAAGTTCTGCACAATTGTTTTATAGAATGAATTGGTGCGATGCGAAGATCACGCGCAGTCAGATCAACTTCCAAGGAGGTAAGCCATGACAAAAAATAAAAAGAGAGCTTTCTGGATCATCCTGGTCCTGCTACTGGCAGGTGGCGGAGGCGCTTATGTATATTTCAATTACTTTGCCCAGCCTACACAGGCTGCTACGGAGGAAGCCACGGTCCAGACTGCCGTAGCGCGCCTGGGCGACCTGTCAATCTACGCGAGCGGCGCCGGGACGGTAATCGCCTCCACCGAGCGCGGCGTAGGCTTTGATGAAAACGGTACACTGAGCGAGTTTATGGTGTCCGTGGGTGACACCGTGGAGAGCGGGGATGTACTGGCGCGCCTGCAAACGAACAACACCGAGGAATCCATCGCTTCAGCGATCGCTGACGCACAATTGAAAGTACTCCAGGCTCAACAGACCCTGGATGACCTGGTGAATGCGGATGTTTCTCTCCAGCTTGCCCAGGCCCAGCTGGCAGTAATCGAAGCACAGACTGCCATTGAGGAAGCTGCTGATGACCGGGAGCGCATGAACTACCAGCGCTGCCTGCAGAGCACCCTTGATAATTACGAATCGCAGTATTACCAGGCGCTGGATCGCTACAACAACCTGCTGGATTACTTCGAGGCAAACTACGCTTCTCGACCTTCGGATGACCCTGCCCGGCTAGCAGCAGAAGCCCAGCTCCACACGGCTGAGGAAGCAGTAGAGAGTGCTCTGATCAACGTGAACTGGTGCCGCAATCCCTACTCTGCCGATGAGATCGCCGTTGCCGATGCCCAGCTAACCCTGACCCAGGCTCAGCTCCAGGCTGCCCAGGCAGAAGTGGCCACCTGGCAGACCTACCCCGATCCAATCGATGTGGCAGTAGCTGAAGCACAGCTGACCAGCGCCCTGGCGGACCTTGCCAATGCGCAGGCGACCCAGCTTGTGATCGACCTGGTCGCCCCCATCAGTGGCACCGTGCTGAATATCAATGCTACCGTGGGTGAGGACGTGGGCACAGGTTCTATCATTACCATCGCCGACCTCACCCGCCCCATGCTGCAGGTCTACCTGGACGAAACCGATTTTGATAAGGCAGTGGTGGGCTATGAAGCCGAAGTGACCTTCGATACCTACCCTGACGATCTCTTCACCGGGCAGGTAACCCAGGTCAGCCCCAGCCTTTCCAGCAACATGGGCGCCGCCCTGGTCTCTCTGCTCGTTCAGCTTGACCCTCTCAGCCTCGACCAGCCTCAACGCATCCCTTTGGGCATGAGCGCCACGGTGGATATCATTGCCGGTCGCACCACCAATGCCGTGCTGGTGCCCGTCGAGGCCGTGCGTGACCTGGGCGATGGCACCTACGCCGTCTTCGTCATGGAAAACGACCAGCCCATCATGCGTGCCGTCACTATCGGCATCACCGACCTGACCTACGTGGAGATTACCAGTGGTCTGGAAGCGGGCGAGACCGTCACAACCGGCATTGTTCAAACCCAGTGAGGCTGACATGGATAATCCAGAACAACCAGCCATCATCCAGACCGAAGAGCTAGTCAAGATCTATGGCGTAGGCGATGTGCAGGTACGCGCCCTGGATGGCATCAGCCTGACAATCAGGGAAAATGAGTTCGTTGCTATCATGGGTGCGTCCGGCTCTGGTAAGAGCACCCTGATGAACATTATCGGCTGCTTGGATCACCCCACCTCTGGTAAGTACTATCTGGCCGGAGAAGATGTGAGCAACCTGAGCCGGGTCCAACTGGCCATTATCCGCAATCAGCGTCTGGGCTTTGTATTCCAATCCTACAATCTACTGGCCCGTACCAGCGCCCTAGAAAATGTAATGCTTCCACTGCTCTACAACCGCAACGGCAAACATGGCACAATCAGCGCCAAAGAACAAGCCATTGAAGCTTTGACCGCAGTAGGACTGGCAGATCGCATTCGTCACCAACCGCACGAGATGTCCGGGGGGCAGATGCAACGCGTGGCCATTGCCCGCGCCCTGATCAACGATCCTGTACTGATCCTGGCTGATGAGCCAACCGGCAACCTAGATTCGCGCACCGGGTTCGAGATTATGGGGCTGCTCAGCGAGTTACACCAGCGCGGACGAACAATCGTAATGGTGACGCATGAGGATTACATTGCCGCTTATGCCCAGCGCATCATCCATCTGCGCGACGGCAAGATCGACACCGACCACCTGAATGGTGTCCTACATCGCCCTCCGCTCCAACAGGAGGTTCTCAATGAATCCCAGTAAAGTAGTCCAGATCGCCTGGCAGGGGCTGGCACGCAATAAACTACGCAGCCTGCTCACTATGTTGGGCGTGATCATCGGTGTGGCAGCGGTCATCATCATGATTGCCATCAGCGCCGGCACCGAAGCAACAATCAAGGACCAGATTACCGGCCTGGGCTCCAACTTGATCTATGTGCGCGGTTCCTTTAGCCAGATCAGGATGGGTGGTAGCGCTCCGGCAGGCGGGCTGGTATTTGATGATGCTGCTGCCATCGCCGACAACATCGATGGTATCCAGGGCGTGGTTGTCGAGATGAGCTCATCCGAAACGGTGAAGGCCGGTACCGTTAACATCGATTCGGTCACTATTCAGGGTACTACACCCGATTTTCCCTCTGTGCGAGATATGACCCTGGCCAGCGGACGGTTCTTCACCGATGATGAATTGGATTCCAAGCGCAGGGTGGCTGTGTTAGGCTCTACCCTGGCAGAGGAACTCTTCGGCGAAGCTGACCCTATTGGTGAGGTGATCACCGTCGGCGATGTTAAGATGACTGTGATCGGTGTCTTTGCAGCCCGCGGCATGGTGGGCAACACTGATTTTGATAGCACTTTATACACTCCCATCACTGTAGTGTTCCAGAAATTCACCTTCTCGATGTTCGCCCGCATGATGGGCGACAGCGTAAACATGATCTACGTGGAGCTGGCTGAGGGCGCTGATATGGATAATGTCATCCTGCAAATGACGCTGCTGCTGGCGAAACGCCACAATGTTGACCTGGACAGCCTGGATTTCACTATCACCACTCAGGAAGATGTGATCACCACCCAGGAATCGACAACCGCCACATTCCGTCAACTGCTGGCCTGGGTAGCAGCTGTTTCACTGGTGGTGGGTGGAATCGGTATTATGAATATCATGCTGGTCAGCGTCACCGAGCGGACGCGCGAGATCGGCATCCGCCAGGCGGTGGGCGCCAGCCCGGGCGATATCCGCTGGCAATTTCTCTCCGAGGCTCTCATGCTCAGCCTGGTAGGTGGGCTGCTCGGCATTGCAGGCGGCGTAGGCGGTGCCTACCTGTTCGAAAAACTTGGCGATTTGCGCACGGTGGTCGTACCCCAGTCGATCCTGATGGCCTTCGCCTCTGCCGCAGCCGTGGGCATCTTCTTCGGCTTTTACCCGGCTAACAAAGCCGCCCTGCTCGACCCGATCGAGGCGCTGCGGCATGAGTAATCTTAATAAAAATTTGGTTTTACTACGACAGATTTATCAATATTCCAAATATAAAAAGGACCTGATAAAATGAATAAGCTACCCTTCCTGATCCCAATTTTCCTCCTGCTCGCGCTGGCGCTGACTGCCTGCGGCGGCACGGCGACCTCAATAGAATCCACCACAGATGTCTCTGGCACACCCGTTCCCGGCACTGATGCAGCCGCCGGTACGCTGCCGGAAGGCATGCAGCTGCTCATCGGGATTGCTTCCCTTGCCGACAGCGACACACCACTGACCGCTGAGCAGGCCGCTACCATGCTCCCGCTGTGGAAAGCCGTGCGCTCCTTAGGCGAAAGCGATACGGCAGCCCAGGTCGAGATCGACGCTCTTTACACCCAGATCCGCGGCACACTCACCGAAGAACAGATCGCCGTGGTGGATGCTGTAACCGGTGAAAGCATGACAACCGCCTCCCAGGAACTTGGTATCGATATGGGCTTTGCCAGCAGGGCAGCCGATTCCCCGGAGGCGCAGGCCACTTTCGAGGCGTTGCGCGCCAGTGGGCAAATGCCATCATTCGAAGAGGGTTTTGAGCCTCCTGAAGGTTTTGAAGTGCCAGAAGGTGCAGAAAGACCGGAGATTCCATCGGGTGGTGATATGCCATTTGGCGGTGGAATGGCAGGTGGCGGAGGTTTCCCCGGTGGTGATACAGGGATGGACCCCAGCCTGATGGCAACCCAACGGGCTTCGGGTATGAACATGCCTGCCCTGAACAACACCATCAACACCGCCTGGCTGGATGCCATTATCACCATGGTGGAGGGCATTGCGGGAGGACAGTAATTGGCCGCAAGCGCAGTGGTAAAATCAGAATGCGCACAGACGATATGGAGTGAACCCCAATGCTCAAGCAACGCATCCTGGTTGTGGACGACGATAAAGAAATCGTGCGTCTCATGAACAGTTATCTCGAGCAGGCTGGCTATGAAGTGCTGGCTGCTTACAGCGGAGAAACTGCTCTGCATACCATTCGCCGCGAACGCCCGGACCTGGTGCTGCTCGACCTGATGCTGCCAGAGCGCGATGGGCTGGAGATCACACGCCTGCTGCGCAGCGACCCTTACCTGGCCCAGACTCCGGTGATCATGCTCACCGCCCGGGTCAGCGACACGGACAAGATCGTTGGTCTGGAGATCGGCGCCGATGATTACATCACCAAGCCCTACAACCCCCGCGAAGTCCTCGCCCGCGTGCGTGCCTGCCTGCGCGTGCACAGCAGCCTGGGCGAGGGCTTGCAGAGCAAGGTGCTGCGCACCGGCGGGATCGAGCTGGATACCGGTATGCACCGGGTGCTGGTGGATGGGCAAGAAGTCAAGCTGACTGCCACTGAGTTCGACATCTTACAGGTGCTGCTGGAGCAGACGGGTTATGTCCTGGAAAGGTGTGAGTTGATTCGTCGAGCTTTGGGAGGTGAATTCCTGGGCGTGAAGCGCACACTCGACAGCCATATCCGCAACCTGCGCCAGAAGATCGAGACCGATCCGAAGCACCCCCGCTACATCCAGACTGTGTATGGTGTGGGCTACAGGCTGCAAGGTTGATATGAACCGCTTGTGGATCCGTCTCAGCGTTGTCATTGGATTGGTTGTACTGGTCGTGGTGCTCTTTCCCATCGTAGAGCGCCAGGTAGGATTGATTCCTCAACCACCCCAGCAGCCTCCTCCATTCCCTTATCCAAACCTGCCTCCTGAAAGTGTGCAGGGTCTGCAAAGCTACTTCGAGGGGTTTTTCTGGCAACGGACACTGACCACCCTGCTGGCCGGTGCTCTGATCGGTGTCATTGCCGGTGTAATCTCCAGCCGCTGGCTGACAGCCCCGCTCAGCCGCCTGGAAAAAGCCGTGCAAGCTATCTCCCGTCACCAGTTCAACACGCGCGTCCCCGAAAATGGCAGCGTGGAGGTCAAATCGCTGGCGCACTCTTTCAACCAGATGGCTTCTGACTTAGAGTCAGCCGAAGCACTGCGCCGCAACCTACTGGCGGACGTCAGTCACGAGCTGCGCCATCCTGCCCACCTGCTGCAGGGCAACCTGCAGGCCATCCAGGACGGCGTTTACCCGTTGAACATGGAAGAGATCGGACGCCTCTCCGAACAGGCACACCACCTGACCAACCTGATCAATGATCTATACCTGCTGGCCCAGGCCGAAGCACAGCAGCTACCGCTGAACTGCCAGATCACCGATCTGGAGGCGCTGGTTCAGAGTGCCGTGGAACCCTTCCAGACCAGTGCGACCAACCGCCAGGTACGCCTGAATATTGATCCACCTGCGCAGCCAGTGTCGGTTGAAATAGACGTGATGCGCATGCGCCAGGTGATCCAGAACATGCTGGACAACGCCCTGCGCCATACCCCTGGTGGCGGTGCAGTGCGCCTGTCTTTGGATGGGAATACTCGGCAAGCCCACATCGTGATCTCTGATACAGGCGAAGGTATTCCACCTGAACAGCTGGATTACATATTCGATCGCTTCTATCGAGGGGATAGCTCGCACAGCCGGGCTGATTCAAACGGCGCGGGGTTGGGCCTGGCCATCGCCCAGGCCATCGTTCAGGCACACGGCGGCCAGGTCACCGTGCAGTCTGCGGCTGGGCAGGGGTCGGTTTTCACCATTATCCTTCCCATCCCCCCTTGACTCCTTTCCCGTGGGAAGGGGAGATGATTGCCGAAATAAGAGATTTTCATAGTATCAAAATCACTTCTTAACAATATCTGAACAGGTACTTGTTATCCTTATTCATAGAGCAATAACAGATAAATTGAAACCTAAATTCAACAAGGAGATAAACATGAGCAAACGTAAAATCATCACCCTGTCCCTGATCAGTGCCTTCGTCATCGCCGCAGCCTTCGGCGCGGTGGCTTACACCTCAGCCCGTGCAGCCCAGCTAACCAGCAGCACCTCCACCGGATTGTTCAACATCCAGGATCACCGCGGCCCGGTCGATGTCACCGATGAAGCTCTGGCGGAAGCTCTGGGTATCACCGTGGACGAGCTCAATGCCGCCCGCGATGAAGCCCGCGCCGCAGTGCTTGAGCAGGCGGTCACCGATGGGTTGATCACCCAGGCCCAGGCGGACGCCATTACCGAGCGAGCTAACGGGCGCGGCATCGGCCCCTTTTTAGGCCTGCGCCTGGGCAACTTCTTGAGCAAGAACGGCGTCGAATATGATACCTACCTGGCCGAGGCGCTGGGCATCAGCGTGGATGACCTGGAAGCTGCCCGCCTGCAGGCATTCACCGACAGCCTCAATCAGGCGGTCGCCGACGGCGATATAACCCAGGAGCAGGCAGACCTGATCCTTGGGCGGCGCCTGCTCTTCGCAGACAGCACCTTCCAATCCGGCATGCAGTCCGCCTTTGAGGCGGCTGTCAACCAGGCAGTCTCAAGCGGAGTCATCACCCAGGCCCAGGCGGATCAGATCTTAGCCAATAGCAGCGGCATGTGGTCCCCCGGTATGGGTGGTGGACACCGGCCCGGTGGTCACCGCGGCGGCGATTTTGGCCCTCCAACAGACCCAACCATCATGCCATAAGGGTTGAAAAGAAGGTTGCATGAGAATCGCGTGTTCTCCGGGAGGTATAGCTTCCCGGAGAACACGCGAGAATGGGTTTGGTCATTATCGAGAGGTTAGGAGTATTTGGCTGTAAAAGCTACTGCACCATATCGCCCCCTCCCAGCCTCCCCCACATTCCACAGAGCGGAATTTGGGGGAGGAGAAGTGCGTTGTTCAGCAGCATCGCGTTTTGTGGGAATGGTTTTATAATCTAAGGAAATATTTACTGATCGAGTACAGAACATGGCAAAAAAGATCCTGGTCGTTGACGACAAACCCGAGCTGCGCACCCTGCTCAAGTCCTACCTGGGGCAGGAGGGCTTTGATACACTCACTGCCAGCGATGGGCAGGAAGCCCTGCACGTCGCCCGGCGCGAAAAACCCGACCTGATCATCCTGGACCTGATGATGCCGGAGATGGGCGGCTACGAATTTATGCGTATCTACAGCCGCGAGGCCGAGACACCCGTCATCATCCTGACCGCCAAGCTGGAAGAGAACGACAAGGTGCTCGGGTTGGAGCTGGGCGCGGATGACTACGTCACCAAGCCCTTCAGCCCGCGCGAGCTGACCGCCCGGGTGCGCACCGTCCTGCGCCGCATGGAAAAGGGCAGCCCCAGCGGGGAGATCCTGCGCGTGGGCGGCCTGCAGCTGGACCGTTCTGGTCGCAGCACCCGGGTGGATGAGCGGGCAGTGGACCTGACCCCCTCTGAGTTCGAGCTGCTGGCGACGCTGATGGCTGCCCCGGGGCGGGTCTTCTCCCGCCTGGAGCTGCTTGACCGCCTGCAGGGCACTGCTTATGAAGGCTATGAACGCACGATTGATGTCCACATCCGCAACCTGCGCACCAAGGTCGAGCCGGACGCCTCCAATCCAAAATACATCGAGACGGTGTACGGTGCCGGCTACCGTTTCACCACTCGCGATTAATCCATAGAAACTTGCTATGCACTCACTGCGTACCAAACTTATCCTCGCCTTCCTGCTGGTCGGCCTGACCGGTTCTGTGCTGGTCGCGGTCATCGTCCAGCGCCGCACCCGCCTGGCATTCAATGACTTCATTCTGAACCGCGAACAACAGACCCTGGTGAACAACCTGGAGCTGTACTACCAGCGCAATGGGGACTGGGATGGCTTACAGGTCAGCCTGCTCACCCTGCTGGTGAGCTCGTCAGGACCAGGAGATGTGCGTGACTTTGGGCGGGATTGGCAGGGCTTGACCTTGGCTGGAGCAGACCGGGTGGTACTCTTCAGCCTCCGGCCCGAGCAGGTGGGAAAAACGTTATCAAGCAGAGAGATCGATCGGGCTGTTACCCTGGAAGTGGACGGCGAGGTGGTCGGCTGGCTGCTGCTGACGCCCACCGTGCGAGAGTGGGTGGCCGAATCAGCAGAGGGAGTCTTCCTACGCAATGTGAACATCGCTTCCCTGGTGAGCGCACTGGTCGCCACGCTGCTGGCACTGACGCTGGGCAGCTTTTTGGCGTTAACCCTGACCCGCTCGCTGCGCGAGCTGACCGAGGCGACGGTCGAGATCGCCAAAGGCCGCTTCGGCAAGCAGGTGATGGTGCGCTCGGATGATGAACTGGGCGAGCTGGCGACCTCCTTCAACCAGATGAGCCTGGACCTGGAGCGCGCCACCCAGGCGCGCCGCCAGATGACCGCCGATGTTGCCCACGATCTGCGCTCGCCGTTGAGCGTGCTCTCCGGGTATGCTGAGGCGCTGAGCGACGGCAAGATCGCCGGCTCCCCTGAGGTCTACAACATCCTGCACCAGGAGACGGTCCACCTCAGCCGCCTGGTGGAGGATCTGCGCCTGCTCTCGCTGGCGGATGCCGGCGAGCTGCAACTGCTGATTCAATCCTTCTCTCCGCAGGCGCTGTTGGAGCGCACCGCTGCCCGCCACGCCGTGGCTGCCGAACAGCACAACATCAGCCTGAGCGTCTCCGCAGATCAGGGCTTGCCCAACGTTAATGTAGATATCGAGCGCATGTCGCAGGTGCTGGATAACCTGATCCTGAACGCCTTCCGCTACACCCCTTCCGGCGGCGAGGTGCGGTTGATCAGCAAGACCGCCAATGGGGACGTCTTGCTGCAGGTCCAGGACAGCGGCAGCGGGATTATCTCCGAAGACCTGCCACATATCTTCGACCGCTTCTACCGCGGCGACAAAGCCCGCCGCGGCAGCGAGGAATCCGGGCTGGGCCTGGCGATCGCTAAATCCATCGTCAAGGCGCACGGTGGAGAGATCAGTGCTGAGAGCAGCCCCGGGCAGGGATCGGTATTTACCATCACATTGAAAAACCAGACCTGACAGGTTTCCTTAGAAGTCTGGTTGAAATTCTGTCTGTCTGAGACGCCGAGGAAGATCTCCAAGCTGCCTGTGAAAACCTGTCAGGTCTTCTTGAAAGACCTGGAAAATCCAAATAAATCCTCTATCAGTTCTTAATAATTTCTAAATACCTCCTCTTTATACTTGCCTTAACCCGCAAGGGATTTAAGAGGTGACTATGTCTCTAAAGAAGTTCCTTTACATGTTATTTGTTGTCATAGTGGCCGGGAGCGCAGCCCTCACCGGGGCAGTGGCAGGAGGAGCGCTGGTATACCGGACTGTCCAGCAGGAGCAGGCTGCCAGCCTGGCTGACACCAATCAGGGGATCCAGACGGTGGCTGTCAGCGAGCAGTCCCATTCGCTGGTGGTAAATACCACCAACGTGGAGAGCGCCGTCACCCAGGCGGTGCAGAATGTCGGTCCGACGGTGGTTACTGTGGTAGGCACCATCCCCAACCAACGCACCCCATTTGGTCAGACCGGCGAATCGACCGTCAGTGGCAGCGGGGTATTCATCTCTGCTGACGGCTATATTTTAACAAACAACCATGTCATCGAGAGCGCCCAGTCGATCAAAGTTATCCTCTCGGATGGCAGCAAGCGGGACGCATCCCTGTTGGGCACCGACCAGTATTCCGACCTGGCAGTGCTCGCAGTCGAAGGCGACGTGCCGGCTGTGGCGACCCTGGGCAACTCGGATGCGCTCAATCCCGGAGAGACGGTAATCGCTATTGGCTCGCCGCTGGGCGAATTCATGAACTCGGTCACAGTAGGCGTGGTCAGCGCCACCGGGCGCTCGATCGACACCGGCTATGGCTACCAGATCGAGGGCCTGATCCAGACCGATGCCGCCATCAACTCGGGCAACTCGGGCGGTCCGCTGCTCAACTTGGCCGGCCAGGTGATCGGCATCAACACGCTGGTAGTGCGCAACAGCAATAGCGGTGCTGTGACCGAGGGGCTGGGATTCACCATCCCGATCAACACCGCCAGTGTGGTGGCTCAACAGATCATCCAGAACGGCTATTTCTCCCGACCCTACCTGGGCATTACTTGGCAACAGATCACCCCACGCATTGCCAGCATGTACCGCTTGCCCGTCGAGTGGGGCGTCTATATCACCGACGTTGCCAACAACAGCCCCGCCAGTCACGGCGGTCTGCAAGACAGCGACATCATCACCGGAGTCGGTGACACGGCGCTGGACGAGACGCATGCCTACGTCAACATGCTGTTCCAGTACTTCCCCGGCGATACGGTCACACTGACGGTGAACCGGGAGGGGGATACACTTCAGGTGGATGTCATCCTGGGCGAATCCGGATCATAAAGGAATTAATTCCGAAAAAAGGACTGGAAGGGCAGGGAACCTGCCCATCCAGTCCTTTTTTCGGGGTACCTCTCCCGGAGGCGGCGAGGATTTATCTCCCGTCGTCCCACTCTTCCCGCAGCAACCCATAGATGAGCGTATCGCCGAGGCTTCCATCCGGCTGGCGCTTAGCCTGGCGCAGGTGGCCCTCACGGCGGAAGCCGCAGCGCTCCGCTACATGCTGACTGCGCAGGTTGGTCTCAGCGCAACTCAGGCTGACCCGCTGCGCCTCCAGGTTCTCAAAAATGAAGCCTAGCGCCGCACGGACCGCCTCGGTGACGAAGCCGCGCCCCTCATGCGCCTGGTCTGCCATGAAACCGACCTCGAACTCGGGCGTCTCCCAGTTGACCGGGCCGATGTACACCTGGGCGACGAACTCGCCCGAGACCTTGTCGAAGGCGCCCAGGAAGAAGCAATTCCGGCTGACCCAATCCGCCGCCAGCGTGCGCACCAGCGCCTCCGCTTCTGCCTCGGATTTGGGGCTCAGGATAGAATTGTCGGCTTCGTAGCGCTGCAAATGCTGGCGGTTGCGCTGTCCGGCTGCGAAGTAGACCGGCCCATCCCCGGCCTGATAAGGACGGAGGAGAAGACGGCCGGTTTCGAGGCGAGTGGGGAGGTCGAGGAGCATTTTGTTCATTTCAAATACCCCTACCAGAGCAGGAAACCCCGCGGACCAAAGCGCTTCAGCAATATTGAGTCCACGCCCAGGGCTCTTCCCGCATGGGTGATGAAGGTCACGCCGAGGATGCCGATTGGCATCCAGTAAGCCCAGATCCAATCCTGCCCAAAGGTAGCCAGGAAAGTGTTGAGCAGGAAGAAGATCCCCGCAAGGCTGAACAAGGGGGTCAGCGCACCTACCAGCAGCGCCAGTCCCAGGAGACCTTCGGTGATCATTTGGAAGGGGGCAAACACACCCCGGATCGGCAAGATGACACCCTCAATAAAACCGGCATACCAGGTCAGTGGATTCTCTGACTGCGGGAAAATATCGGTGAAGAACTCCAGCAGGCCATCCGGGGTGTAGAACCCCCGCACCAGGTTGATCAGCCAGGTGCTCAAAAACATCACCCCCATCAGCATACGCAGCAGGGCGATCCAGGATAAGGATACTTGTGGGCTCGCGTTTCCGAATAGCTTCTTCATCAGCCAGATCCTCCTTTTAAAATGATATACTTAAATTATATCTTATCGGTGTCCTGGCGATGCTCTCAGCAAATCCCCAACCTCTACCAGCCCACAACCCGGCTTCTCTCTCAATGAAGCTGTGGGTCTATACCAACTACGACTGCAACCTGCGCTGCACCTACTGCCTGGCAGAATCCAGCCCCACAGCCTCCCGCCGCCTCATCGGGCTGGCGACGGTGGAGCGGATCGTGGATGAGGCGGTGGATCTGGGCTTCGAACAGCTATATTTCACCGGCGGCGAGCCGTTCCTGCTGGAGGATATCTACGCCATGCTGGCGTATGCCTCCGAACGGCTGCCGACCACCGTGCTGACCAACGCCATGCTGTTCCGGGGGAGGCGTCTGGAACGATTGGAGGCCATCCGAGACGAGCGCTTGGTCATGCAGGTCAGCCTGGATGGATGCCGCCCGGAGCAGCACGACCCGTACCGGGGCGCCGGCAGCTGGCAGAAGACCATCGCCGGCATTGCCAGGCTGCAAGAACATGGCTTCCGGGTGCGCATCTCGACCACCGAGACGCCCGCCAACGCACAGCATATCGAGGATATCTGCAGCTTCCGCCGCTCCCTGGGCATCGCGGATGCCGATCATTTCGTGCGCCAGCTGGCAAAGCGAGGCTTTTCCCTGGAGGGGATGGAGGTAAGCAAGCAGAGCGTGGTGCCGGAGATCACGGTCAATGCGCAGGGGGTCTTCTGGCACCCCATGTCCACGGACCCGGATATGCAGGTCAGTGTGCGTATCTTCCCGCTGGCGGAGGCGGTAATGCAGGTGCAGCGGGAGCTGGAAGCCTTCGCCCAGGCGGACCTCACTGAAGCGCAGGAATTCAAGTGAAGCGGCTGAAACCGGCTCCCGTTGGGAGCGATAGAAAAGCTTCAACCCCCACGGTTTAAGGAATATCGACCTCTGCCAGGAACTGGCGGGTGTGCCCCAGGCGGTCTGCCGGCAGCCCCAACAGCTCTGCTTTCAGGCGCTGGAGATCCTGGATGGTGTCCACATCATACCACTGTGGGGTGAGGGCGGCGCTTAACCCCGCCCTGGCAGCCTGCTGCAGCGTTTGCGCCAGCACCTGCGGCGTGCTCCAGGCAATCCCCTGGAACAGACTGGCTTGCAGCTGTTTCAGACCGATCAGGTAATACCCACCATCCTGACCTTCACCCAGTACCAGTGCATACTGCTCCAGCAGCGCGGCCGCCTGCTGGAGGTAGACCCGCGGCAGGGAGGGTCCATCGGCGTTCAGCGCCAGCACCTGGTGGTAGCCCGCCTCGAACAGGCTTTCAAAGGCCTGTTCCAGGCAATCGCCAAGATCTACACCCTCGATCGGCAGCAGCCGGGTGCCATCCGGTGTGATCTGCTCGAAATATAACCGGAAGTCTGGGGGTGAGATCGCCAGTGCCAGGTCAGCCCAGTCCAGGGCTGCCAGCCCATCGATGGTATCGCACAGCAGCGCCTCATAAAGCCGTGCCGCCTGCTCAGGCGTGAGTGGCGGAGAGAGGCGGGTCTTGGTCATCCCGGCCTCCGGCGCTTTAGCCATGATCACCACCACGGTATCATTCATTACTGCTCGCTGCGGGAATACTTCAGGATGGTACGCAGAATATAATAGGTCGCCAAAATGGTGCCGCGCAGGGTGCCACTGATCTTGGATCGACCAGCCTGGCGGGGATGGCAGGTGACGGGGATCTCACGGATGCACCATCCCCGGCGGGCAGCCCGGGTGATCATCTCGGTAGGCCAGCCGTAGGTCATTTCGTGCAGCTCGAGCTGTAACAGCTTGAGCCGATCCACAGCCCGGAAGGGGCTGAGGTCAGTGACCGGAAGCCGGTACAATCTACGGATCAGCTGCGCGCAGAGCCAGTTGCCCAGATACTGGTGCCAGGGCATAGCGCCCGGCTCCACCCGGCCTGCCAGGCGAGAGCCAAGCACCAGGTCGGCCTCACCGGCAATCAGCGGAGCGATCAATTGGGGGATGTGAGACGGCTCATCTGCCCCATCGGCATCCATGAAGATCACCAGATCACCGGCGGCTGCGGCCAAGCCCGTCGCACAGGCCAGACCATAACCAGGCTGGGGCTGCAGGATTACCATTGCCCCCGCTGCTTGCGCGATTCGGCAGGTGTCATCCCCAGAACCACCATCCACCACGATGACCTCCGTTTCAGGTCTGGCGGGGAGATTTCGCAGTACTTTTCCAATGCTCTCGGCCTCGTTCAGTGCTGGGATGATGATGCTCGTTTGCATGCTGCCTATTTTGCCTCAACCTGAAATGATTGGCAAGGAATATGATAACATTCGACCCAATACACACTCAAATACATGGACGATTAGATAATCATGGAAATACAATTCCGCCTGCGAGCCTGGCTGGACCGTGCCTGGATCATTGTAACTCTGATCTTGTTGGCCTCGGTCGCACAAGCGGCTCGCAGCGGACGCCTGTGCCAAGAGATGGGCGTGGATTTCCGGGGCTATTATGCTTCGGCGCAAATCGCCTGGCAGAGGGGTTTTGCTGAAATCTACAACCTGGAGACACAAGCCGAGTACCAATCTGTTCTGGTCTACCGCTGCCCGATCCCAACAGACCAACCACCCCTGCCGGTTGCCATGCCGTATCTGCCTCTATTTGCAGTCATTTTCCTGCCGCTGACAGCTCTGGACCTTACCACCAGTTACATCTTATGGACTGTTCTCAACCTGACGATCTTCCTGCTTTATCTGTTCCGCGTTTCCAGGGCGCTGGGGGTGCAGATCAGCTTCTGGCGTATGCTGCAATGGGGATTGTGCCTCCCGCTGATCGCCAACCTGTATCTGGGACAGGTGAACGTGATCCTGATGGTTTTCCTGGGAGAATTCGGTCTGGCTTTCTCCCGCAGCCGGGCTTTCACCAGCGGACTGATCCTGAGTGCATTGCTGGTCAAGCCACACGTCCTGATCCTGCTGCTGCCCGGGCTCATCCTGCGCCGAAGCTGGCGAGTGCTGCTGGGGTTCCTGGCCGGCTCCGCCATCCTGGTGGGTGGGTCTCTGCTGCTGTCTGGGTGGGAGGGATTCTCCGCCATGGCCCGGCTTACATACCAGTTTGTTGGGCCATTGATCCAGACCGCGCCCACGATGATGAACTGGCGCTCCCTGGCGCTCAATCTGGAACAGGTCATCCCCGGCTGGCTGGCCTGGGGAGCAGCAGCCTGCGGGGCGATCCTGATCGCCGGGCTGGTGCTGCGCCTCTGGCTGCGCCGAGAAGCCACCTCCTCGACGCAGCTCCTTCTACTGGTGACTGCCACCTACCTGGGCACGCTCACCGTCGCCTGGCATTCTCACTTCTATATGCTGGTCTTGCTGGCGCCCTGGCTGCTCTGTATTTATAAGCAGGGAGTGCTTCCGTTCAAGGTGGCGGCGAACTGGCTGCTGGGACCGCCCCTGCTCTACCTGGTGGCTACTCTGCTCAGCCCAGCATTTGTGCGCAATGGATTTGGATTGGGGATGCTGGCCTTCGCCATTGTTCTGCTGTTCTTAACCAACCGGGTCTTGAGAGCAGGTTCAGGGGATTTTGGAATAAACAACAGTACTTATTTTTTATGAAGCTTCTCCAAGCCTGTAATGGAATACCCCCGTACTCTTCGCCAGGAAGGAGACGCGGCTCATCCAGCGGTAGGAGGCCACGCGCGGCATGACCATCTGCTCAAAGAACAAGGCAATATCTTCGATGAAGTGGGTTTCTTCCATAGAATGGGTGAGCACCGAAACCTCCTGCGAAGGGTATACAATACAGTATAGGTCGTTTTGAAAGTTTTGTAAGTACTAAACGTTCGAAACTATAAAATATCTCATAATTCAGAGTCAGATCCTTGAGTTTCACCTGCTAATAATCCAGGAATGGACTACAATTAACCCTCAGCAATACTCGTCAGGGTGATGCAACAATCCCGGTGGGGACAGACAGACAGCCACCCTGCCGGAGGGGTTATGCGAGAAAGCTCCACTGTGCCAGTCATCTTGAAGGACGCATTCTGGTCGGGGCGGTTGGAGACCAACGCCCAGCGGGCCATCTTACACCAATGGGAGCAGCTCGAAGCCAGCGGCTGCATTGCCAACTTCCGCATCCTGGCGGGCGTGCAGCCGGGCTTTCGGGAGGGCTGGTTCTTCGCGGACTCGGACGCGTATAAATGGCTGGAGGCTGCCTCCCGCATCACCGCCAGCCACCCCTCCCATGAACTGAGCTGCCTGATGGATGGCTTCATCGCCCTGCTGAGCTGCGCCCAGGCGCCTGACGGCTACCTGTACACCTACAACCAACTCCACTTCCCCGGCAAACGCTGGGTCAACCTGCAGATCGAACACGAATTGTACTGCCACGGTCACCTGATCGAGGCGGGTGTCTCGCACCACATCGCCACCGGTCGGGATGACCTGCTGCACATCGCCCGCCGGGCTGCCGACCGCATCGTGGAAGATCTGTGGGGGGCTGGTCCAGAATGCACCGACGGGCACGAGGAGATCGAGATCGCCCTGCTGCGGCTCTACCGCCTGACCAAGGAAGCGGCCTACCTGGAGCTGGCGCAGCAGATGCTCGAGCAGCGCGGGCGCATGCGTGGCTTTGCCCGCATGCTGGTGGAGCAAAAAGGCAGCGCGGAGCAGAGGGCCAAATTCGTCAAAGAGCAACGCCAGGCTTTCCTGACTGCCCACCCGGAGCAGGCTATCTACCAGCTCCCGCCGGGAAACGCGGCCAAGCAGCCGCCGGGCAGCCGCCTGCGCTGGAAGCTGAACGCATTGAGCGGTAAATACTTCCAGCAGCATGTGCCCCTGGCCCGGTTGAGCGTGCCGGTGGGCCACGCGGTGCGCTTCGGCTACCTGGAGACGGCGGCGGCAATGTTGGAACGGGAATTGGGCGGAGCTGAGGAGGGCGGGGATGAGAGGCGCGCTTACCTGCCCGCCATGCGGCAAGCCTGGGAGCACATGGTGACGCGGCGCATGTATGTGACTGGCGGGCTGGGGGCGTTAGCCTCGCTGGAAGGCTTTGGGGAGGATTACGAACTCGACCCTGAGTTCGCCTACGCCGAGACCTGTGCTGCGCTGGCGGGGATGTTCTGGAACTGGGAGATGGCGCAGCTCACCGGGGAAGCCCAATACAGCGAGCTGTTCGAGTGGCAGCTGTACAACGCGGCCGCTCCCGGCATGGGCTTGAGCGGCGAGACCTATCTGTACAACAATCCGCTGGCCTGCCGCGGCGGGGTGACACGCAAGGCCTGGTACGCTGTGCCGTGCTGCCCATCCAACCTATCGCGCACCTGGGCTGATCTGGGTAAATATATCTACACCAGCGGGCCGGAGGCCCTGACCGTTCACCAGTACATCAGCAGCCGGGCTGACTTTAAACTGGCGGGCGGAGCGGTGCAGGTGGAAATGACCTGCGGGCTGCCCTGGGAAGGCAAGGTTCGTTTACGCCTGCAGCCGGCAAGCGCGGTCGAGTTCAGCGTTTCGTTGCGCATCCCTGCGTGGGCGGCTGAGGCTACCCGGGTAACGGTCAACGAGCAACCGGTCGAATTGCCGCGGGTTCCCGCGGGCCTGTCGCAAACCGCCAGTGGCTACGACCCGCGCCTGAGCCGCTTCGTCCACCTGCTCCGCACCTGGCATGCTGACGATATTATCGAAATGCGCCTGGAGATGCCCATCATTCTGCGGCATGCCCATCGCAGGGTCAAAGGGCATGCCGGGAAGGTTGCTCTCACCCGGGGGCCGCTGGTCTACTGCCTGGAGAGCAGCGACAACCCTGGCGTGGACCTGTTCAGCGCCCGCCTGCGCCTTGACTCGCTGCAGGTTGAATGTGCGCCTGACTTGCTGGGCGGTATTAGCGTGCTGCGCGGCGAGACGGATAGCGGTCTGCCGCTCACTTTCATCCCCTATTGCCTGTGGGCAAACCGAGGCGAGTCGCAGATGAATGTGTGGGTTAGGTCATAGAAAAGGGAAATCAGAGAGGACCAGCTGCTCGAGGAGGGAGAGGGGCATGGCGCCGTTCTTGAGGATCACATTGTGGAATTGGCGCAGGTCGAACTTCTCGCCCAACGCCTGGCGGGCTTTCTCACGCAGCTCGAGGATCTTAAGCTCACCGATCTTGTAGGCGCAAGCCTGCCCGGGCATGACGATGTAGCGCTCGATCTCACTGACCACCGTCTCGGGAGCGCTGCCGGTGTGCTGTGACATGTAGTCGATGGCCTGCTGGCGCGTCCAGCGCATGGCGTGGATGCCAGTATCTACCACCAGGCGCACGGCGCGGAACAGCTCGGAATCCAGGTAACCTAGCTCACTGTAGGGGTCGCCGGCGTAGAAACCATTCTCGCGAGCCAGCTTCTCGGCGTACAGCGCCCAGCCCTCGGCGTAAGCGGTGAAGGGCACCAGGCGGCGGAAGAAGGGCACGCCGCGCAGTTCCTGGGCGATGGAGAGCTGGAAGTGGTGTCCGGGGATGCCTTCATGGTAAGACAGCGTCTGCATGCCAAATTTAGACACTTCATTCATGTCACGCAGGTTGGCAAAGAAGACCCCCGGTCGCCCACCGCCAAGGTCAGGGATCTGGTAGTATGCCCCGGCGGAGGTCTTCTCGCGAAACTCGGGGACTCGCTCCACCTTCAAGCCTGCCTTGGGGCGGATATCGAAGAGACTGTCCAGATTGGCGCTGACGTGGTCGAGGATGCGCTGGTATTCGGCCAAAGCCTGCGCCCGACCCTCGTCTGTATTGGGGAACAAGAAGCGTTGCTCTTTGGCAAACTCCAACAGCTGACGTGGAGCATTCTCAACATTCTGATACCCCAGCCGATCCAGGATGGCCTTCATCTCGCCCTCAATGCGCTCTACCTCCTTCAGTCCTGTGGCATGCACCTGCCCGGCATCCAGGTCTGTGGTGGTATTGCTGCGCAGGCAATGGGCATAATAGGCCTCTCCGTCCGGCAGCTTCCACACACCATCGTCATCGGTGGCTTTGGCTTCCAGGGAGGTGAAATAGGCGATCATTTTCTGGTAGGTCGGATAAACGACTGCCTGGATCTGGACCTCAGTGTCCTTCAACAGTGCCTGCTGTTCGTTCTCGCTCAGCTTGAGCTTGCCCAGTTTATCCTTGAAGACGGTGTAGAGCGGGTTCTCCGTCGCAGGCTGCCCAACGAAGGCCGTCATTTCGTCCAACACACGGCGGATGACGAAGCGCGGCGGGATGACGCCCTTCTGCTCGCATACATGCAACCCTTCCAGCACCTGGTCGAATTTGACCCCGAACTTGCTCAGCCGCTGGTTGTAGTTACGCGCCTCCAGCTTGCTGACCACCGGATGCAGGGTGAGCATCAGGTTGGGCAATTCGGACTGGATGCCGAACATCTGGTTGAGCGGGTAATTGTGGAAGCGGAACGGCTCCGTGCACACCTGGTCATCCAGGAACCAATCCATGATATCCGTGGAGAGTAAGGTATCCCTGGACTGCCGGCGCCGCTCATAGCTACGCAGGATGTGCAGGTCTTTCTTCAGGCGCTGGAACTGGCGGGTTTCATAGGCCACCGAGGCGTCGGCCAATTTAGCATTGTGCCCGTGCAGACCCAGCTTCTCGAGAAAGCCCAGCATGGTCAGCAGCTCGGGGCTTTCCAGGGCGATGCGGGCGAAGACCCGCAGGTAGAGCAGTTTAATATGCCAGGGCTTGCCCCAGATCAGGCTGACCAGGAACCAGGCGAATAGTGCCAGGATAATTGCTAGCAGAAGCCTATAGAAGATCTCCATGATTGTCTCCTTAGAAATAAGAGATTAAACATTAACACAAAGAGCACGAAGGATACACAAGGGTCACCAAGCTTTTTTTATTTATCTCGTTCCTGCGCTCTGGTTAGGATTGCAGCCTGGAGGGTGTGGCGGCTAATCTCACGCCGCAGAGCGGCGGAACTGCGGTGACAACGCAGAGCGTTGTCACCAGAACACGAGCGTTGTCACCAGAACAAACCGCGCTGTGCGGCGCAACTGCGACAGTCAATAGCCTGCCTGGACATCGACCCGATTGGGCACGTGCTCACCGCGCGCTACCGCATTGAGCAGATCAGCCAGGTGAATCATGCGCAGGGTTTCTGTCTCGGTGCTGGCGCCCGCGCGATGCGGACTGAGCACCACATTGTCCAGCGCATGAAATGGGAAATCGGCAGGAGGTGTATTCTCCCATTCGGTCTCAGAGCGGGGATACCGATACCAGACATCCAGCCCGGCTGCGCCCAGGTGTCGGCTGGCCAGGGCATGGTATAAGGCTTCCTGAGCAACAATCGGGCCGCGCCCAATATTCACCAACACCGCACCCGGCGGTAAAAGCGATAATTCTGAAGCACCGATCAGCCCTTCTGTGGCAGGGGTTGCTGGCAGGGCAATGTCCAGGACATGAACCCGGGGCAGCAGCCCAACCAGGTCCCTGGGATCGTGGACATCCACCGGATAATCAAAACGAATATGGCGGTCCAGATGACGCCGGATGGCCAGCACCTGCATCCCTAGCGCATGGCAGACTCGCCCAATCCGCTGACCAACCTGCCCAAAGCCCAGGATCAGGACAGTTTTACCATCCAAAGACAATGCCGGTGGCGGGTTGTAGCGCGGTCGCCAGTCATCATCCCGCAACGCCCGGTCGCAGGGTACGATAAACTTGGCGGCTGCCAGCATCAACGTGACTGCCATCTCAGCCGTCAGAGCGGCATTATGGTGCAGGTTGTGGACTGCCAGCCCGGGGAAATCTTGCAGCAGGGCGCGGGTGGACTCCGGTATTCCAGCAAAGGGGATGACCAGCATGCGCAAGGTTTGACTGGCGGTGAGGTGTTCCCGGTGCGGCCGGCCAGCCACCAGGACCTCATAAGCTGCCTCCGCAAGCGCATGCGGACCGGTGGTCAAGTGGATGCGAGGATCACACCTGCTCCTGAGCAGAGCAAGAGCGGCGGGATCAGGAGTTTGCAGCAGGTGGACTGTCAGCGCAGATCTCAATCAGACCCTCCTGAAGGCGTGGTGCACCCAGCGGTTCATGCCGGCCCGCTTGCGCACCTGGTAGCATTCGACCCGGGCATACCCGGCTTCGGCCAACCATGGGCGGATGTCTTCTTCCGCCAGATATACCGCCACCGGCGCCAGCCGGATGGTATACCCCAGCACCCGCCGCAGGCCCTCGCGGTCCTGCTGCAACAGCCGCCCGTAGGGCAGGTCGGTGACCAGCGCATCGGCCGTCTGCGTGCATTGGCTTGCGTCGCCCAGGGTTACAGCGGCCGGGTAACCAAAGTGCGCCAGGTTGTGTCGGGACATGCCGGTCATTTTGAAGTTATGGTCCATGCCGTAGGCCTGCAAGCCCAGGGACTCAGCTTCCAGCAGGATCGAGCCGGTGCCACAGAACGGGTCCAGGATCGTTCGAGCGGGGGGCGCCACCAGGTTGACCAGAGCGCGCGCCAAGCGGGCGGATAGCGAGCTGGAGGTGCGGTAGGGCTTGGTGTCGTGCTGCCGGTAATCCCGGGTCGGCTGCGCCAGGATCTCGCCGAACCACAGCTGGTGCGCCTGTGCGACAACCACAAAGCGGTGGCGCGGATGGTTCAAGTCCGGGTAAGCCTGCAGCGCCTCCGCTGTAGCAAGCACAACCTGCGGCTTGGGTAGTGGGGCTTGCGGCCATAGACTGAGGTATTCCACGCGGAAGTCTTCGGCATCCACCGGCAGCTCGGCGATCTGGACGCATAATTCATCCAACCCGGCTGCTTCTGCAAGGCAACGCACGCCCATGGTAATGAATGCTGCCTGGGCTACGCGGTCCACTCGCTGGCAGACTGCCACACCCTGGGCATCTGGGATGCCGCCGGTGAGGGCCTGGCACTCCGCACTGACCAACACGTTCCCCGGCAGCCGGGCACATACGGCACGCAGTTCATCCATGGCGGAAGTATAACCCCGTCCAAAGAGATTGTGCTAGAATCTACCAGTCTCGGCGATTGAAATCGCATCTACAAGAGCACAAAGCCGGACCTGCACTGGCTACCGGCCAATCCACACAGGTGAATCTGGCAGGCCTAATTACAACGGCCGGGTTCCCATAATTCCACACCACTCTGGAGCCCTCCATGGAAGAAAAATCTGGCGTCCGCATCAGCCGCAAATCCTTCATCCAAGCCGTCGCCATCATCTTTGCCCTGATGATGGTGGCGGGCATTCTCACCCGTCTGATCCCTTCCGGGCAGTACGCCCGCACCACGGTGGACGGCCGCGAGGTGATCGATGCTACTCAATTCAGCTTGGTGGAACGCCCGGATTACCCCATCTGGCGCTGGTTCACCGCACCGTTCGAGGTGCTGGCAGGCACGGATGGCTTCACCGTCATCGCCATCATTCTGTTCATTCTGCTGGTGGGGGTGGCTTTTGCGGTGATGGACAAGAGCGGCATCCTCAAAGCGGCCATCGCCTGGATCATCCAGGTTTTCGGCGGACGAAAATATGCCCTGCTGCTGGTAATCACCTTTTTCTTCATGGCGTTGGGCACCTTCTTCGGCATCTTCGAGGAGGTCATCCCGCTGGTACCGATCGTCATCGGGTTGGCCTACTCGCTAGGCTGGGATTCGCTCACCGGATTGGGCATGTCCGTACTGGCGACCAACGTGGGCTTCTCCACGGCCGTCTTCAATCCCTTCACCATCGGCGTAGCACATCGCCTCTCCGGACTGCCGCTCTTCTCCGGAGCCGGTCCGCGGGTGGTCTTATTCATCGGGGTATATACCATCCTGGCAATCTTCCTGACCCGCTATGCCCGCAAGATCGAACGCCATCCTGAGAAATCCCCTGTCTTTAATGAAGATCACGCAGCCCGCGGTAAATACACCTTTGATCTACAACAGGTCTCGGCCGCCCCGGACCCGCACATGCGCCGGGCGGGCATTTTCCTGGCAGTCTTTTTTGCATTGATCCTGGCTGTGCTGGTGGCCTCGCCTATCGTGCCGCTCCTCTCCGATCTGGCCTTGCCGCTGACCGGCCTGCTGTTCGTCATCGGAGGCATCGGTTCGGGACTGATCGCCGGCGCCGGAAAAGCGGCCTGGCGGGCTGCCTGGGATGGCTTCGTCGGGATTGCCCCCGCCATCCCCCTGCTGATGATGGCTGCCAGCGTCAAGCACATCGTCGCCTCGGGCGGCATCCTGGATACCATCCTGCACTGGGCCTCCACCCTGTTCACTGGCACCAGTCCTTTTGTAGCAGCCCTGATGATCTACAGCCTGACCCTGGTGCTGGAGCTGTTCATCACCTCTGGCTCAGCCAAGGCGCTTCTGCTTATCCCTATCCTGATGCCTCTAGCTGACCTGGTGGGCGTCAACCGGCAGATCGCGGTCAGCGCCTACTGCTTTGGCGACGGCTTCTCGAACATGGCTTATCCCACCAACGCGGCTCTGCTGATCACGCTCAGCCTGACAGTGGTACCCTATGCAAAATGGTTGAAATGGCTAATGGGGTTGTGGTTCTGGGTGATGCTGGCGACGGTGGCGTTCCTGGCCATCGCGGTGGCGATCAATTATGGGCCGTTTTAAAATGCTCACCGCAGAGATGGCTGAGAAAACCTTTAATCCACAGATTACGCAGATTTTCACAGATCGGATATAAAAATAAAACATTAACACAAAGGACACAATGAAGACACAAAGGTTACAAAGATAACTATTATAAAATCTTGGTGATCTTTGTGAGTCCTTTGTGCTCTTTGTGTTAATGTTTAATGTTTTTTCTTTTATCCAGCCCACATATCAAAAGTGAACATGGTGGCCATGAGGCCCATCAGCAGGACGCTGAGGATGGTCCACAGGCGGTCGAAGACTGGGTTACGCCCCAGGTGGCTAAGGAACAGGAACAGCGGCGGGGCGGCCAGCACGTAACGATGCATGCCCTGCGCCGGACCGCTGGTCCAGGAGAGCAGCACCACCAGCAATCCAAACTGAGCAATATCCGGATAGCGCTTCAGCCCATAGAAACAGGCGATCAGGGCCAGGACTATGGCGCCCCACTCCACCGCATAGTAGGCGGCTGCCTGCGGATTACTCCCATACAACGCCCGGAAAGCCTCAGACCAGGAAATGAAGGTTGAGCCTAGCGAGAGCGGACCGCGGCCGAAGAAATTCTCCTCTACCGTGCCAAAGGCCATCCCTAAATAGGATACCCGCCACACAATGAAGAAAAGCGCCGGGGAGAGCGCTACCAGCCCATTCCACAGGATACGCCAAGGCAGACCCCGCTCATAGATCTGGCGCCATTCCAGGTCGAGGTCCAGCCACTCGCGCTGCTCCAACCAGGAGGCAAACAATGGGACAACCAGCGCTACGCCCACAGCGCGGGTGAAGGTGGCAAAGATCGCCAGTAGCGCCGCCCAACCCGGGTGACCCCGGCGCAGCAGCACCAGACTGCTGAAGGCCAGGCCGACGAACAGCCCTTCCGTGTACACCTGCGCCAGGAAGAAACCACTGGGAAAGATCAGCAAGTAGAAGGCTGCCCGCAGCCCGCCGGCCTCATCCAGCTCCTGGCGAGCCAGCTCATACAGCGCCAGCATACCCGCCAGCGTGCCAAGCAGCGAGACGGCCACGCCTGCCAGGGTGACCGTGGCTACTTCGGTCAAGCCCAGCAGGGTCAACGGCCAGGCGAGCAGGCGGGTCACCAGCGGGTAGAAGGGGAAGAAGGCATAGCTCAATGGGATGCCCGCCCGCGGCACGCCGGTGCTGGTGGGGATAACGAACGGCCAGAAACCGCCCCCGGAGGGCATGTCACCACCCACGTTGATACGCTGGATGGCGGGGTCTTCGTACCCACCATTGGCAATCGCCAGATAATACTCCGAGTCCCAGGAGACCTGGGCTTTCAGGAAGGGATCGGTCAGATATTTCTTGCCCTGCTGGCTATTGATGGTGGTTTCGCTGGGCGTCCAGGAGAGTGCCTGGTCTGGCCGCATCAGGTTGAAGCGGGCCGGCACCAGCGCCTGGTAGGCGAGCATAATGCCGACCCAGCCCAGCCAGATGAAAAATACGGTGCGCCTTGAACGATGGCGGAACATGGCAGCCTATTTCTCCATCCCGGTGATAAGCATATCGCGCATAAAGTAGCGCTGTGAGATGAACAGCACAATCACCGGGATGATCATCACCAGCAAGGCGCTGGCCTGCAGTACATTCTGGATCGGCGCCAGGCTCTGGAAGTTCTGCACACCGAAGGAGACCGGCGCCAGGTCCGGGCGGATGCCCAGGTACAGCGCCGCCTGGCGGGTCTCGTTCCAGGCGTAGTAGAAGTGCAGCAGCGCTACGGTGATGACCACCGGCCAGGTTTGCGGCAATACCACCGAAAACAGAATACGCAGCGGTCCGGCGCCATCCAGCATGGCTGCCTCGTCCAGGTCCTTGGGGATGCTCTTGAAATTCTGGCGCAGTAGGAAGATGTATACCGCATTACCGAAGAAGAGCGGGACCAGCAGCGGCAGCCAACTCCCGTTCCAATCCAGGACACGCACAACCATGAAATAGGTCGGGATGAGGGTGACCTTCTCAGGGATCAGGATGGTGGCGATCAAAATGTAGAACAGCAGGTTGCCGCCGGGCAGCGGAAAGCGCGAGAATCCATACGCCACGATGGTGGATGAGATCAGCACGCCGATCTCCCCGATCACCACCAGCGCCAGCGAGTTCTGCATCATCCTGGGGAAACGGGTGGCACCGAAGAGCAGGTCGAAATTATCCAGCGTTGGGGAGAACTCATACACGCCGCGCAAAGTCCGCCAGCTGCCATCCCAATAGATCAGTCCCGCTTCAGGGTCCTGCGGATCCATGAACTCGGAAGCCTTCGGCCCAGGCTTCACCAGTGCCAGCTGGCGGACGCCAGCCTCGAAAGGCACGTTATAGATACGATAGTCTTTCCCCGCGTAGGAGTAACGCAGCTGGCGAGCCGGATAGACCGGCGCATAGCGATCCCCCAGCTGCTCGGAGGGGGTGAAGGCGGTGATAACCATGAACAGAATGGGGAACAGGTACACCACCAGCAATCCGATCACCATCAGGTTCAACAGCCCGCTGCCAAAGGAGTCCCATACACGCAGAGATAGATAGCCGCTGGGTGCGTACCAGCGCTGGCGCAGTTTACTAATGATATCAGGGAGGGTTCGGCGAACTGGCGACATGCTCAATGCTCCTGATCCGGAAAATACACCCAGCGCCGGGAGGTTCTGAACAGGAGGATGACCACGATCATCACCAGGATGAAGAACATCCACGCCAGGCTGGAGGCGTAGCCCAATTCGAAATCGCCAAACATAACGTCGGAAATGTACCCATCCAGCGGCGAGCTGCTCCCGCTGAAGAAATTGCCGCGATCCAGCAAGATGACCCCACCGAAGGCGCCAACCAGGTTGATCACCAGCGTGAAGAACACGGCCGGCGAGATCAGCGGCAGGGTGATGGCGAAGAAACGCAGGATCGGCCCAGCCCCATCGATGCGGGCGGACTCTTCGATCTCCCTGGGCAGGCTGTGGAGCGCGGCCAGCATGATCAGCATGCCCGGGCCGATCGACCAGAGCGAACCGATCAGCATCAGCAGGGAGCGGATGCCCTCGGTATAGACATTGTCAAAGCCGGTCAGCCCCAGCGGTCCCAGGATCAGGCGGTTGAGCCAGCCGGTGGTCGGCTGCATGAAGCCCTGCCACATGAACAGCACCGCCACGCTGGGGATGATGCTGGGCAGGAAGAACAGCGTGCGCAGCAGGGTGCGACCCTTCAGCCGCGGGCTGCTGAGGAGGCTGGCCAGCCCGAGGGAGGCGACCAATTGGAGCGGCACGGTGAACAAGGCCAGGGCAAGGGTGGCAAAGAACACGTATCCCACCGCGGGGTCGCGCAGCAGGCGGGCATAGTTGTGCAGCCCGATGAAGCGAATGTGATCCGGGCTGAGCAGGTAGAAATCGGTGAAGGAGATGCCCAAGGATGCCAGGATCGGCAGCAGCTTGAACAGCAGCAGCCCCACCAGCCAGGGTGTAATGAGCAGCAGTCCAAATGCCCGGTCAAAACGCAAGAGCGATCTGGGTTGGCAGCGCCGCTCTGAGGAGGGTGTGGGATATTGAGGGAGGGTGGTCAAGGTTGGTCTTATAAAAAGCGTTGCAGAGGCGCAAAGAACGCAAAGAATGGATTAATCTAAACTCTGCGTTCTCAGCGTGCTATGCGGTGTAATCTTAAAAACTAAGCCGGCACGAAATACACATCCGTCGGCTTGAGCTTGCTGTTGCGCATGAACTGCGGACGCACGTCCATCCCGATCCAATCCAGCGAGGCCTGGGCGTGGTCAACGCCCAGCAGCCGGGTGAGCAGCAGCGTATTGACACCCTCCAACTCGATCAGCGCCAGCACGAAGGGTGTCTCGGGCAGGAACTCCTCCGAGCCAAAGTAGCATACGGTAAAGGCATGCACCTTGGCCGATCGGTCGGTGATGTCAATCCATTGCGTCTCTTCTCCCGAAGCCATGTGATGGCCGCGCGGATTGGCGTAGGTATAGCCGCTCTCGGGATCCTGGCTGGCGATCAAGTGACGATTGGTGAGCGCAGCGAACCAGGGACTATCCTGCCCGTAAGAGTGGAGATAAGTGATCTTATACTCCTGCTCGATGGTGATGGGCGTCATCAGCTTCAGCATGGCCAGAGCATCCGGGTCGGTCGAGATGGGGAAGGGGATATTGTGGACGATGAACCCGCCCAGTGTTTCTTCGCGTCGATCGGGCAGCTTAGCCATGGGACACCTCATTCTCGAGAACAGAAATACTCACATACGTGCCAGTGCCAGCGTGCGAGTGGATCGCCCCACGATGCGCACCTTTCACCTGCAGGGCATTGTCGCCAAAGTGTTTGCCGACAGTACTTTGCAACTGCCACAGGGCGAAGACAGCTTGCATCAGGCCAGTCGCACCTACCGGGTGCCCACAGGCGATCAATCCGCCGGAGGGGTTGACCGGGCAAAGCGGTTTATCGCTTAATTTCAGGCCATAATCGATCCCCGGCATGAAGGCCTTGCCCGAGGCGGCAAACGGTCCACCTTCGCCGTAACGGCACAGGCCCATGTCCTCATAGGTCTGGATCTCGCTGGAGGTATAAGCATCGTGCAGCTCGACAAAGTCCAGCTCGCCCAGCGGGTCGGAGATGCCGGCTTGCTTGTAAGCCAGGTTGCCGGCGGTGCGACCTGCCCGGAAGGAGTGAACACCGGGGTAGCGCGTGCCGTGATCCCACAGCCGCCGGTAGTAGGAGCGGGTCTCATCCGAGCTGCGTTCCTGCTCGGTGGCATAATTCTGCATGAAGTCATCATATTCGACGTGCGGACGGTCCGCCATACGCATGGCATCCGTGCCGCGCCCGACCCCCGTCACCTTGACCAGCGGGCGGGCAACCTGTGCCCCGGCTGCTTCCAGCTTGCGCAGCCCTTCCTCCGAGGCCAGAACCGTCACTGCCGCACCATCCGACATCACACAGATATCCAGCCGGGTGAGTGGCCAGGCCACCATCGGCGCGTTGCGTACATCGGCAATGGTGTAGCGATTGCGTTTCTGCGCATAAGAGTTGTGGTAGGCGTTGATGTGGTTTTTCACACTGACCGAAGCCATCTGCTCGACGGTGGTGCCGAATTCCTTCATGTGACGGGTGACCATCATGGCGTAGTAGCCAGAATAGAACCCGCCCACTGGATAATCGAAGGAACTATCCGAGGCCAGGGCAATGAACTCATTGCCTTTCCAGGTTTCTACATGGCTCATCGTCTCAAAGCCGTAGGCCACGCACACGTCCATCAGTCCGCTGGCAACCGACTTCCACGCCTCCTGGAAGCAGATCCCACCCGTTGCGCCACCACCTTCCACGCGGTGGCTAGGTTTGGGGCACAGACCCAGGTAGTCCTGGACCATAATGCCTGCCATCAACTGCCGGGCGAAGTGATCAGAGAAATAGGACGCCACCGAGCCATCTACCAGACCATTGAAGGTGGCAAAATCCAGGCCCAGGTCAGCGATCGAATAATCGTAGGCCTCCTTTACGATCGCTTGAAAGGTTTTATCCGGCCTGGCCTTGGCAAACTTTGAAACGCCGCCAGATACAACATACACAGGTCTCATAGGTCGTTCCTCCTTTATTTGGGTTGAAAAACTAGGATAAAGCACTTGCCCTGTCCGCCTCCGACCGCCGGAAGCTGGCCAGTGCGCCTGGGATCTGCCCTAAGCTTTGCCAGCCGCCTGTGCGCTTACCAGCACCCGCGCGGCAGCTTTGACGATCGGCGCATCCACCATCTTGCCATCCAGGGCAAAAGCCCCCTGCCCGGCTTGTTGGTATTTCTCAAATGCTTGCATCACGCGCCTGGCGTGAGCGATCTCCTCATCGCTGGGGGTAAACAGGCGCTGGACCTGTTCGACCTGGCTGGGATGGATGACCTGCTTGCCAGCGAAGCCCATCTGGGCACCCTGACAGGCCTCCGCCTCCAGCCCGGCCTGGTCCTTGAAGTTCACGTATACCATATCGATCGCCTGCAGGTCAAAGGCCGCGGCATGGGTAATCACCGCACTGCGGGCATAAAAGACCTCCCAGGCTTCTGGTGTGCGTTTGGCTCCCATGCTGGCAGCCATATCCTCAGCCCCGAAGATGACCGCCTCCAGGCGTGGATCAGCTGACAGTACCGAACGGATATCCACCACCCCCGCGGCTGTCTCAATCTGGATAATCAGGGCGATCCCACCTGCCAGCCATTCGTAGCGCTGCTCAGCCGCGGCAATCTGGGCACTGACCCACAGCACCTGCTCCGCCCTCTCGACCTTGGGCACCACAATCCCGTCCGGGTGTACCTCCATCCCCGCACTGAAGACCGCATCCAGGTCAGCCGCCTCCAACCCCGACCCCACGGCGTTGATCCGCACCAGCTTCTCCGAGAGACCGAAGTCGAGTATCTTCAGCGCCTCAACGATGGTCTGCCTGGCCTCCGCTTTACGGTTGACGGCTACACCGTCCTCCATATCCATACAGGCACAATCTACCCCCAACGTCGTGGCTTTGCGGATCTTATGTAGATCATCCCCAGGCATGTATATGAGAGCTCGACGGGCGCGCATCTGGGTCTCCTTTAGAGTCTGTGCAGGTGAAATTATATCAGCAGTCTACTGAGGAATATTTCCGAAAACTGGATATAATCAACCATACCTGAGGCTTTCTGATATGACCCTCCATTCTGAGATCCACGAACAACCTGCACGTCTCGA
>Ga0105106_10000267_pt1 | contig 37228 bp, 33 predicted proteins | sample PPLLaktember2015_5_FD_79109 | JGI IMG/M metagenome (GOLD analysis project Ga0105106, IMG submission 79109) | Freshwater sediment microbial communities from Prairie Pothole Lake near Jamestown, North Dakota, USA - PPLs Lake P8 Core (1) Depth... | ecosystem: Environmental > Aquatic > Freshwater >... | reverse complement strand
GGCCCTTCCGTCGCTGCCAGCGGTCGCCGGGTTGCCGTCGCCTGGTTCACTGCCGCAAACGACACTTCGCGCGTCAAGCTGGCGTTTTCGACCGACGCCGGCGCGAGCTTCGGGGATCCCGTCATCGTCGATGACGGCATGCCGCTCGGTCGCGTGGAGGCGGTGTTGCTCGACGACGGCAGCGCGCTGGTGAGCTGGCTGGAGGGATCGCCGAAGGGCAGCACGATGCGCGTGCGGCGCATCCGGGCGGACGGACAACGCGAAGCGGCAGTCACAGTCGTACCGTCCGGCACGGGACTCTCGAACGGATTTCCGCAGATGGTGCATGTGGGCGGCACGCTGGTGTTTGCCTGGACTGCCGGACGCGTGCGGACGGCCGTAATGCCCGTGCCCTGATCCGGCTGCAACTTCATGCGTCGCGGGCGACAAACCCCGCATAGATGATTCCGAAGACGTTTCGCCAGCCGGAAGCGTATTCCTGGCGCAGAATCGGCGCGATTTCGCCGAGCGACTCCCAGCCGCCGTGCGTCAGCGTGACACGGCTGCCGAATTCGGCCGGTGCGAACTCGACGTCGATCCACTGAGCGGACTCCGGCTCGCGCCCCGGATGCCAGCTGAACCGGATTCGCCGGCCGGGCTCGAGCGCCTGCACTGCGCCCCAGACATGGCGCGCGCCGTCGGGCGCGCGCTCCTCCACCGCACCGCCCAGGCTCGCATCAAGCCGGCAGCGTGTGCTTGCGTGGCGCGACAGCGAGTGCGTCGCGACCGGCCACCATTCCGCAAACTGTGCGGTGAACGCCGCATAGGCGCGCGCGGGCGGCGCCGGCAGGTCAATCGAGACGACGATGGGTTCGGGACTGTTCATGATTCCCTGAGCATACGCCGCGTGCTTCTGCCGCGTCCCGGCCGCTCCTGCGACGAAACGCGCCTGCGCCAGGACGGGCCGTTTCCCGAGGTCATCCGCCGGTCACACGGCGAGCCTAGAATTGCGGACATGGAATCCGTCGCGACCCTGCTGATCGTCATATTCCAGCTGTTCTTCGGCTGGTGCGGCGAGGAGCCGAAGGATTCGCCGCCTCCCGCGCGCTGCGAAACCTCCGGCGACTGCTGAAACGAGTCGCGGGCGAACGACGAATCAGGCCTTGCCGAGGATGCGTTCCAGCCGGTCCCGGTAGCTCCGGCTCAGCTTCAGTTCGTGACCGCCCTCCAGCGTGAGAAAGTACTCGCCGTTCGTGTGCGGCTTGAGCTTCCGGATGCGCCGGATGTTGACGATCGTCGAGCGGTGGACGCGCTGGAAATCGACCGGGTCCAGCCGCTCCTCGAACTGCTTCATCGTTGCCCGGACGACATGGGTCCGCCCTTCCGCGTGCACGCACATGTAGTCGCCCGCCGCATCGACCCATTCGATGGCCGCCACCGGAAGGCGCACGGTTTCGCGGCCGAGCCGGATCGGCAGGACGTCGGGGAACCGCCGCGGGATACCCTCCGCCCCGCGCGCGAGGAGCTCCTCCGCATCGAGCTGGCCTGCCCCCGTGACGCTCGCCAGGAGCGCCACGAGCTGTTCGCGGTGCTGTACCGACTTGCGCTGCGCAAACTGTTCCCGGACGTGCGCGAGCGTGCGTTCCAGGCGCTCGTCCACGAGCGGCTTCAGCAGGTAGTCGAGCGCATGCGCGTCGAAGGCTTCGATGGCATAACGGTCGAAGGCCGTCACGAACACGACCATCGGCATGCTGGTCTGCGGAATCCGGCGCAGGACCTCGAATCCGTCGATGCCGGGCATCTCGATGTCGAGGAACATCAGGTCCGGCGCATGCTCGACGATGGCTTCGAGCGCCTCGCGGCCGTTCGCGCATTGCGCAACGATCTGGAAATCCTTGAATGAATCCAGGCGCAATTCGAGCCCGCGCCGGGCGAGTGGCTCGTCATCCACGATGATTGCGCGTATCGGTCCGGCCATCGGCTTCAGACTTCCAGCGGGAGGCGCATCTCGACACGCAGGCCCGGCGCCGCGTCGGCGATCTCGACCTGGTGCGCGTCCCCGTACAACACCTTGAGCCGTTCGCGGGTATTGCGCAAGCCGACGCCGCGGCCGTTTCCGGCCGTGCCGCCGGCCGGCAGACCCGGACCGTCATCGACGACCGCGAGACGCAATCCGCCGCCCTCGATGCCGGCGAAGACGGTTACCGAGCCGCCCTGCTCGCGTGGCGAGATCGCGTATTTCATCGCGTTTTCCACCAGCGGCTGCAGCAGGAGCGAGGGCACGAGGGCGGATTCCGCGCGTTCGTCGACGTCGAACTCGAGCCGGAGCCTGTCGCCAAAACGCAGTTTTTCGATTCCGAGATAGAGGTTGAGCGCGTCGAGTTCCTGGCGCAGGGTGACTTTCTTCATCGGGTCCTGGTCGAGCGTGTAGCGGAGGAACTCGGACAGGCGGGAGACCGCGAGGTTGGCCGTACGGTTCTGCCCATCCAGCACGAGCGTCGAGATCGCGTTCAGCGTATTGAAGAGGAAGTGCGGGTTGAGCTGGTAGCGCAACATCTTGAGCTGCGCTTCCTGGGCGAGCGCAGAGGCCTTGAGCGTGGCCTCGCGCTCGAGCTGCAGCCGTTCGTAGAACTTCACGCCATAGTACAGGCCGGTCCAGCACAGGAGCAGCGCCATCGAAGAGAGCGTGCCGACGAAGATCTCGAGCGGCTTGGGCGTGTGTTCCATTGCCCAATCGGGCTTGACGAGTTCCATGTAGGCCGTGTTGATGATCGCGCGCCAGGCGAGCGCGACGATCCAGCAGATGATCGGCGAACCGACCAGCATCGCGCGCGGTCCGGCGATCCAGAGCCTGCGATAGACCAGGCGCAGGGGCGCCGACAGCAGGAAACCCGCCGCGGCGGCAATCGCAATCACCTGGACGTAGCCGGGCTCCTTGCCATAGACGGCCGAACCGACGAACTGGGCGAAACCGTACGCGCTCCAGCCGAGCGTGTGCAGGCCCCAGAACAGCAGGTTGCGGTTCCCGCGGAGAATATCCAGATTCATCCGGACACCTTAGACAGGCGCCGCCGGGTCGTGCAACGCCCCATCCCGCCCGCGGCACGGCTGGTCGCAGAAGCGAACGCGGCCGGCATTTTCGTCACGCGTATTGTCGCGCCGCCGCCGCAAGCTCGGCGGCGACCTTCGCGCGCAGGCCAGGCGGCGCCAGCACCTCGACGCCGGCGCCGTGACGCAGGAGGTCCATCACGAGTTCCGGTTCCCGGCTGTACGGAAGTTCGAGCACGTAGCTCCCGTCCGACTCGATGCGCCCGACCTGCTGCGAGTGCCAGACCTCGTCCGCGACCCAGCGCGCGCTATCCGGACGGAAGCGCAGCACCGCAGTTTCAGTCTCGGCGCCCGCAAAGATCCCATAGCCGGCGCCGAGAACCCGATCGAGCTCGGCATCGTCGATCTCGCGGGCCGCGGCCTGGTCGACGCGCGCCTGGCGGATCGCGTCGACTGCGAAGACGCGCAGGTCCCTGCGCACATGGCACCACGCATCGAGGTACCAGTTGTAGCGGTAATGCACGAGTCGCTGCGGCGAAACCATCCGTTCGGTGATTCCGCCATCGCCACGTTTCTGGTGCCGGATGAAAAGTTGCTTCCTGCCGAGGAGCGCGAGTGACAGGGCCTCGAACACGTCGCGGTTCACGCGCCGCGTGCCGAGCGTCAGGATACGGATGCGGCGGCGGATCTCGCGATGCCCGAGATCGCCACGCTCGAGGAGCGCCCGCAGGCGCGTGCGCAGCGGCTCCAGCTGGCTCCCGAGCAGCCCGGAGCCGAGCGTGTCGAGCAGGTGATCGATCTCGAGCAGTGCGTAGACCTCGGCCGGGCTGAACCAGACGCCCGGCAATTCCGCGAGCTCCGCATCGGGATCGAGCACGTAGGCCTGCCGCTCGCGCGACCAGACGATTGGCACGTTCAGCCGGTCGCGCAGGTATTCGATGTCGCGCTTGAAAGTCGCGTGCGAGATCTCGAGGTCTTCCTCGATCTCGCGGCGGGTCAGCGCTCCCTTCTCGATCAGCCGGCGCCGGATGCGGTAGAAACGCTCGGTTCGATCCACGTATCAGGTCGCCGGGACAACCCGAAGCACCTGGCCCGCATCCTCGTCCGTCAGCAGGTACAGCGCCCCGTCCGGCCCTTCGCGTACGTCGCGTACGCGCTTGCCGATCGCGATGCGCTCTTCGGAGCGGACATGGCCTTCAGGGTCTAGTTCCAGCCGGACCAGCTGGGTGGCCGCGAGCGCGCCGACGAACAGCTGCCCCTTCCAGGCCGGATAGGCATTGCCGCTGTGGAACACCATCCCGGAAGGCGCGATCGATGGCACCCAGTAGTGCAGGGGCTGTTCCATGCCTTCCTTCTCGGTGCCTTCGCCGATCGAGGGTCCGCTGTATTCACGGCCGTAGGTGATCACCGGCCAGCCGTAGTTCCGGCCGGGCCTCGTCACGTTGATCTCGTCGCCGCCGCGCGGCCCGTGTTCATGCGTCCAGAGCTCGCCCGTTGCAGGGTAAAGCGCTGCGCCCTGAATATTGCGATGACCGTAGGACCAGATTTCCGGCAAGGCTCCTTTCTTCGCGATGAATGGATTGTCTGCAGGAGGCGCGCCATCCTTCGTGATGCGCAGGACCTTTCCGATATGTGTGCCGAGATCCTGGGCCAGGTCGCGTTGTGAATTCCGCTCGCCCGTCGTCACGAAAAGATTGCCGTCGCGCGCAAATACCAGGCGCGATCCGAAGTGATGCCCGCTCGCGAATTTCGGCTGCTGCCGGAAAATGACGGAAATGTCTGCGAGCCGGTTGCCGTCGAGGCGGGCGCGCGCGACCGCCGTCCCGTTTTCGTCGCCCTCGCCGCGCTCCGCGTACGAGAGATAGATGACTGAGTTCTGCGTGAACTCCGGGTCCAGGATCACGTCGAGCAGTCCGCCCTGGCCCTTGGCGTGCACGGCCGGAACTCCCGCAATGGGCTCCGACAGCGCGCCGTCCTTGCCCACAAAGCGCAACCGGCCGGGCCGCTCGGTCACGAGCATGCGCCCGTCGGGCAGGAACGCGAGACCCCAGGGATGCTCGAGCCCCTCCGCGATTGCCGTCACCGTGACTTTCGTATCGCCGCTCGGTGCGACGTGCTGGGACTCCTGGCAGGCTCCGGTGCCGGCGACCAGGAGGGCCAGGAACAGGCTGCGGGAACTCACGGCACTGCCATTCATGGCGTCAATCCTCCATCAACCGGCTGCGACCCGCGTAATGATATATCCGCCCGATTTCGCATCGAACTCGAGATCGATCAGCTTGCGGTCGCGCGCTTCCTCGAGCATTTTCCCGAAGCTCTTGAATCCATAATAGCTTTCGTTGAAGCCCGGCTTGCGGCGCTTGATTGCCTGCTTGACCATCGATCCCCAGACTTTTTCCTCGGCGTCGCGCTCCGCGAACAGGTCCTCGGCGGTTTCCATCAGGAGTTCGATCCCTTCCTGGCGGCGGTCGTCCGCCGGACCCGGGGCCTTGGCCGCGGTTTTTGCGACCTTCTCCTTGCGCGCGACGCGTGCCCGGCCTTCGCTCCGCACGAGGTCGTCGTAATAGATGAACTCGTCGCAGCCGCTGATCAGCAGGTCGGAAGTCGAGTTCTTGACGCCGCAACCGACCACGATCTTGTTGTTTTCGCGGAGCTTCGATACGAGCGGCGAGAAATCGGAGTCGCCGCTGATGATCACGAAGGTATCGACGTGCGCCTTCGTGTAGCAGAGGTCGAGCGCGTCCACGACGAGGCGGATGTCGGCGGAGTTCTTGCCCGCTTGCCGCACGTGCGGAATCTCGATCAGCTCGAAAGCCGCCTCGTGCATGCCGCGCTTGAAGTCGTGGTAGCGCTCCCAGTTGCAGTACGCCTTCTTGACGACGATGTTGCCTTTCAGCAGCAGCCGCTCAAGCACCTTGCGGATGTCGAAGATCGGGATCTTCGCGTCGCGGACGCCCAGCGCGACGTTCTCGAAGTCGCAGAACACGGCCATGATGCGGGTGTCCGAGCGCGGCGTGGCGTTGTTCATTCTTCTCCTGCGGCCGGTTTCCAGGCCGATGCCAGTTCCTGCTGCTTGCGCGGCGGGACCGGGTCGTAATGGCTCAATTGCAGGGTAAAGCTGCCCTCGCCTCCGGTCAGCGCCTTCAGCCGGTTCTGGTAATCGGTGACCTCCGCGAGCGGCACATAGGCCGAAACCACGATGCGCCCGCGCGCACGCGCCTCGTTGCCGTCGATGCGCGCCCGCCGCGTCGCAAGATCCGCCGTGATGTCGCCCATCACGGTGCCCGGCGCGTTGATCTCGACGTGCACGATCGGCTCGAGGACCGCGGGTCCCGCCTTCTGCACGGCGTCGAGAAACGCCTTGCGGCCAGCCGACACGAAGGCCACCTCCTTCGAATCAACCGAATGATACTTGCCATCGTAGACGCAGACGCGGATGTCCTGCAGCGGAAAGCCGGCGATCGCGCCCTCGGAGAGCGCATGCCGGATGCCCTTCTCCACTGCCGGGATGAACTGGTTCGGAATCGCGCCGCCCACGACGTCGTCGACGAACTCGAAGCCGGTGCCCCGGGCAAGCGGCTCGATGCGCAGGTACACCTCGCCGAACTGGCCGGCGCCTCCGGTCTGCTTCTTGTGCCGGTGATGGCCTTCTGCCGGCCGCGTGATGGTCTCGCGATACGGGATGCTCGGGGGGCGCGTCCTGACGGAGACGCCGTAGCGCTCGGTCATGCGCTCGGTCATCACGCGCAGGTGCAGGTCGCCCATGCCATAAAGCACCGTCTCGTTCACCGAACTGCTGTGCTCGACACGGACGCAGGGATCCTCGGCGGCGAGCTTGTGCAGGGCCTCGGCAAGCTTGTGCTCATCGCCGCGCCGCTCCGGCTCGATCGCGACACCGAGCATCGCCGGCGGAAACACGATGGACTTCAGGTGGAAGTTGTCCTCGTCGTGGGAGTCGTGCAGCACCGCATCGAAATGCAGCTCGTCGAGCTTCGCAACCGCACAGATGTCGCCCGGCACCGCCTGGGGGATCTCGACATGATCCTTGCCCTGCATCCGGAAGAGGTGCGCGATCTTCACGGGCTTGCGCGCATCGCCGACGAAAAGCTGGGCGCCGGAACGGATCGTGCCCTGGTGGACGCGGAAGAGGCCCAGCTTGCCGACGAAGGGATCCATGATGACCTTGAATACGTGTGCAATCGCATGGCGTCCGGGATCGGGCGCGACCGAGGCGAGCTCGGCATCCTCGCCCGCGCCCCGCATGAACGGGGGCGGATTTCCCTCCGCAGGGTTCGGCATCAGCCGCGCAATCGCTTCGAGGAGCTCCGGAACGCCCGCCCCGGTCTCGGCCGACACGAAGCAGACCGGCACGAGATGGCCTTCTCGCAGGGCTTTCTCGAAGGGTTCGTGCAGCTGCTCCGGCGCAAGTTCCTCGCCCTGTTCGAGGTAGAGCGCCATCAGTTCGTCGTCCACCTCGACGACCTGGTCGACGATCCGCGTGTGCGCTTCCTTGACCGAGGAGAAGTCGGTGGCCTCCCCGTCATTATGGAAAAAGCAGTCTATGACCTTCGTGCCGCCAGCGGCCGGCAGGTTGATCGGCAGGCATTCGCGGCCGAACTGGTCCCGGATCTCCCCGAGGGTCGCCTCGGGATTCGCATCACGGGCATCGATCTTGTTGACCACAACGATGCAGCACAATCCGCGCTCCCGGGCGGCGTCCATCATGCGCTGTGACATCGCCTCGACGCCGGCGACCGCGCTCGTCACCACCGCGGCGGTCTCGACGGCCTCGAGGATCGGCAGCGTCCGGCCGATGAAATCCGGGTAGCCGGGCGTGTCGACGAGATTGACGTGGGCATTGCCGGTCTCGAGCCAGCAAATGGTCGAATCCACTGAATGGAGCAGCCGGCGCGCCTGGGGATCGTGATCGCAGACCGTCGTGCCGCGGGTCAGGCTGCCCTTGGCGCGGATCGCACCGGCGCCGTACAAGAGCGCCTCGGCCAGAAGGGTTTTCCCCGCCCCGGCGTGGCCGACCAGGGCAATATTGCGTATGTCGCCGGTTGCCTTCGTCATCCTTTCCCCCGCCCATCCGCCCCGCCGGCGGGTTTTCCAAAAAGGATAGCACCCAAGGGGGTGGCCGGCTTGCGCCATCCGGGGTGGAAGGGCAAACTCGGATTATCAACGATCAAGGCCCTGCGACACAGGGGCCGACTGGGGTATTTCATGGCGGTTTCGGTCAAGGGCGATAGCGGAGATCCGATGGTCGAGCCCAACGTGATCCCGCTGGTCGACATCATGCTGGTGCTGCTGATCATTTTCATCATCACCATTCCGGTCATGACGCATGCGGTCAAGATCGACCTGCCACGCGACAATCCGACCCCGCCAACCGAGCCACCGGAAGTCGTGCGGATCTTCGTCGAGTTTGACGGGTCCATCTTCTGGAACGGCACGCCGGTCGACACGCAATCGTTCCGCGACTATGTCGCCATCGAAAATGCCAAGGATCCGCAGCCCGAAATCCACGTGGACGCGCACCGCCGCGTGCCGTACGTGTACGTGGCGAACGTGCTTTTCACGTTGCAGCGCGGCGGCCTCCAGAAAGTCGGCTTCGTTTCAGGCGGTGGCGACCCCGCTGCCGTCGCGCCGCCGGCACCCTAGGGTCCGGTCCATCGGTCGCGGGCCATGCGCCGGTCCGTGATCACCGCACTGCTCGCCGGTGCCGCGCTGGTCGCGGGTACGTGCGCGTGCGCCGATGAACCCGCCGTACGCCGTTACGAACTGCCGAACCTGGATACGCTCGAGCTCGGGCTGCCGGCCGGATGGGTCGACAACGTCGACCAGCCTCCGGGCGGGGGGCCGCCGACGATCGAGCTCGGTCCGGCCGAGGGCGCGCCGTTCCAGGTGTTCGTGACGCCGGAGTGGAAGGACCCGTCGGCATCGGAGATCCGCGAGATCCCCGCGCTTCGCGATGCCATCCGGGATTCGGCCGAGCGGATCAAGCCGCAGGTGGCCGAAGAGTTCCTCGACGTCCGGCAGCTCAACGGCGCGAACGGCATCGGCTACTACTTCTCCGCCACCGATCGCGACCCGCGCGCGGACGAGTTCAAGTACATGAGCCAGGGCGTGCTCGAGGTCGGCGACCTGACGCTCTGGTTCACGATCCTCACCAACGACGGCCAGGACACGGTCGCGGTCGAGGCGCTCTCCATCCTCCAGACAGCCGTTCACCGCCGCACGGGTCTCGACCAGCGCTGAACCGCCCGGATACGGCGAGCGGCCCTTCGGGCGCGACGGACCGCCTGTTACCAGCTCGAACGGGCCCGGATACTTCGGCCATCTCTGCCGGAGGATCGCCGATGACATTCCGCGACGTACTTTCGCTCCTCGTCGTGCTGGCGACTGCCGTGCCGGCTCATGCCGCCGGCACGGCCTGGGATCTCGAGATCGTTCCGTTGAAGCCAGACATCTACCTGCTGCGGCGGCCCGAGCCGCTGCGCCAGCCGGTCGAGGGCAACGTGCTCGTCATCGTCAACGAACGTGACGTCGTCGTCTTCGAAGGCGGCGGCATGCCGGTCGCGGCTGACAATGCGATCCGCCTGATACGCAGCATCACGACGAAGCCCGTCAGCCACCTGATCAACAGCCACTGGCATGGCGACCACAATCTCGGCAACCAGGCCTATCGCGCGGAATTTCCGGGCATCACGATCATCGGCCATCCGGCGACCCGCGCGGCGATGCTCGGCCCGCCCTATAAATATGTCACCGAATTCCAGAAGGATCTCGGGCCGACGATCAGCGAATGGACGGCGCTCAAGGAAAAAGGCGAGCTGTCGGAGCGGCGCTCGGTCCTGCTCGATGACCTGAACCTCCTGCTCACCGACGCGAAGCGGATTTCCGTGACGCCGCCGGACCTGACGGTCGCCGACGAAATCGTCCTGCATCGCGGCACGCGCGAGATCCACATCCGTCACCTCGGCCGCGGCAATACCGAGGGGGACCTCGTCGTATGGCTGCCCGGGGAGCGCATCGTCGCCACGGGCGACCTCGTCGTTCACCCGATACCCTACGGATTCGGCAGCTTCCCGCGCGAATGGATCGAAACGCTCGGCCGGATCAAGGAGTTTCCGTTCGAGATCCTGGTGCCCGGCCACGGCGAGGTCCAGAAGGACACCGCCTACGTCGATCTCCTGATCGCCATGCTCGAGACGCTCCGGGCCCAGGCTGCGGCCGCGGTGGCAGCCGGGCTCGACCTCGATGCCACCCGCAAGCAACTGGATCTGTCCGCATTCACCGCGCGATTCCCGAAGGACGACATGGGCATCAAGCTGTTCGAGGCCTGGTGGTCGTCCCCGATCGGGCGCTCGGCCTGGCTCGAGGCGAAGGGCCTGCCGATCGTGCAGGCAGGGTCGGGCGAGAACAACTGATCGGCAGCTATCTGCTATCTTTCGGGCTGCGATGATCAATCGCCGTCAATGGATGGGAATGACACTTGCTGCCGGCGCGGCGCTTGGCTTCGGGCCGCGCCTCGCGATGGGCGCTGCGCGAAGATCATTGATTTCCCGGCCCATCCCGTCGAGCGGCGAACGGATCCCGGTCGTCGGCCTCGGGAGTTCCGCGACTTTCCGCAGCGTTGCGGAGCGCGAGGACGTCGCTTCGCTTCGCGACGTGCTCTCCGCGATGGTCGGGCGGGGCGCCACGGTATTCGACACGGCGCCCTCCTACGGTGCTTCGGAAGAAGTTGCGGGCCGGCTTGCGCGCGAACTCGGCATTACACAGAAGATCTTCTGGGCGACGAAGGTGAACGTCGCGCCGCGAGGCGGCGGAGCGGCCGATCCCGCCAAGGCGAGTGCGCAGATCGAGGAATCCTTCCGCCGCTTCGGGGTCGAGACGATGGACCTGATCCAGGTCCACAACCTGGGAGATATTCCCGTGCAGCTCCGGATTCTCAAGGAGCTCAAGGCGGCGAAACGCGTCCGGTACATCGGCGTGACGTCGACGAACAAGGAACAGTACGGTGAACTCGCGCGCGTGATGCGCGCGGAGCCTCTCGATTTCATCGGCGTCGATTACGCCGTCGACAATCGGAATGTCGAGGACACGATCCTGCCGCTCGCGATCGAGCGGAAGGTCGCCGTGATGGTCTATGTGCCGTTCGGGCGCACGCGGCTCTTCCAGCGGGTCGGCGATCGCGCGCTGCCGGCCTGGGCGGCCGATTTCGATGCCGCAAGCTGGGCGCAGTTCTTCATTAAATATGTGCTGGGGCACCCGGCCGTGACGGTCGTGACGCCGGCGACCAGCCAGGCGCGCCACATGATCGACAATATCGGCGGCGGCATCGGCCGCCTGCCCGACGCTTCAACCCGCAAGCGCATGGAGGAATTCGTCGACGCGCTGCCGGCGGTCGGCCGCTGAATCGACCGTCAAACCACTGCGGCAGCCACAGGCTCTGCTGCGGAAACACGGTGACCAGCGCTGCACGGCGCTCATCGGGCGAGAAACGCCCGGAGCTGCTCGAGATACCGCGGGTCGTTGTCGATGTCATTGTGCCTCGCGCCTTCCAGCACAAGCACGCGCACCTGTGACGCCGGAAACGCGGCAACCAGCGAATCCGTGCTTGCGCGCGGAATGATCTCGTCCGATCCCGCGATCACGATCAGCGTGTCCGCAGCGACCGCGGATGCACGAGCGGCCGAGTCGTAGCGATCCCGTAGCAGCAACCCGATCGGCAGGTACGGGTAATGTGCCCGGGCAACATTCACGAGGCTGTCAAACGGGGCCACCAGCGCCAGGCGGTGCAGGCGCCGGGCGCCTGCGAGCTGAACTGCGACGCCGCTGCCGAGACTGCGGCCGATGACCGAGATCTCCGGATGCCGCGGGCGCAGATGGTCGTACAGTGCGATTGCATCTTCAACCAGCCCGGATTCCGACGGACTGCCGCCACTGCCGCCGTAGCCGCGATAATTGACCAGGTAGAGCGAGTGCTCCGGGAAGGCCGACGCAAAGGCACTGAGGTTGAACGCCACGTCCTCTGCATTTCCCCCGAAGTACAGGAGCGCTTGCGGACCCGGCCGCGCCACGAACCAGATCTTCAGGTCGGCACCGCGACCGGCAAACCGAAACGACTGCGCACCCGCGCGGTTCGACTCGGGAACGGGAAAATAGATCTGCGAACGCTGGACCAGGAAGAGCAGCGCGCATAGCGCCGCATAGACGCCAAGCGGCACAAGCAGGAGGGACACGAGAGTTCTCACGCGCGCGCCGCGCGTTTCAGGCACCGTCGTGGAGTTCGACTGTCGCCTCGATCTCGACCGCGATGTTGGACGGCAGCGACTGCATGCCGACCGCGGAGCGCGCGCCGCGGCCGCCCTCGCCGAAGGCGACGACCATCAGGTCCGAAAAGCCGTTCATCACCTTCGGATGATCCTTGAAGTCCTCGGTCGACTGCACCATGCCCAGGATCCGGACGAAGCGCTTGACTCGCGACAGCTCGCCGACGGCAGCCTTGATCGTCGCGAGCATGCAGAGCCCGACTTTTTCGGCAGAGCGCACGCCCTGCTCGAGCGTCAGGTCGCCGCCCACTTTTCCGCGCGTGTAGGGTTCGTTGCACTCGCCGTGTCCCGAGAGGAACAGCAGGTTGCCGGTTCGCACCGACGTCACGTAGGTCGCGACGGGTTTCGGCGGTACCGGCAGCGTGTAGCCTGCAGCCGCAAGCCGCGCTTCGGGTGTTTCAGAAGGATTCGCCATGGCCGGGGCCGATAATATCAACAGTCCAAGCAACAGGATGCGAGGCATCTTTCACTCCTGACGGTCGCGGCAGACTACTCCCGATCGGCAGTGGCCGCCAGCATGGCATCATTGGCAACCATGAATGTCGAACGTCTCGAATCCCAGCGTGCCGTCGTCGGTGAAGGCTTTGAAATCCGGCGCGCGCTGCCGAACCGGCATCGCCGCATGATCGGCGCCTGGTGCTTTCTCGATCATGCGGGGCCTGCGGATTATCCTGCCGGCCAGGGCATCACGATCGGCCCGCATCCGCACATCGGCCTGCAGACATTCAGCTGGATGATCGAGGGCGCGATCCTGCACACCGACAGCCTCGGTTTCCGGCAGTGGATCCAGCCGGGACAGGTCAATCTCATGACGGCGGGCCGCGGCATCTCGCACGCCGAAGAGTCTCCGGCGGATGCGGCCGGCCGGTTCCAGCTGGCGCAACTCTGGATTGCACTGCCGAAGTCGGAGAGCGAGCGCGAGCCGTCCTTTCACCATTATCCGGATCTGCCGCTCCTCGACCGCGGCGGCTTCCGCATCACGGTGCTCGCCGGAACGTTCGCGGGCGAAGAAGCGCCCGCCCAGGTTTTTTCGCCGCTGATCGGCCTCGATCTCGCGACTGCGGGTGGAGCCGAAATCGCGCTGCCGCTCGATTCCGGCTTCGAGCATGGCGTGCTGACGCTCGAGGGCGAAACGCGCGTCGACGGGCAGCCGCTCTCCCCCGGCGCACTGCTCTATTTCGCGCCGGGCCGCGACACACTGAACATCGCATCGGCGGCCGCCTCGCGGCTGCTTCTGATCGGCGGGCGCCCGTTCGGCGAGGAGATCCTGCTCTGGTGGAACTTCGTCGCGCGTTCCGTGGAAGAGATGGAGCAGGCGACCCGGGACTGGCTGGAAGGCCATCGTTTCGGTCAGGTGCAGGGCGCCCGCGGCGCCCCGCTCGTGGCGCCGGAACTGCGCGGCCTGCGCCTGCGCAGTTGAAATTGCTCGACATCGCCTCCAAGACTCCGGTCACGAAAACGCTGCTGGCAGGCAGCAGCATCACGACCCGGCGAGCCGAAGGGACCTGAATCATGCGGAAGTTACTGGCGGTTCACGATGCCAACCCGCCACACTGGGTCGGCGACGGATTCCCCGTACGCTCGATCTTCAGCTACGACAACCTCGGGCGCGAGACGCTGAGCCCGTTCCTGATGCTCGACTATGCCGCCCCGCGGCGCTTCGAGCCCTCGGCCCAGCGCCGCGGCGTCGGCGAGCACCCGCATCGCGGATTCGAGACCGTCACCATCGTCTACCAGGGCGAACTCGAACACCGTGACTCGGCAGGCAACGGTGGCCGCATCGGACCGGGCGACGTGCAATGGATGACAGCTGCCTCCGGTATCGTCCACGAGGAATTCCATTCGGAGAAGTTCACGCGCTCGGGCGGCAGGATGGAGATGATGCAGCTCTGGGTGAACCTGCCGGCGAAGGACAAGATGTCGCCGCCGCGCTACCAGACCTTGCTCGACCGCGACATTCCGTCAGTTGTGCTGCCCGGTGATACCGGTCGCCTGCGCGTGATTGCCGGCGAATTCGCGGGACAGAAGGGGCCCGCGCAAACCTTCACGCCGATCAACGTCTGGGACCTGCGCGTGAGCGCCGGAAAGACCGCCACCCTGTCGACCCCGGAAGGCCACACGACCGCGGTCATACCGATGCACGGGCGCGCCCTGCTGAACGGCGCGCAGACTGCCGGCGAAGCTCAGATCGCGATCTTTGACCGCACGGGCGGCCAGTTCACGATCGGCGTCGAGACCGACGCGACACTGCTCGTGCTGAGCGGCGAGCCGCTCAACGAGCCTGTCGTCGGCTACGGCCCCTTCGTCATGACGAGCGACCGGGAGATCGCACAGGCGATTCGCGATTACCAGAGCGGGCGATTCGGCAGCCTGCCGGGTTCGTGATGCCGGCACGGGGCGGAAAGAGCGCCGCTCACGATCCGTCGGCCGCGCTGATCGAGCTTTCTCACGTGCTGCGCGCCCTGCACAAGGCGCTCCTTGACGCGGAGCTCGACAATTTCCCGATGGCGCGGAGCAGTTCCGACCGGTTGGCGCTCGTCGTCGATCATCCGTCGTTCGCGTGGTTGCACGCCCTGTCGGAACTGATCGTGGAGTTTGACGAGCTCGCCGATTCGGATGACGCGGCGACCCCGACGCCACGGCAATTCCGCGACGCCGTCGAACGGCTGCTCGGGCCCGCGCCCGCGTCGAACGCCGCCTTCCGCTCGCGCTACCTCGAGTACCTGCAGCTCGCGCCCGAAGTTGCGATCGCAACCGGCGCCGTCAGGCAACGGCTCGCCGGCATCGGCGGACCCGCTCAAGCCGGCGGCTGAGTTCCAAGATAATCCATCTTGCCGAGTTCGACGCCGTTGTGGCGCAGGATGGCGTAAGCCGTCGTGCAATGAAAATGCAGGTTCGGCAGCAACTGGTGCAGCAGGTAGGCGAGTCCCTGCATCGAACGCTCGGTGCTGCGCGTCTTCCACGTCACCATGCGGTCCTCGGAACCCTCGAACTGCCCGGGATTCAGCGTTTCGAGCCAGGCCGCAGTCTTCTTCGCGCGCTCGATCAGTTCCGGCAGCGACTTCTCGTTGTCCTCGAACGGCGGCGCTTCAATTGCCGCGATCCGGGCGGCTCCGATCTTCACCGAGTCGGACGCAATCTGAACCTGCCGGGCCAGCGGGAACATGTCCGGAGCGAGCCGGGCGCCGACGAAGACGGTGGGATCGATCTTTTTCGCCTGCGCGTGCTGCGCTGCCTTGTCGAGGACTGCGGCGAGATTGTTCATCATGCGGATGCCTGGCTTCACGCAGGCCTCGTACATCGATATCTTCATCGTGCGCTCCGGTGGTAATCCCATAGAATGAGCTCATTATGAAGCAGGCCGGGATCGTCTGGGACAATCATGCCTGTCTTCCGCTTCGCGACATCGACGACTGGCTGCCGAGTCTCTCCCGCTATCGCGACGTGGGCGTTGATGTCGTCACCATCAACATCGGCGACAGCCTGGTGCCGCTCGAGACGCTCATTCGTACCGCCGCGAGCATCCGGCATTTCGTTCACGCGAATCCAGACAAGTACCTGATGGGACTCACGCCGGCCGACTTGCGCGCGGCGAAAGCGAGCGGTCGCCTTGCCGTCTGCCTCGACGTCGAAGGGGTCCAGGCGCTCGGCGAACAGGTTTCGCTCGTCGAGTTTCTCTACGAGATCGGCGTGCGCTGGATGCTCATGGCTTACAACCGGCGGAATCTCGCGGCCAGCGGCTGCCACGATCCCCTGGACGAGGGCCTGACCGCACTGGGCCGGCGCATCCTCGGCGAAATGGACCGCGTCGGCATGATCAAGTGCTGTTCGCATACCGGCTATCGCACGGCCCGGGAAATCCTCGACTCGACCGACCGGCCCGTCATTTTTTCGCATTCGAACCCGCGGCGGCTGCGCGACCATCCGCGCAACATTCCGGACGACCTGATCAAGGCCTGCGCGGCAACCGGCGGCGTGATCGGGATCAACGGTGTCGGCCTGTTCCTCGGCGACGGGCCGCCGACCGCTGCGGCCATCGTCCGGAACATCGACTACGTCGTGCAACTCGTCGGCGCGGAACACGCGGGCCTCGGCCTCGATTACATGTTCCGGAGCTCGGAGCTGAACGAACCCGGCCGCGGCAACCAGGAGGTGTGGCCACCCGAATGGGGCTACGGGCGCGGGTCCGGTTTTGCGCCACCCGAGGTCATACCGGAAGTGATCGCGGGCCTCGAAGGCCTCGGATACCCGGCAGACAGCGTGCGTCTCGTGCTCGGAGAGAATCTGGTTCGCGTCGCCGAGGCCGTCTGGCGGTAACCCAAAGCCCCGCGGGCTGACTGGAGTGTGCGCCCGGTCACCGCCCCGCCTCGGTTTCCTGATGCGGTTCACAGTTAGCGGCCGACCGGCTGAGGCTACATATGTCCACTTGAAAGCCGGCCCAGCGGGGCGGGCTCTGCGCAGGAGTTTGCGCCAGAAGACATGCCTCCGGCCGGTGATATCAGCGACGCTCATTCGAACCGCGAGCCATTCTTCGCCCGCTGGACGGGCATTCTTGCGGCCGTCCTTTTTGCCTATATCCCGATCACGCTGCTTCTGACCTTCTCGGACGCAGCAGGCGGCCAGGCGTTTGAAATCTTCAAGCTCTACTCCGACTCGCCGGCGAGCATCGGCGCAACGATCCTCTGCGCGATCGCGGCCCGGCATGCGACCGAGCCCTCCGTCAGGCGCACCTGGACGTACTTCGCGGCAGCGATCGGCGTCTACAGCATCGGCAACCTGCTGAACTCCACGTACTGGCTGTTCGGCGTCGATCCGTTTCCTTCCGTCGGCGACGTCTGCTTCATGGGGTTCTACCCGCTCCTGTTCGCCGGCATCTTTACCGCGGTGCGCGCGGCTGCCGTACGCGTGCAGTGGGGCCGCCTCGCCCTCGACGCGACCATCCTGATGCTCGGCTTCGGGGCTTTCTTCTGGTTCTTCGTGATTGGCCCGACGGCCGCCGCGGAACGCGATCCCGACGTCATCAAGTACGTACTGACGCAGAGCTACATCGCGCTGAACTGCCTGATGCTGCTCACATTCGGCATCCTGCTGATGCACGCGGGCGCAGGGACGATCGCCCGCCGGACGATCGTGCTCCTGACCATCGGCTTCTCGGCAATGTCGCTCGCCGACATCGTCTGGGCCATGGCCAAGGTCTCCGGGACCTACCTGCCGGGCGGCCTGTCGGATGCGATGTATCTCTCCTGCTACGCCTGGCTCATTGCGGCTGCCCGCGAGCAGCTGCGCGGCGCGCCCTCCGCAGTGCCCGAGGCGGGCGCGACGAGCGGCGCCCTCGTGCAGGGCATGCCGTACGTCGCGATGCTGGTGTCCTTCCTCGTGCTCGTGTACGTCGAGCGCAGTTCGGTTGCGAGCCCGGCGACTGCGATGACCGTGATCATCTTCCTGCTGACGCTGCTCGTCATGCTGCGCCAGGGCGTCCTGTCGCGCGACGATGCGCTGGTGCGCGAACGGCGTGCCGCCGGCATCGTCGAGGCGCGCTACGCGTCTCTGATCAAGAACGCATCCGACGTGATCATGATCGCCGACATCGACGGAGGACTGCGATTCGCATCGCCCGCTGCCGAACGCACCTTCGGCATGCACCCGGACGACCTCGTGGGCCGCAACCTGCTCGATCTCTGGGGCGAAGCCGACCGCGAACGGCTCGCCGCCTTTCTCGCCGAAGTGGCCGCCACCCGCGGCCGATCGATCGGACCCGTCGAGGTCACGGTCGGCAACGGCGCCCGGCGCAGCACGCTCGAGAGCGTCGGCAGCAACCTGCTCGACGACCCGGCGATCGCCGGACTCGCGCTCAACTTCCGCGATGTCAGCGAGCGCAAGGCGCTCGAAGAGCAGTTGCGCCAGCTCGCCTTCCACGACCCCTTGACACTACTCGCCAACCGGAGCCTGTTCCGCAACCGCGTCCAGCACGCGCTCACGCTGACGCACCGATCGGGACAGCATGTCGCCGTCATGTTCCTGGATATCGACAACTTCAAGAACGTCAACGACTCGCTCGGACACGACGCCGGCGACCGGCTGCTGCAGGCCGCTTCGCAGCGGCTCGTAAAATCAACGCGCCCGTCCGACACGGTCGCCCGCCTCGGCGGGGACGAGTTCGCAATCCTGCTCGAAGGTATCACCGACTCGAGGGACGTCGAACGCGTCGCCGCGGCAATCACGCGATCGTTCGAAGAGCCGCTCGTGCTCGATGGCAGCGACGCCTACGTCGCGGCCAGCATCGGCATCGCGTTCTCGCAGCCTGGCGACGACACGGAGCAGTTGCTGCGGAACGCGGACATTGCGATGTACAACGCCAAGGCCACGGGCAAGGCGAAGTTCGTGGTATTCCAGCCGCGCATGCAGGAACAGCTCCGGGAGCGGCTGCGCCTCGAGGAGGACATCAACCGGGCCCTCGAGCGCAACGAGTTCTTCGTTGAGTACCAGCCGGTCGTGGACCTCGCGCGCCGCGAGCTTCTCGGGGTTGAAGCGCTCGTGCGCTGGAATCACCCCGAGCAGGGCCTCGTCATGCCGGGCGCCTTCATCCCGACGGCCGAAGAATCCGGCCAGATCGTAGAACTCGGCCGCTGGGTGCTGATCGAAGCCTGCCGGAGCATAAGGTCATGGCGCGACACGATCGCAGCGGGCGAGGGGCTCCGGGTCGCGGTCAACATCTCGGGACGCCACCTGCAGCACGCTGACCTCGTGGCGGACGTGCGACGCGCCCTCGCGATCTCCGGTCTCGAGCCGGAGAATCTCGTCATCGAGCTCACCGAAAGCACGATCATGCACAACACCGATGTCAACCTCGAGCGTTTCCGCGAGTTGAAAGCGCTCGGCGTGAAACTCGCGATCGACGACTTCGGCATGGGCTATTCGTCGCTGTCATACCTGCACCGCTTCCCGATCGACATCCTCAAGATCGACCGCTCGTTCGTAGGCCGGCTGACCGAGCAGGACGCCGGTCCGGAACTCGCGAAGGCGGTCGTGATGCTGGGTCAGACGCTTGGCCTCGAGACGGTTGCCGAGGGCGTCGAGCTCGAGGACCAGGTGGCCAAGCTGCTCGAGCTCGGCTGCGTCGCGGCCCAGGGATTCCTTTTCGCGCGGTCGAGTTCGCTTGAAGCCGTGTCCGCAACACCGTTCGCCGCGCGACGCGCGGAACTGAGGAACGCCCAGTCGATGCACGACCGCCTGACGGCCACTGGCCGGTTCCACGTCGGCGACACGAGGAAGCGGTCCGTCGCCTGAGTCAGGGCGCCCGATAGGCGATCTCGCCGCCGATCACCGTCATCACGGCGCGCGCGCGCGGGATCTCCGCTTCCGGGATCCGCATCAGGTCAGCCGAGAACACGCTGAAATCCGCAAGCTTTCCAGGCGCGATCATGCCGCGGTCGTCTTCCTCGAACGCGGCATGGGCCGGGCCTGACGTCAGGACGGCAAGTGCCTCTTCGCGCGTCAGCCGCTGGTCCAGGCCCCAGTCCGGGCCTGCAAACCCCTCGAGCGTGCGGCGCGCGACTGCGCCGTAGAACTCGACCAGCGGATCGCCCTTCTCGACCGGCGCATCGCTGCCGCCTGCGATCAGGGCGCCGGCATCCATGAGCGAGCGCCAGGCGTAGGCGCCGGCGATCCGTTGCGGGCCGAGGCGCGCGGGCGCGAACAGCATGTCGCTGATCGCGTGCGAAGTCTGCATCGAGGCGATCACGCCGAGCTTCGCGAAGCGCGGCATGTCGGGAGCGGCCACCACCTGCGCATGCTCGATGCGGAATCGTGGATCCGCAACCGGACGCTCGCCCACGGGCACGGCCGCAAGCGCCTTCTCGTACTGGTCGAGCACGACGCGGTTGCCGCGATCGCCAATCGCGTGCGTCTCGATCTGGATGCCGCTCTTCAAGCCCGCGATCGCGATCCGCAGGATCTCCTCCGGCGGCGTGATGTAGAGGCCGCGGTTCTCCGGCGCATCACTATAGGGCTCGTCGAGCGCCGCGCCGCGCGAGCCAAGCGCGCCGTCGATGTACACCTTGATGGCACGCACGGTCAGGCGCGGGTCGCAGCTCTTGTAACTCCGTCCCGCGGCCAGCAGTTTTTCTGCGTCTGCGCCCGGTCCGCCGATCGCGGCGTAGAGCCTGAGACTCACGCGGCCCGTCGCGTAGAGCAGGCAGAGTTGCTCGATCTCCCGCCAGGTCGTGCCGGCAATCTGCAGTTGGGTCCATCCCAGGGCGACGCTGCGCGCAGCGCCGGTTTCGAGCGCGTTGGCAAGTTCCTGGTCGGTCGGCGGCGGCACCAGGCGATTCACCAGGTCCATCGCGGAATCGATCAGCATGCCGGTCGCTTCGCCGGTCTCCGGATCGCGCAGGATCTGGCCACCTTCGGGATCCGCCGTCTTCCGTTCGATGCCGGCAAGCTCCAGTGCCCTTGAATTGACGACGACCGCATGGCCGTCGGCGCGCTCGAGCACGACCGGCCGATCCGTCACGGCTGCATCCAGGTCGTGCCGCGTCGGAAATACCGCGGGGCTCCACTTCGATTCGATCCAGCCGATTCCGACGATCCAGTCGTGGCGGTCCTTTGCCGCCCGCTCGCGCAGGCGCGACTGCAGCGCCGCGACGCTTTCGACGCCCGTGAGGTCGAAGTTGAGTTCGCGCCAGCCGATCGAAGAAAGATGCGCATGCGCATCCGCAAGGCCCGGGAAGACGGTCGCTCCCCCGAGGTCGACCTGGCGCGCACCGGCCGGCGCGAGCGCAAGCGCTCCGGCCTCGTCCCCGACATAGGCGATACGGCCACCGACGGAGAGCACCGCTTCCGCACGCGGCTGCGCCGGCATGCCCGTATAAATGTTGGCGTTGTGCAGCAGCAGTGCCGGCGGCGCTTCGGCGGAAACACGAATTCCGGCGAGCAGGGCGCCCGCGGCGAGCAGCAGGGTGATTCTGAATGAGCCGCGAAGCATGCGCGGATCAGGCCTTCTGGCTCTTCACGACGCTTGTCGCAAGCGCGATCATCGAGGCGATATCCGTGAGATTCGCGGGCACGACGAGCGTGCTCGACGCCTCGTTTGCGAGCTGGCCGAACTGCTTGACGTATTCCTCCGCGACCCGAAGTTGCATCGCCTCGATGCCGCCCCGGCCCGAGAGCGCTTCGCCCACCTGCTTCAGCCCCTCGGCCGTCGCCGTCGCAACCGCCAGGATCGCGGCCGCCTCGCCCTGGGCCTCGTTGATCTGCTGCTGCTTGTTCGCTTCCGACTCCTTGATGACGCGTTGCTTCTCGCCTTCCGCCTGGTTGATCTTGGCGTCGCGCTCGCCTTCCGAGGTCAGCACGACGGCACGCTTCTCGCGCTCCGCGCGCATCTGCTTCTCCATGGCACCGAGGACATCCTTAGGCGGATTGATGTTCTTGATTTCGTACCGCAGCACCTTGACGCCCCAGGGCGCCGAGGCCTTGTCGAGTTCGGCAACGACATTCTGGTTGATCGTCTGCCGCTCCTCGAAAGTGCGGTCGAGCTCGATCTTGCCGATCTCGCTTCGCAACGTCGTCTGCGCGAGCTGGATGATCGCAAAGCGGTAATTCGTGATGCCGTAGGACGCCTTGCTTGCTTCCAGGACCTGCAGATACAGCACCCCGTCGACGCCGACCTGCACGTTGTCCCGCGTGATGCAGATCTGCTCCGGGATGTCGATCGCCTCTTCCTTCAGGTTGTGCTTATAGGCGATGCGCTCGATGAACGGCACGAGGATGTGGAAACCGGCCTGGATCGTCCGGCTGTAGCGGCCGAGGTTCTCGACGACGAACGCGCTCTGCTGAGGCACGACGACGGCGGTCTTCGCAATGATGATGATCGCAAGGAGCGCGATCACGCCGACGACGTACATGGATTCCATGCGTGATTACTCCGCTTTGACGTGCAGGGTCAGGCCATCGACTTCGGCGATCACCGCCTCGCGGCCCGCATCGATCGGCACCGAGCCCGTGTTGCGCGCGGTCCAGCTCGATCCCCGGTAGTCGACGCGGCCGCTCTGGCCCGGCTCCAGGCGCGTGGCAATCACGACCCGATCGCCGACGGTCAGGCGCTCGTCAACCTTGCCTGCGCGGTTCCGGACCATCTCATAGAGGCGCCGTCGGAATGCGAGCATCGCGACGAGTGCCAGGGCGGAAAAAATCAGCCATTGCGCCCAATTCGGCAGGTCGATGCCGGCGAGGCCGAGCAGGCCCACGATCGCCGCCGACAGGCCGATGAAGACGAGGTAAAACTGCGCGTCGATGACGAACATTTCGACGCCGAGCAATCCGATGCCCAAAACCAACCAGGCCCACCAAGGCATCCGATCCCCCAGGGCGCTCATCGCGCCGTCAGTGCCGTTCGCCGCAAAGCTTAACCGATACCAAAGTCATGTATTGAATGCCTGCGACCGCCGGCGGTAGCCTTCGGAGGCCGGAAACACCCCGCCAGGTAGCCGCCATGAAAGCAGTCGTCGGATCGCTTGCCCTCCTTCTGGTTTCGCCGGCATTTGCAGCCGATACGGCGCTGAATCCCGCGCAGCAGCAGATGGTCGATGCGGAGCGCGCCTTCGTGCGCATGGCCGCCGAGCGCGGATTCCGCGATTCGTTCTTCAGCTACTTCGCCGACGACGGCATCGCGTTCAACCCCCATCCCTTCCGCGTGCGGACGGCGCTCGCCAACCAGCCGCCCTCGCCCGGACCCATGGGCGCCGTCTGGGCGCCGGTTTACGGCGACATCGCGGCGGCCGGCGACCTCGGGTGGAACACGGGCCCGCTCGTCTTCGAGGGCAAGGAGGACCAGCCGGACCGGCACGGCATGTTCTTCTCGGTCTGGAAGCGCCAGGCGGATGACGCGTTCAAGGTCGTGCTGGACGTCGGCAGCGATACGCCTTCCGCCGTCGTGCCGATGGACACGCCGGTACAGTCCTCGCACCGCCCTTTGGCAGGCCCGCCTGCAAACGCGGATGTGGCCGCCGAGATCGCCGGCCTCCTCGCGGTCGAACGGGCGTTTCTCGCGACCGCTGAGTCAGAAAGCCTGGGCCGCGCGTATGGCAGCCGCCTCAGCGACGAAGCGCGTGTCCATCGCCCGGGCGTGATGCCGGTCGTCGGTCGGGCTGCCCTCGACGAGTGGGCGAACAGCCAGGGCGCGAAATTCCGGGGCGAGCCGCTCTTTGCCGACGTCTCGCGATCGGGGGATATCGGCTATGCCTATGGCAACTACGAAAAGGCCGGCGAGACGCCGGAGGCCGGCTACTTCGCCCGCGTCTGGAAGCGGGATTCGAAGGGCGACTGGCGCATCGTGATGGACACGATCAGTCCCCTGCCTGCCGGCGTCAAGCCGCTCACGGCCGAGTTGCAGCGCGCCGAGGAACATTTTTTCGCCGGCCGCTGGGCCGAAGCCGAGTCCGCGTATCAGGAGCACGTCGACGCGAACCCGGGGAACGCATTCGCGTGGAATCGCCTCGGCTCGAGCCAGATCCAGCTCAAGAAGTATCCGGACGCGATCCGGAACCTGCAGCGGAGCATCGAACTCGGCGGCGGAATTCCGGCCGACTTCTACAACCTCGCCTGCGCCTATGCGCTCTCCGGCGCCCCGGACAAGGCGCTGGACAACGTGGAACTCGCAATTGCGAAGGGGCTGAAGAACCGCCGCCAGTACGAGTCGGATCCCGACCTCGCGAGCTTGCGCGAGCTGCCGCGATTCAAGGCGCTGATGCAGCCGCTCGGCTGAGACTCAGCGCATCGGGTTGCAGGGCGGATTACTGGCCGAGATGAGATCGGAGCGCTCGGCGCGCCGCAGTTCCTCGCGCGTATCGGTGTGCCTGACGTGGATGTGCGTGACCCGTTTCTGCTTTATGCATTCGAGCGCGACGTGGTCGTCGAACGGCTCCGACAAGTCATCCGTCTGGCCGATGTAGACCGGGATGTACTGACCGGGCCGTGATTCGTGCGCGAATATGTAGTTCGCGGGTCCGGGGCCGAACGCAGTCCCGAACATGTAGACCGTATAGCGGTACTTCTGCCCGGACTGCCCTGTCCAGATGTGTATTCCCAGATCTTCCATGAGAACGGGTTTTACGTCGGATCGGTCTTATGTTCAACCGGCATTCCGTTCCGGCGGTATCAGTATTGCCGGATTGCCGTTCAGCCGCCTTCGCGTCGCGAATAGTAGCCGTCGAAGACGGTCGTCCAGGTCTTGCCGCCGTCGGCCGTCGCTTCCCAGTGCTGGCGCACGCGACCGTCGTCGAGCGGTGTCCAGGTAATCCGGTTGACCGACTGCGGGTTGGTCGTCGTCGAGAGGACCATGGCCTTGCCCTGCAGTCCGCCCTCCAGGTAGAGCGCGCCGCCCTGGTTGTCGATCCAGGTCTGGTGCCAGACCTTCTTCGTGCCGTCGTAGAAGTTGAGGCTGGTCCCCTCATAGCCGATGGGGGTCGTGTACACCTCGCGGATCGTGCAGCCGTCATTGATCGACGTGATCTGGTTGCGGCTCGTGCGACCTGGCGACGCCGGCGATTCGACATTCCAGTCGCCGAGCCAGAAATCGAACAGCCGGTACTCCGGGCTCATGCAGGGCTTCAGTGGCTCCATCATCGCGATGAAACGCGGGTCGTCGTGCAGCGATCGGAGTTCGGGCAGCATCATCGCCGTCTGGTACGAGCCGCTGCCGGTCGCAAACCAGGCCTGCAATGCGCTCAGGGCGCCGGTCGCATCACCGCTCGCGGCGCGGGACCGGGCCAGCCGGATCTGTGCGAGCGCATTGGCGGGCTCCCGCTCGGCGATTTCCTGGTACGCGGCCGCTGCTTCGGGCCATTTCTGGGCCGTGAATAGTTTCTCGGCGTCTTCCATCGTGGCGGCGACCGCGGCAGCGCAGAGAAGCGTGCCGCACAGAAGCAGTACCGGTTCGCGCATGGAACCTGCCCTCGATCAAAGCCGGACGATCGGCCTACGTTGCTGGCAACACCATTCGAATGCCAGTCCGGACGCGCAATTTCGCAACCAATGACCGAAATCGTGTCTAGGGGAACTCGCGTTCCAGGTCGGTCGCAGTGACAAAGCGCGGACGGATGTCGACCGGCACGTCGCCGAGGCGATCGAGCACGGCCTGCACTTCCGGCCGGATCACGACGAGACGCTCGAGCATGCGCTTGCCGCCCTCGTAATCGCCGGTTGCCTGCAAGGTCATGAGGTCGCGGGTGAGCGCGGTGACGCCCTTTTTGGTCTTGCGCAGGTCGAGACTGAAGGTCCCGTCGGCATTCACGCGGAAGCCGCCTGCATCAAGCAGGTAGTTCACCTGCAGTGCCATGCCCTTCGCATGCGACTCGTTCATTCCGAAACGCAGCGTGCGAAACGCGGACGCCAGGAAGGTCGTGTACATCGCGCGTTCGTCCGCGCGATCCAGCACGCCCTTGTCCATCAGCTTCTGCAGCGCCCAGAGGCCGGAGACGTCCGCCTTCGCCTCTTCGACGGTGCTGTAAAGCTCCTTGATCGCCTGGCGCACGCCGCCGCCCGAGCCATTCGGCCCGGTATTTGTGGGCCCGAGCCCATGCATCACCTCGTGCATCAGCACGTGCGTGAAGAACGCCTCGAAGTTGACGCTCGCCTGGTCCTCCGGCGCGAGCGCGCGCTTCGAGATCGGCACGAGCACCTGCTCGAACTTCCCTTCCATGAAGTTGCGGAGCATCGTCCGCTTAGAGCCCATCTCGGCCACGATGCGTTCGTCGTTCGGCAGGTTGAACGCTGCCGTCTGCACGTCATGATTCCCGTCGCCCGCGGCGAACACGACGTTGACGACCCGCAGGGGCGCGAGCCCGCCGAGTTTCTTGCGGCGGTAGCTCGCTTCGATGGGCAGGCGGTCCTCCAGCCACTGAAGCTCCGCCCCGAAGCGGTCGAGTTTCGCAGTCTCCGCCTCGTCGCGCACCGTAATGAAGGCCTCGAAGGCCGCCTTGTAGTTGAACCACTCGTCCTCGTACACCTCGTACGGGCCGATGGTCGCCTCGATCGACGAATCGAGCTTCATCCAGGCGACGTCGCTCGCGTAGTAATCGTTGGAAACGAAGGCAGCCGCGCGCGACTCCAGGAAAGCCTTGAGCGTCGGCTGCGTCGTCACGGCCGCGGCCTCACCAAGGTGTCGTGCCATCTCCGCAAGCTCGCCCTGGTATTCGAGGCTGTACGGCACGGCCGCGAATTTTCCCGATGCGTCGCGGCGGATGGTCGTAAAGAACCCGGTCGCTGCCGCTTGTGCCTCGCCCTGCAGGCCCGTCAACCAGCTCTCGACGTCGGCCTTTGTCGCACCCGCCGGGTAGAAATTCCCGGCTTCCGGCTTTTCCGGCACGCCGGGGATGAATGCCGCGTTTTCGTCGAGCCTCGACCAGGGCCCGCGGTTGATCAGGAAGTACTCGAATTGCGCGCGACCGAGAGGCGTCGTGTTCTCGAGCAGCCGCAGCAGCAGCGCTTCGTTACCCGCCCACATCTGCCGCATGAAGAGCGCATCGGTGATGCGCGCGGCCTTGATGAGGCTCGCGAGAGCCCGGCGCTCATTCGCCGGGAGGCTGGACAGCTCGACACGGATATCGACCGGCGCGAAACGCGCGGCCATGTTGTTGAGACGCACGGTCTCGGGTGGCAGCCGCATTTCCTGGGCCAATGCAAGCGCGGGTATCAAAGAAAGGAGGCACAGCAGGCGACTCATCGGCAGGCTCCGCTGACGGGGGTGCTGACGCCCGAGAGTACACTATCGGCGATGCGGAGAAAGCGAGGCGGCGATGAGTGACCGGCAATCGATTGTGTCGGACCGCTCCTTGCCAGTGGCAGCAATTTTCGCGGTCTTTGCCCTCGGCTCCTGTTCGACTGCGGATGTCGCTCGCCGCGGGCCCGGTTACAAGCTCTACCAGGTCGGCAATCCCGCCGATGTCGTCCGCCCGACCCGCGGCCTCTGGGTGCTGCAGGGCGGCGGCGACGACGTCGACCAGAATTACATCCGCATGGGCGAATTCGGCGGCGGCGGCGATTTCGTCGTGCTGCGCGCCTCGGGCGAGGACGACTATAACGACTACATCTACGCCCTCTGCCGGTGCGACTCGGTGACGACAATCGTGTTCGACGGCGGCGCGGCAATGTCGGACCCATTCGTGCTTGAAACGATCCGCAATGCCGAGGCGCTCTTCATCGCCGGCGGCGACCAGTCGAACTACGTGCGCTACTGGAACGACACGACGGTCGAGGATGCAATCAATTTCGTCGCGGCGAAGCCCGCCCCGATCGGCGGGACCAGCGCCGGCATGGCGGCGCTTGGCGAGTACGTCTACTCAGCCATGGGCAAGGAGAGCCTGACGAGTGCCGTCGCCATGGCGGACCCCTACGCCGCCGATGTGACGCTCGCGCGCGGGTTCCTGCGGCTGTCGCGGCTCGAGAACGTGCTGGCCGACCAGCATCTCCAGGAACGCAACCGGATCGGCCGCACCGTCGCCCTGCTCTCGCGTCTGCAGAAGGACGGATGGTCCTCCGCGCCGAAGGCCATTGCCGCCGATCGGGAAACGTCGCTTCACGTGGATCCCGCGGATGGCTCCGCCCAGGTCTTTGCGACCGCCGATCATCCGACGCCGTATGTCTACTTCATGACCGCGGTCCAGGCGCCGGAGATCTGCGAGCCCGGCAAGCCGTTGACGAGCGGCGCTGTCGATGTCTATCGACTTGCGCCGGGCGAGGGCCGGTTCAACGTCGAATCATGGACCGGCACGGGCGGGACCGCCTATGAACTCCGTGTGGAAGCGGGGACGCTCCGCTCGTCCCGGGGCGAGGTGTATTGAGCCGGGCCGACGCTGGCAAATTGATAATTGCTGTTATACGCTCAATGCGTTACACGGCCTTGTCAAGGTGCCGTGGCGATTTCGGGGGGGTGCCATGATTGATCGTCGCATGACTCCGTTGGCGGCAGCGGTGTTCGCCGCGCTCTATCCGGCCTATCAGGCCAACGCCCAGCAACAGCAGGCACGCGCGGCGTCCGAGGGAACCCGCCTCACTCCAGTCATCGTGACCGCGACACGACGCCAGGAGAATCTCCAGGACGTCGCCCAGAGCGTCCAGTCGATTTCGACGGAACAGATCGAGAAGCAGGCGCTGCGCAATCTGACGGACGTCATCGGCGCCTTGCCGTCGGTCAACATCGTCAGCAGCACGCCCAGCCGCAATTCGCTCGTGATGCGCGGTGTCTCGACCGGGTCGTCCGAATTCTACACGGACAGCCAGGTCGCCGTGTATCTCGACGACCAACCCATGACCTCGATTTCGCAGCAGGTCGACGTACGGCTCATCGACATCGAGCGCGTCGAGACGCTCAATGGACCCCAGGGCACGCTGTTCGGCTCGAGCGCGCAGACCGGAACGATCCGATACGTCACGAACAAGCCGGACTTTGGCGGCTATTCGGGCCAGAGCGATTTCGAGATCGGCACCACCAAGGGTGGCGCTGAAAGCTACGACGTCAGCGGCCACGTCAATATCCCGCTCGCGGATAATTTCGCGATCCGCGCTGTCGGTTTCTATACCTTCGAGGGCGGCTACGTCGACAACGTCCTCGGCCTCTCTTATCTCGGTGACGTGGACAATTCGGACGTCGTCGAAGACGACTGGAATGAGTACCGCGTAACCGGCGGCCGGATCCAGGGGCGCTGGAGCATCAATCCCGCATGGGAAGCCTCGCTCAGCCTGATTCAGCAGTCGAGCGACGCATCCGGCGCCTGGGAGACCGACCCGGCGCTCGGCGACAACAAGATCTCGCGGTTCTTCAACGAATACATCGACAACGACTGGTACCAGGCATCGACCACCGTCAAAGGCGACCTTGGCTTTGCCGAGCTCTCGATGACGGCATCCTATTTCGATCGCGACATCGTGTACGAATGGGACAACATGACCTACGACCAGTGGCGGTCGTCAGAGGGTCCCGGCGTTTACTACGCCCTTTACAATGCGGATTACGAGTTCGGCACGATCTTCAACAACCAGAAGCAGAATCGATACGCCTACGAGGTGCGCCTCACGTCCCAGGGCGAAAGCCGCTTCCAATGGATCGCAGGCGCGTTTTACGAAGACGTCTGGGACTGGTGGCACTACGGTTCGCAGATCCCGACGCTTACCTCGACCACCGAGTGGCAGGCCGCCCAGTACTACGCCTGCTACTACGCGAGCCAGGGCTACGACATTGACTGCCCGTTGCCGGACACGAACATCCAGTACTCGAACAGGTACGACAAGTCCGTCCGGCAAAAGGCCGTTTTCGGTGAATTGTCCTATGACTTGACTGATCGCTGGTCGGTTACCGGCGGCGCGCGATGGTTCGAATACAACCGACGTGAACTCGACATTAACCAGGTTCCGCTGGGCCTGCCGGCGTTTCAGGGCAACGACACGGGAGGCAGCACCGAAACTTTCGGCAAGGATGACGACGTCGCGATGAAGTTCGGCACGCAATTCGAATTCAATGATGACGTGATGGCCTATCTGCTCTACAGCGAGGGCTTCCGGCTCGGCGGGAGCAACAGCACCCGCGCTGCCTCGACCGGCGAACTGCCGCTCACTTACAAGCCCGACCAGCTGAAGAACTACGAGGCGGGACTCAAGAGCCAATGGTTCGACGACAGGCTCCTGTTCAACGCCTCGGTCTTCCTGATGCGTTGGGAAGACATCCAGATCAACGACTCGAGCGGCGACCCCTGGTGGGTCCGGGGAACGTTCAACGGCACCGAAGCGGAACAGAAAGGCATCGAGTTAAACGGCACGTGGTACTTGAGCGACAACTTCAGTTTTGAATTCAGCGCATTCCTGGCCGACCCGGAGTTTTCCGAGGACCTGGTCTATCCGACGGACGGGACGATCATTCCCGCTGGCACGACAATGCCGATTTCGCCGAGGCGGAAATATTGGGCGTCCGTGGGATACGACTTCCCGGAATTCACGGCGGGCAACTTCTGGACGCGAATGTCTTACCAGTACCAGTCGGAGGTGTGGGACAGTATCACTGCCCTGACCGGGGACATCGACGACGTAACGCCGGGCGTTCAACGCGACCCCGACCTGTTGCTCCCTTCCTGGTCCACGGGCACATTCCAGTTCGGATTCACCAGCAGTTCGAAAAAGTGGGATGCCGCACTCGTGGTCCGGAACGTGTTCGACGAAACCGGCTACACGTACCTGAATGGCAGCGACTACTCACAAGTGGACGATCCGCGCTACCGCTATTTGCGAAGTCTGCAGCGGCCGCGCAGCGTCTATCTCTCCTTCACCTACAAGTGGTGACGGCGGCGCCTTGAAGGCAAGCTGAGACTTGAAGCTCGTCACGACCTCGGTGGTTCGCGGCAGCCACCAGGGCGAGAGTCACGGCGGCGTCTACCTGATCGATCTCGAGGGCCGCGAGATTCGCCAGGCGCTCGACTGGAACTCGACCGGCATCGACTGGCAGGGCCGCGGCTGGGATCGCGGGCTCCGCGGCATTGCTTTCGATGGCGAGACGGTCTACATCGCCGCGAGCGACGAGCTGTTTGCCTATACGCCGGACTTCCAGAAGATCGGCTCCTGGCGCAATCCCTACCTCAAGCATTGCCACGAAATCGCGGTCTGGCAGCGTCGCCTGTTCCTTGCTTCGACCGGCTTCGACAGCATCCTCGCCTTCGATCTCGATTCCAAGACGTTTGGTTGGGCCTTGCATGTCGCAACTCACAAGTTCCAGTTTCACGGCAAGACCTACGATCCGAATGGCGAGGACGGGCCATTGATGCTCAACAAGCTGCATCTCAACAACGTCCATTGCACGCCGGGCGGCATGTACATCACCGGGCTGCGGACCGGCGGCATGCTGCTGTTCAATGGCAAGGACATCCGCATGGCCGTCGAACTCCCGGCCGGCACGCACAACGCACGGCCCTTCCGAGACGGAGTCCTGTTCAACGACACCGAGGCCGATGCGCTCCGGTACGCCGGACGCGGCGAAGGCCGGGAGGATCGTACATTCAAGGTGCCGCGTTACCCCGAGGCAGCACTGCAGAATCGCGAGGTCGACCAGAGCAAGCTGGCTCGACAGGCGTTCGCGCGCGGCTTGTGTGTGATTTCGGATACGGTCGTGGCCTGCGGGTCGTCGCCTTCGACGATCTCGGTGTACGACCTGGCGAAGAACGAGAGGATCCTGGCGGTGAACCTCACGATGGACGTCAGGAACGCGGTCCACGGCCTCGAAGTCTGGCCCTACGACTAGAGCCCCGCGCTGCGGACGCTTTCGGGCAGCTCTTCCAGTATGTCGGCAAGCTGGTCCTTCCACGGGCCGAGGTGCCTTTCGTAGCGGCGCCACGTGCCGAGCGCTCGCGTATAGAGCGGCTGCCGGACCTGCTCGGAGCTTGCCGTCTTGACGGCCCGCTGTGTTTCATGGAATCGCAGACAGGCTTCTTCGAACGGAAGACCGCAATGCGACAGGATGCGCCGGACCTGCGTTTCGAGGTCTGACACCGTATCTTCGTAATGCACGTCGAGCACCTTCACGGGCAGGACGCGATGCCAGTGACGCATGGTCTCGTGGTACTGGCGGTAATACGCCACGAGCTCATCCAGGTCGTACGTGAAGTGCTGGCCCCTGCCGAAGAGCTGCTTGTAGCTGCCGAGTACGCTGTCCAGCGGATGCCGACGTGCATTGATGATCTTTGCGTTCGGAAGGATCAGGTGCACCAGGCCGACGTGAGAGAAATTATTCGGCAACTTGTCGGTGAAATACGGCTTGCCGGTGGAGCGCCAGACGCTCGTCTCTTCGACGTATTGCTGGCCATACGCGCGAAAATCCTTCTTGCGCAACTCGCGGACCGCATGCGGATACTGCTTCTGGTGGGATCGATAGCGGCCCAGTGAGAAGGCCAGCCGGTTGAGCGTCGGCAGTTCGGCCGTACCTTCGACCTGGCTGTGGCTCGCCAGGATCTGCTCAACCAGGGTCGAGCCCGAGCGTGGCAGTCCGACGATGAAGATCGGCGCGGCGGCCTCGAATCCATGGCCTGAGTTCTTCTCGAGAAACTCGCTGTTGAAGACGTCGATGATCCGCTCGTGCCGCAAGTCGAAGTCCACCGGATCGTGAAACACGAGCTTGCGCTGGCGCTGGTTGCCGGTATGGTAGTAATTCCAGGCGCGGTCGTAGTCCCCCCGATCTTCCAGAGCCTTGCCGAGCGCAAAGCGAAAATGCACATCGGCACTGTCGCTCAGGTGGTTGCCTCCGACCTGCTCTTCCATGGCGGCAACTTCCGCGTCCTCGAACCGGAACACCTTCAGGTTCGCCATGCTCCAGTAAACCTCGCCGAAATCCGGCTTGCCTGCGATCGCCGCGCGATAGGCCTTCAGCGAACCCGCCTGGTCGCCGAGGGTTTTCAACACGTGGCCATAGCCCATCTGGACCGGCGGTGAGTCCGGCTGCAGTGCGAGCGAGCGCTCGTACGCACGCGCGCTGGCATCAATGTCGCCCGCATACGCGTGCGCCTTGGCGAGCCCGCCCCAGGCGACCGCATTCCTGGGTTCCAGGCGGGTCACTGTCTTGAAAATGTCCACTGCCTCCGGGTGTCGGCCGGATTCATGAAGGATGGAGCCAAGCAGCATCCATGCCTGCGCATAGCCGGGAGCCAGTGTGGTCGCACGACGCAGCATTGCCTCGGCGTCAGAAAGGTGCTTGTCCTCGCGCCAGTACATCTGCGCCAGGTTGCGCAAGGCATCGACATTATCCGGGTTCTCGCGCAGCGTCTCGCGCAACAGTGAAATGGCCTCTTCTCTCCGGCCGGCCCGCAGGTGATCGAGCGCCAATGCCAGCTTGCCCTTCTCCGTGTCCCTCTCGAAATACTCCTCGAAAGCCGCATCGGCGTCCTTGCCTTGGCCCATCGCCGCCAGCGCCTGGCCGAGTTTCTTGTGGGCAAGCGGCAGCTGCGGCTCCAGGCGGATCGCTTCGCGGAAGCAGGCTACGGCCTCTTCGAAGCGCGACTGCATGGCCAGGATGCTGCCGAGGTCTTCATGCAGGTGAGGGAATTCGGGCTTGAGCGAGATCGCCAGGCGTACGGTCTGCTCGGCTTCCGGGTAACGTGCCTGCTTCAACAGGGCATGTCCGAGCAAACGAAGGTGATTGACGGACCCGGGCTCTCGCTCCAGGTATTCCCGGCAGATGAATTCCGCGCGCAGCGGCCTCCCCGTCCTCATCGCCTCGAGTGCCGCGGCGATGCTGGCTTCGGCCGTTACTTCAGGTACTTGTCGAACCACTCTCGCACACGGCTCAGGTAATCACGCTCGAATTCCGGCGACCAGTCGCCGTGATGCGTGTCCGGATAAACGACGAGCTGCGTGTCGATGCCACGCTTGCGGAGCGACTGGTAGAACAACTCGGCGTTCAGCAACGGGACATTCCAGTCCTCGCGGCCGCCGAGAAAGATTGTCGGCGTCGTCACCTGGCCGGCCTGGAGCAAGGGCGAGAGCTTGTCGTATTTCTCGCGGTTCTCCCACGGCGGGCCGAGCTCCCAGTTGTACCATTTCTGGTAGATATCGTGACCGTAGTTCGCGGCGATGTAACTGTGGCCCGCGCCCGACGCCGCGGCCTTGAAACGCGCGGTGCGCGTGATGACGACGTTCGTCAGGTAGCCGCCGTACGAATAGCCGGTGACCGCGAGCCGGTCGGGATCCGCGTAGCCCGCGGCGATCGCGTGATCCACGGCGGCGATGACGTCGTCGTAGTCGGTGATGCCCCAGGTCTCGTGGATCGCGCGTACGAACGCCTGGCCGCGACCTGTCGACCCGCGCGGATTGGGCTCGACCACGACATAGCCGTTCGCCGCGAGGTACTGCGGCTTGAAGTCGAAGCCCCAGCCGAACTGACCGACCGGGCCGCCGTGGATGTGGAGAATCGTCGGGTACTTCCGTCCCGCAACGAAGCCGGGCGGCTTCGTCACGAAAGCCTGTATTTCAGTCCCGTCCGCACTCTTGAACGACACCGTCTCCTTTGCGCCGGGCGCGATGGAGCTGAGGAATTCATCGTTGATCTTCGTCACCCGGTTGAGGCGCCCGCCGGCGACTGAATAAATCTCCGGTCCACGATTCCCGGCCTCGATTCGTGCCGCGATCGCACCGTTCCTGGCGACGTCGAAATCCCCGATGAACTGGTCGCCGCTTTCGACCGGCTCGAGCTTGCCGTCCTTCGGCTGGACGCGCGCGAGGCGCGTACCGCCCTCGTGCTCGTAGGCGAAGTAAATCCATTGCCCGTCCGGTGAATAGCGGAACTCATTGACCCAGTGGTCGAGTGCCGCCGTCAGGATTCGCGGTTCGCCGCCGGACGCGGGCATCACGGCGAGGTGCGGGATGGCGTAGACGCCGTCCTCGGCCGTCAGGAATGCGATCGACCGGCCGTCCGGACTCCACGCGGGACTGCTCTTCACACGGTCGTCGTTCGTCAGGCGGACGAGCGATTTCCCCTGGTCGGCATTGTCGGTCGCGACGAGCCAGAGATCGGTCTTGTAGCCCGCGTCCGGCTCCTCCTCGCGATTACTGACGAAAACGATCTGACGACCGTCGGGCGACCAGCTGGATTCAGATTCGGAGTATTTGCCGGACGTGAGTTGCCTGAGTTTGCCTGTTGCCAGATCGAGGACGTGCAGGTGCTCGGCCAGGTCGCCGGTCAGGTAGCCGTCGCCGTCATCCTCCTTGAACTCGAGCCGCGTGATGACCCAGGGCTTCTTTTCTTCCGCGTCCGCGCTATCGTCATCGTCTTCTTCATCGGCGGTCTCTTTCAGGTCCTCCGCATTGAACTTCAGCAGCAATCGCGATTCGTCGGGCGAGAAGTCGAGTTCGTCGACCCCGTGCTTGAAGGTCGTGACCTGCGTCGCCTCGCCAAAGGATTCGAGCGGCAGCTTCCAGAGCTGGTTGCTGTCCGAGCGGTCGGACAGGAAGTAGAGCGCGCTGCCGTCCTTCGACCAGTACGGGTCCCAGGCGCTCGAGCCCGCGGCGGTCACGGCACGCGGCACGCCGCTGGCCATCGGAACCACATAGATCTGGTCATCCAGCACGTAGGCGAGCAGTCGGCCGTCGCGCGACAGGGCGAGGCTGTCGGGAGATTTGATCGCGTCGTGATCTTCGAGCGTCAGTGTGCGCGGCGTGCCGGCCGGCGGCGACGTAGCCTGCGCCATCGCGGGCGCGGCAAGGAGACAGAGGACCGCTGCGCCGATCGAAACGAATGCGTACTTCATGTCGTTGGCCTGCTTACTGCCTTCCCAGGAAAAACTCCCGTTGCCTTGCCGTCTTTCCAGACAGCGACCCCGTTGACCCAAACCTTGCTGATGCCGACCGAGAGCGCGGACGGGTCCTCAAACGTCGATCGATCGGCCACGGTCGCCGGGTCGAGCAGCACCAGGTCCGCGAAAGCGCCGGGGCGAATCACGCCACGGTCGGCAATGCCGACGTTCGCGGCCGATAGCCCCGTCATCTTGCGGATCGCCTCCTCGAGCGTCAGGAGCCCGCGCTCGCGGACGTAGACGCGCAGGACCTTGGTGAAGGCGCCTCGGCCGCGCGGATGCATGCTCACCAGCGAGCCATCGGAACAGATGCTCGCGTAGGGCCAGGCCATGAGGGCATCGATGTCGTTCTCCTTCATGCCCTTGGCCATGATCGACTGCTCGGCGCCCTCGTGGTTCGAGCGCGCGATCAGGTCCATCAGCGTCGCGGCCGGGTCCATGCCTTTCTGCTTCGCGATCTCGGCCAGGGACTTGCCGACCAGCTCGGGCTCCGGGCTGTAGCGCGTCAGAATGATGCCTTCAGGCGGCGACACATGGTCGAGTGCGAACTGCGCGCTCTCGCGGTTGGTGAAGTCGCGCTTCGGGAACAGGACCGTGAGGTCGGAATGCCAGAACTCGTAGGGATAGATGTCACCGGTGACGTCGATTCCCTCGGCGCGCGCGCGGTCAAGCACTCCGAGCAAGCGCGCGGACTGGCCCCACCAGTCGACCATCGCGAGCTTCATGTGCGTGACCTGGACCGGGATTCCCGTCTCCTTGCCGATGCGCACGATTTCGTCGAGCGCCTCCCAGAAATACCGGTCCTCGCTGCGGATATGACTGATATAGCGCCCGCCGTGGCGCTTCGCCTCGCGTGCGAGCTCGATGACCTCTTCAGGCGCGGAGTAGATGCCGGGGTCGTACTCGAGGCCGGTGGCAAGCCCAAGGGCGCCCGCTTCCATGCCCTCGCCCACGAGCTCGCGCATGCGCACGATCTCGTCCGCCGTCGCACGGCGGCGGAAGTCGTCCTTGCCCATGACCGCAGTGCGGATATTGCCGTGGCCCACGAAGCTCGCGACGTTGATCGCGGGCGGCGTCTTCGCCATCCGTTCGAAGAGCTCCGCGACGGGCCAGGTCATCGAGCCATCCTGGCCGGCGACGATCGTCGTGACGCCCTGGCTCACGACGGGCGCGGCGTCACGCATCTCGAACAAGCCCTCTTCGTGGTGGCTGTGCACATCGATGAACCCGGGCGTGAGCGTCAGGCCCTCCGCGTCGATGACATGCTCGCCCTGCCTCGGCTCGAGCTCGCCGACTTCGACGATTCGATCGCCATCGATGCGCACGGCTCCGGTTCGCGCAGGGCGCCCGGTGCCGTCGACGATCGATGCATTGACGATGAGCGTCGTCGTCGCAGCCGGTTCGGTGCAGGACGCGAGACCCGACAGAAGCACCGCGACCAGCGCGATGAAATGAATTGGCCGCATTGACGTCATTCGAAGTGCTCCGTGACTCGCTTGAAGGGCAATCCCCGCAGGCCAAAGGTGTCGTAGACGAAATTTCCGTTGCCGG
>Ga0105106_10000264_pt1 | contig 37571 bp, 28 predicted proteins | sample PPLLaktember2015_5_FD_79109 | JGI IMG/M metagenome (GOLD analysis project Ga0105106, IMG submission 79109) | Freshwater sediment microbial communities from Prairie Pothole Lake near Jamestown, North Dakota, USA - PPLs Lake P8 Core (1) Depth... | ecosystem: Environmental > Aquatic > Freshwater >... | reverse complement strand
CCAGCACACCAATTACGAAGCTCTTAAGCTCATAGACACCACCGGACAGGATCGTAAATGGAAAGAAAGTGGCAATCAGACTGCCCGAGATAGCTGCCAGCATGGTGCCAATCCCGAAGCTCAACGCCAGGATGCGCCTGGAGGGGATACCCATCAGCTCGGCGGCGGCGCGGTTATTAGCCACTGCGCGCACATATTTCCCCAGCGTGGTGCGGTAAAGGAACAGGTATAACCCACCTGTCACCAGGATGGAAGCCAGGGCAGCCACCACCCGTGTCCCCAGAATGGTGATCGGCCCGGCGCTGATGCTGCCCAGGCTGAAATTTACCGTGCGGGGGGTGGTGGTGAAGATCGCCGTCCCGATCCCGATGATGATCATATTGATGGCGAAGGTTGCCAGCAGCGTGGAAAGATGCGGCGCATCAATCACGCGTTGGATAGCAATCAAGTACATCAACATCCCCAGCAGCAAGCCCAGGACGGCTACCACGACCAGGGCCAAATATGGGTTCATGCCGATGTTGGTAAACAGCAGATAAACCCCAAAACTACCCAGGGCAATGATCGGTCCATGAGCCAGGTTGATCACATTCATCACGCCCCAGATCAGGGTCAGCCCCATCGCCGCGATTCCGTAAACAAAACCGATGAGCAGACCGTCGATCAGAAATGCGAGAAATTGCATGGTCTTCTCCTGTGGTGCGGGATTCAGACGGCTGGGCAGGCGTCGTCTTGGTTGGCAACACCTGCCCAGCTTTCAAGCTAATACGAGACGTTCAGCGGATCGGATATACAGTCTGCGCGGAGGCTCCTTCAGCAGGCCACACAACTTGCTTGGCCAGCACATCACCAGATTTCTGCCACTGGATGTAGACCATTGAATGCCCCACCTGCAAGCCGTGATTCTCGGGAGTGGTGTCAAATTTGACATGCCCGAAGAAAGTGAGCGCATCAATATTTTCCAGGGCTGTCTTGACAGCTTGTGTTTCCAGCGAGCCGGCCGTTTCAATGGCTTGCTGCAGCAGCAAGCCCGAGATATAACCACCTGCCGCATGGTAAGAAGGTTCTTCGTTATAAGCCGCTGTGTAAGCCGCAGTGAACTCCTGGCTGGATGCACCAAACCAGGCCATGCCTGCACTGGAAGCAGCTTCGGCATCGAAATTCGCCAGCGGTTCCCACTGGCTGGGCCCAATCACGCCCAGCGCAGCATCGCCCAGCTCCACAAAGGTGGGTTCAGGTGGGGCAACCAGCAAGGCTAAAAATTTGACTGGCACATTCTTTTCAAAGATCTGCTTGGCAAAGGTGCTGCCATCTTGAAAATGTCCACCGCCCATGATCGCATCCGGGGCAGTCTCGCCGATTTTATTGATAAAGGCCGCAAAATCCGCCGTGCCCGGGTCATAGCCCTCGAAAATCACCACTTCATATCCCTTGCTCAAGGCGTAATCATTCAAAGCCGTGGATACATCGGTCGAAAATTTATCGTTTTCGTGTACGATGGCGATTTTCTTGACGCTTGGATCGGTCGCTGCCAGCAGATCGGCCGCGCCGGTCAGGTACTTGCTGGCCGGGGTATAAGTCTGGAACACCAGAGTATAGCCCTTCTGGTATGTGCTATCCGAAGCCGCGCCGGTGGTGATCATCACCTTGCCGTACTGCTCAGCAATGACCGCGGCAGCATCTGTCAGACCACTGGAGTAGGGGCTGATCAGGAAGTTCGCATTGTCTTCGGTGGATAGGCGTGTATATAATTCTTGCACACGATCTTTGTTAGATTCATCATCATAGAATTTGGATTCAAATTTGACCACCGAACCATCCGCCAGCTTGATCCCTCCGGCATCATTGACCTGATTCATCCACAGGTTCAGACCATTAATCTGCCGGGTTGATTCAACGTTGTAGCTGCCAGTTTGCGAAGCAGTAAACCCGATCAAAGCGGTGACTTCTTGAGCAGCAGCTTCTTCGGGTGCGGCGGTTAGCTGCTGGGCGCAGGCTGCCAGCAGCAGGCTGGCAATCAGGACGACAATCGTAAGAACAAACCGCGTACGCTTCATTTCACTCTCCTTCTGCTAAATCTAAAATGGGAAGTTGGATCGATCCGCATTTCTGGTGTGACAGGCATCACAGGAGAATGTGCGGCTAACACGGACTTAATTATTTTAGAAGGGGATTACAAACGGAAGCTAAACAAGCGGCAGGGGAATATAAATAAACTATAAAAATTCTACTCTAAGCATCGAACAGATAACCTAATCCGCGTTCGGTCAGCAGTAGTGAAGGGTTGGCCGGGTCGCTTTCGATCTTCTGGCGCAAGCGTCCGATATACACGCGCAGGTATTCACTCTCAGACCCATACTCCGGCCCCCATACATGCTGTAGAATCGTGCGGTGTGCCAGCACCTTGCCGGCATTCTCCATCAGGTAAATCAGTAAGTTGAATTCGGTGGGGGTTAATTCCAGGACTTTCTCACGCAAGCGAACCTCATGCCGCACAAGGTCCGCCTCCAGCGCGCCGCGCACCACACGTTCTTGTCCCGCGGGCATATCATGGTAGCGTGAGCGGCGCAAAACCGCTTGAACGCGCGCCAGCAGCTCGCCGACCCCGAAAGGTTTGGTCAAATAATCATCTGCACCCAGGTTGAGCGCCTGGATCTTATCGGCTTCCTCGCCCATGGCTGAGAGCACGATCACCGGCGCCAGGGAATGCTGGCGAATGCGCTTGATAGTCTCCAACCCATCCATGCGCGGCATCATGACATCCAGGATCACCAGGTCCACATTGTGGGAAGAAAAGTGTGCAAGAGCCTCCAAGCCATTCCCAGCCGTCAGGGTATTGAAGCCGCGCACTTCCAGATTGCGGCGCACGAAATCCCGTAAGGATTTTTCATCGTCAACGATTAAGACCAGGGGTGCATTCATATCAGCTCAGCTCTGGGGGTTTTTCATTCACCGGGATTAAGGGCAGCGAGAATGCAATGCTGCTGCCGATGGGGGTTGGCTCCAGCCAGATATCGCCGCCGTGTGCGCGCACGAACCCCTGGCAGATCGAGAGTCCCAGGCCGGCGCCGGCATGCTCTCGCGTTCGATCATTTTCCAGCCGGTAAAAACTTTCAAAGATGCGCTGGCCAGATTCAGGGGGAATCCCAGGCCCCTCGTCGACTACACGCACGATCAAATGTCCAGATTGAACTCTGGCGCTCACGCGAATGGGCGTGCGCTCACCGCTGTATTTGGCAGCATTCTCAATCAGATTGCGCAGCACCGATTCAATCCTCTGTGCATCGGCCAGAAAGACCGGTAAGTCGGCGGGCAGATCGACCGACAGGCGTTCTTTGGGCTGCGGGTGCGAGCGCTGAGCCGCACGTTCAATTAAATCACCCAGGTGGCATTCCTCATGGGTAACCACCAGGCTGCCCGCCTCTATCCTGGACATGTCCAGCAAGTCATTGACCAGATAACTGAGCCGGTCAGTCTCATTGGATATAATTTCCAGAAACTCGCGCTCCGCCGCAGCATCCCACTGCACATCTTCTGCCAGCAAAGTCGTCGCATAACCCTTGATCGCAGCCAGCGGCGTGCGCAGCTCGTGGGTGACGGTAGAAATCAAGCTGGACTTCATCCGATCCAGCTCGCGCAGCTTCGTCACATCCTGTAAGATTTGTCCACGCCCGATCGGCATGCCCATGCTGTCAGTTACATCAAAAACTTGCAAATGGTAATAAGCGATCGTCTGGCGTCTGGTTTGAATGGCGATCTCTACGCTGCGCTCCCCGCTCCCATTTAAGGCTGCCAGCACTGTTGCGCGGGTCGCAGCTCGCTTTTCCGGGCTCACTTCGGCCGCTCGCGCCAGCAGCCGTTCGATGATCTGCGTGACAGGCGCCCCACTGATTTCGTCACGTGGCAAATCGACCAGCTCACCGATGCGCCGGTTGGCATACAGTACGCGACCTTTTAAATCCTCCAGGATCAGGCCATCCCGCAGAGATTGGATCAGGGCTTCCAGGCGGCGCGTCTGCTCGTGCAAACGGGCATCACTGCGCGCATACAGGGTGGCATTCTCGATCGCCATCGCCGCGTGGTTGGCGAAATTGGTCAGTAATTCAATTTCCTGCGCCGTGAAGACGTGCGCGTCTGGGCGGTACACTAGCAAGGCTGCTGGCTGGGCATGTTGCGTGTTAAGTGGCACAGCCAGGAGCGAACGATAACCCTCCAGACGCGCCCGTGGGCGGGCATCGGTAAAGGATTCATCCAACTCGGTATCACTGACCTGCACCGGCTGCCCGCTGCGCAGGGCGCGCAGGCTGACCGATAATGGTTCGCTGGGACTGATCGCCAGCTGGTTGGTATAGTGCTGCGAAAGCCCGCGGCTTGCCCGTGCTCGAAAAACACCCTGCCGTTCATCCAGGGCGACAATGGCGCACTTCTGGATCGCCATCAAGCGCTCCACCTGTTCCAGAATGCGATCCAGTACCAGCTGCGGGTCCAGGGTGGAAACCACCGCCGAGCTGGTTTGCAGCAGCGTAGAAAGCTCGTTGAGCCGGGCCTGGATGGCTGCTTCCATGCGCCTCAGGCTCTCAGTCAGATGGCCGATCTGGTCCGGGCGTTGGGATAATTTCTGGATCATCCGGCGATGATCTACACTGCCGTCTGACAGTGAGTTTTCTGGCAGGGAACTGTTCGGCAGGACTCCTATCGTCTGGCTGTAGCTGGCGAGCTGTTCCAGGGGCTTGATCACATGGCGCGTCAATCCCAGCCAGAAGAACAGACCCACTACCAGAAATACACCCATGGTCATTAACACCCCACGATGGGTGGCGCGCGGGGTTGCAAAAGCTGTTTGTGTAGGACGGCTGACGATCACTCCCCAATCTGCGCTGCTAATGGGCACATAACTGAATAGTGTTTCCTGACCATTGTCATCGGCCTGGATCAGGTTGCCGGCTTGCAGCGCCAGCACTGCGCCTGAAATATTCGCCTGGCTGGCAGAGAAATCCTGCAGCAATCTGGTCGGATCAGGAGCAGCAATGATATGCCCGGTTGAGTCAATGATAATGACTTGAAAGGCGTCGCTTGCCCGGTGCTCAGCCACGATGCTGCTCAGGGTATGGCTGAGCGCCTGTAGCTTGATATTGGTAGCAACCAGGCCCAGGTAGGTGTTGTTACGATCTCGCAGCGGCATGACGGCGGTTGCCACAGCCTGTTGGGTGGTAGGGGAGATGCGCCCGGCGGAAATCAGGGGCGCCTGGCTGGTCAGAGAAACGTGGTAATAATCACGGATCGAAAAATCCCAGCCTACCGTCGAGCCAGGTCCCAAGGGGTAATGAAAGAGCATCGTACCGTCTGGTCCCAGGCGGTAAATTAAGTCAACATCCGTGCGTACGCTGAACGCGATCCTGAATAACTCTTCCATCCCTGCTGGATCGGCGGCGAGCACCTCCGGGTAGCTTGCAAGCTGGCGCACAGCCTGCAAGGCGCTGTCCATGATGGCATTGGTCTCTTGCGCTATGGCGCGCGCCACCGCCAGATCGGCAGTCTTGATATCGGCCTCCAGGCGCTGTGCAGCCAGGCGGTCGAAAACCAACGAAGCCAGCACAACCGGTCCGACAAACAACAAATACAGAGCTAAAAGCTGTAAGCCCAGATCGCGACGGAAGGAAAAGGACATTCTGTTATTCCTGATGATGAGTAATTATACCCATTTTGTTTCATTCTAGTCTAAAGGAAGGATTAGGCGCATACGTTTATTGCAGTGGACAGGAATTACAAGCCCATGCATCACCTCGATCTGGTATGATAGCGCCACTTTACCGGCAGCTTCACTTGCATGACGATCTTATCGATGTTACAGCTATTAATTCCTCTGATTGCCCTGGTCGCCTTCTTGTACGCCAGTGTTGGCTTTGGTGGCACCACAGGCTATCTGCTGGTGATGAGCCAGTTCGATTTCACCCCGGAAGAGATGGCCAGCACGGCGCTGATCCTGAACATTTTTGTGTCGGGTATTGCATATTTATCCTTCTACAAGGCAGGCCACCGGGTCGGGCAATTACTGGTACGTTTCTTACTGACTTCTATCCCAGCCACGATGCTGGGAGGCTTTTTTCACATCCAGGATGAAATCTATTTCAGACTTCTTTACGCGGTATTGACCCTGGTCATGCTGCGTATGTTGTTTCTGTCAAACCTGCCAACCGTGCAGACTCCCACACAGCCGCCCTCCTGGCTTGCGAGCCTGGGAGCAGGAGCTTTGATCGGCATACTCTCTGGTGTGGTCGGAATTGGTGGTGGCATCTTGTTATCACCAATGATTATCCTTGCCAGATGGGGCACAGCCCACCAGGCAGCCACAGTTTCCGCAGCCTTTATCCTGATAAATTCCATCAGCGGACTGTCAGGGCGATATTTGGGTGGCAATATTATCGTCAGTGACCTCACCGTATGGCTGCTACCTTTCGGAATTTTGGCGGCTCTGGCAGGCTCGACCCTGGGCGCCCAACGGCTTTCCAGCGCATGGTTGCAGCGCGCTTTGGGCGTGGTTATGTTAATTGCGGTCTTGAATTATTGGCTGGCAACGCTCCGTTAGGCTCATCGCAGTATTTCCCTGTTCTTAAGATCAACGGTATTTTGGCTACACGCAATTTGTGATTTTTACAAACTTACGCGAAGGGGCAGCTGCGACCACAATCAGCTCATTGCAAGTATAATTTCCTTAAGCTCCCCCTTTGTCTGCCAGGTAACAGGTTGCCTATGGACGACAGCTCACATCTCCCATCCCAACCCCCTGAAAAACAGGATCCCCATATTATTTATATCCTCTCAGGGGGCTCAGGCGCCAGCGGCGAACAGCTTGTGCATACCGTCCTGGCTCAATTCCCCAACAGCCATGTGCGGGTTACCACGGTCCCGCATGTGCGCAGCATCGATCAGGTCGAAGAGATCATGAGGCACGCCCAGGCCAGGCGGGCAACCGTCGTGCATACGCTCGTGGACTCCCGGCTGCGCAACGAGGTCATTTCTTTAGCTGCCCGTCTCAAAGTGCCAGCGCTGGATTTGATGGGCGAGTTGATCGGCCACCTTGAGCCTATCCTGGGCGAATCTGCCCGTGAAGAACCTGGTCTATACCGAAAATTAAACCAGGCCTACTTCGAGCGTGTGGTTGCCATCGAGTACACTATGAGCCATGATGACGGCCAGCGACCTGACACCTGGGAGCAGGCGGACATCGTCCTGGTAGGCGTCTCACGGGTTGGCAAAACACCACTCAGCCTGTACCTGTCCGTCCTGGGTTGGAAAGTCGCCAACATCCCCCTGGTGCCACAACTGGCTGTCCCGGAAACGCTTTCCCGGTTGGACTGGAAAAGGGTCTTCGGCTTGAAAATCGCCCCTGCTCAGTTGCTGGCTTTTCGGCAAGAGCGCCAGCGCCGCCTGGGAACCAGTGGACCATCGGATTACACCAACCCACAAATGCTCTACGAAGAGCTGGAGTTTGTGGAAAAAATTTGCCGCCAGGCGGGGTATACGCTCATCGATGTGACGGATAAACCCATCGAGACCAGCGCCGATGAGATCATGCGCTGGATGGAGCGCCGTTTCGGCACACAGCGCCGGCGTGCCTGAGCGTTGCGGCAGTATGTGAAAAAATGCCGCTCCGGGAACCCATAATCCACTCCGTGGGACCAACACAACTGCTCCACTCAGCAGCAGCAACCCCAAGAACAAAACCAGATGCAACATCTTGCCTCCTCATTGAAGACAGACCATATATTCTAGGATTATTGGCGCCGAAATGAGATTGTCAACTACCCGTATGGGTCGTTTGCGGGGTGAATTTTGGGATTAACCTGTGGGGTGATTTTGGGGTTGGCATGCCTGAAACGAAACATTAGATATGGGGTAGAATATCATCATCTAATAAAACCTGGGTGGATACCCAGTTATTCTCAAATCAATTTCAGAAACAGACGAGGGAGAAATGAAAGGTAACGAATTAATCTTAAAATCGCTAAACGAATTGCTTGCCGACGAGCTCACCGCCATCAATCAATACATGGTGCACTCCGAAATGTGCGCCGGCTGGGGCTACCAAAAGCTTCACGAATCTTCCGAAGCACGCGCCATCGAAGAAATGAAGCACGCCGAAAAACTGATCGGGCGCATCCTGTTTCTGGAAGGCATCCCGGTGGTCAGTGAATTAAAGAAAATATTTATCGGAGCAGATGTCGAGAAGCAGCTGCGCAACGATGTGACCGCCGAGACTGAAGCGATCCAGGCCTACAACACCGCCATCAAGCTGTGCATGGAGCAGAGTGATTTTGGCTCGCGCAAGCTGCTGGAATCGATCCTCAATGACGAAGAGGAGCACATCGACTGGCTGGAAGCGCAGCTCGAACAGATCAGTCACATGGGGATTGAAGGCTATCTGGGCAGCCAACTGGGTTAATTTTTTTTAGCCCTGCAAGACGATCATCAGGTGTGGGAATTCCCACACCTGTTTTTTTAATTCCAATATGTATACATATTGGATAATTTATTTATACAATCTCTTGACTAAATAGCAAGGGTATGCTATAGTACACATACTTGACAATCAACTGCATTAAATTTAGGGATAAAGTTATGTCGATCTTTCTCAGCTTCAAAGAAATATGGCGCAACCGCAGCCGCTTCCTGCTTTTCAGCCTGGTGATTGCCCTCATTACAGTTTTGGTCCTGTTCATCGCTGGCCTGGCAGAAGGATTAGCCAATGCCAATCGCGAATACCTCGCCAAGTTAGATGCCGAATTGATCGTCTTTCAAGAAAACGTAGATTTATCCACTGCTGCCAGTCGCCTGAACCGCCAGACGCTGCTTCAAGTGCGCCGCCAACCCGGTGTTGCAGAAGTTGGACCGGTTGGCCTGAGTAATGGCAAGGTTGTCTTTATGGATGGGCGCGAGACGGTGGATGTTTCATTGGTCGGCATCGATCCCGGCTACCCCGGTGGTGCGTCTGCCCTCACTGGCAATAACCTGCGCTCTCGACGTGCTTACGAGACCGTTATCGATGGCGATTTTGCCCGCCAGTCAGGGATCGAACTCGGTGATATGTTGACCATCATTACGATCCAGGGAACCGAGGAAGAGTCCTACGAATTAGAAGTAATCGGTATCAGCGATGGCAGGCAGTATTTCTTCCAGCCTTCGATCTTTGTTCCTATGCAAGTCTGGGAAAAGATCCGCCCGCAAAGTAATGTTGGCAACAACGCCGAAATTACCTACAACATCTTTGCGGTGCAGCTTGAACCGGGTCTGGATGAGACCAGCATGGCGGCTGCCATCCAGCGCAATGTAGACCGGGTGGAGGTCGTCGATCGTGTGACTGCGTATGAAGCTGCCCCCGGCTATGCCGCTCAGCAGAGCACCCTGAGTACGCAGCGCGCCTTTACCCTGTTGATCGGTGTCCTGGTCATTGGCGGCTTCTTCCAGATCCAGACCCTGCAAAAAGTTCCAAATATCGGCATGCTCAAAGCGATCGGCGCTTCCAATCGCACCATCGGCATTGCAGTGGTGATGCAAATTATCATCGTCACCATCATCGGTGTCTTTTTAGGCAGCCTGGGGACCTTTCTTCTCTCGCTGGCGCTACCGGCTGGCATTCCGATCGTATTCAGCGGAGTCTCGGCCTTGACAGCCATTTTGTCTCTGCTGCTGATCGGCCCGATCGGGGGTCTGGTCTCGGTCCGCCTGGCGCTCAAAGTTGAGCCGCTTATGGCGCTAGGTTTATCGGCGTAATAATTTTTTTCATCGTAAATTGAGAGGGTTCCAATGACACGCACCGTTGTAGAAACCATTCAGGTAAGCAAAGTCTACCAGGCCGGCGATCAAATTATCCGCGCCGTGGACAATACCGATATTCAAATTCAGGCCGGCGAGTTCGTGGCCCTGGTTGGACCGAGTGGATCGGGCAAGACCACCATGCTGGCGATGCTGGCAGCCTTGCTCTCACCCACCAGCGGGCAAGTGATTATTGATGGGCATGATCTGGGGCAGATGAAAGAAAGCCAGCGGGTAAGTTTTCGGCGCGAGAAGATCGGTTTTACATTTCAAGCCAATAACCTGGTTCCCTACCTGACGGTGCGCGAGAACGTGGAGCTGATGCTGCGCCTGAACGGCAACTTGAATAGAACGACCCGTAAGAATTCTGAAGAACTTCTCAGCCGCCTTGGACTTGGCGAGCGGTTGGACAACCTCCCCAACCAGCTATCAGGTGGGCAAAAGCAGCGCGTCTCGATTGCCCGCTCGCTGATCCATAATCCCAGTCTGGTGCTGGCCGACGAACCGACTGCCAGCCTGGACACCGAACGCGCCTTCCAGGCGGTAGCGCTGTTTGCCGATCTGATCCACGAGCAAAATAAGGCCGGGATCATCGTGACCCACGACCTGCGCATGGTTCAATATGTGGACAAAGTCATTCAGATGCAGGATGGCGTGGTCGCCAATGTGCTGACCGATCCGGTTGAGATCGCCCAATTGGCCGGTATGGGTGTTTATAGCCTGCCAGGAACTGCCCAGTCCGGGTTAGCTGCCCCATTATTTAGCAAGCCCGGCATGATTGCCCTGGCCGCAGATTGATCCTTAACAGCAACCTACCCAAACAGGAAAACCCCCTCAACTGGATTAGTCCTGCCGGGGGGTTGTCTTTCATTCAAGCAGTCACGGACCACTGGCAATCAGGCTTCACACCTTGGGTTGCGCCGCTACCGATTGTAAATATTCACCAACCCATTCTTCACTGGAGATCGCCTGCATGGAATTTCGCAGTTCTTCGATCTGGGATTCTGAAAAAATTGCCTGCAACGCGGCCCACTCGTCCGAGAAATCCATTGGCTTGAGCTGCCCTTCAATGCCAGCCTGTTCAGCCACCAGCAACCACTTCAGAGCAGGTTCGTTTTGCTCCTGTTGGATCAAGGTCTGCGCCAGGATTTGCCCGACATCCATATAGATCATGCGGTTCCCCAATTCATGTCCCAGAAGCAATGCCGAGACAGCATATTGGGAGGCAAGCCTTGCGTCGCCATTTTGCAGCCCAATCCTGGAACGCTCAACCAGTGCATGCGCGCGCAGAGCCGGGTCTCCAGTCTTGCGCAAGATCTCGATGCAATCTTCTAATAACTGATCAGCCTGCTCAAGCTGCCCTTGAGACAAGCGTGTGATCGCCAATAACCTGAGAGCACGCGCTTGCAGCATGCGATTTCCAAAATATATCGAGTAATTAATAGCTTCTTCAGCAAGTTCAGCAGCTTTAAGGAGATCTCTGCGTTCGTAGGCAATTGCAGCCAGCGCCAGCAGATTCTCGATGCGTACCGTAGGGTATTTACCATCCGCCAGCGTATTGGTGCTTTGTTGGATAAATTCCTCCGCCAATTCCAGCTCCTGATTCGCCAGATGACTCGTCCCTAATAATGTCAAAGAACGTGCGGTGCCGTTTAACTGGTTGATTTGCCGGTAAATCGTCAGGCTTTGCTTGACCATATCGCTGGCGCGCTGGAAATTGGCTTGCCGGTAGAACAGAAAACCCATGTAGAAACGTGCATCCGCGAGGGACTCAATCTCGTGATTGGACTCTAAGAGACATACTGCCTGGTCAAGCATGGATAAAGCCCGATCCGGCTGACCCAATCGCCCCAGGAACCAGGCTTGCTTCGCCAAGGTGTTACCCAGCAGCCGCCCAGCAGCATGCTCTGGACAGGATTCATATTCGCTGACGCTATATAATTGTTCGGTAGCCTGTTCAAACAGTTCCATACCTTCCTGGTATTGGCCGCGAATTTCATGAAATAACCAGGTTGCTTGGGTCATTTTCTGGATATCTTCAATGCGCAGTAAAGAGACTGCCCAATCCCAGGCCAGGCTCACATTCTCGTATTCCTCCGCGATCTCCCGCATCACTTCAACCTGCTGTTCCCCGAGCAGGTCTGCCTGCCAGCGCACGCACAACTCGGCATAATACTGGCAGTGGCGGTCGTATGTTTGGATATGCTCGTGCGTCAAAGCCTGGAAGTGCGAAAACGCGTATTGGCGTACCAGCTCGTGCATGCTGTACCAGCCCATCTCGCCGCGCCGGATAAAAGATTTTTCGACCAGGGAAAGTAAAACGGGTAATTTTACCTGGGCAATCTGATCTGCAGCGGGCCGGCGAAAGCCGCCTCGAAATATGGATAGCTTCCTCAAGGCGCGTTGTTCGTCTTCAGGAAGTAAAGACCATGAATAATCGAATGTGGCGCGTAAACTGCGCTGCCGTTCAGGGATATCCCGTCCACGCGTGCTTAGAAAATCCAGATTGCGCCGAATTTCATGGGAGATCTCCTCACACGACAACGCCCTTACCCAGCCCGCAGCCAGCTCGATGGCCAGTGGATTACCATCCAGCAGCCAGCAAATTCGCCCGGCGGCGCGCCTTTCATCCCCAATCAGGTCAATGCCTGGCCTGGCCCGGGCGGCGCTTTGTAGGAATAGTTGAAAGGCGGAGAATTCTTCAAAATGGGTGGCTGGATCATCGGGGGGATATGGTAAACCTTGCAGCTCAAATACCCATTCCGGTTTTAAATTAAGGCGCTCACGGGAAGTCGCCAGTACTTTTAGCTGAGTCGTGAAACGCAGAATTTCCTCTAAGAGCAAAGCGCTACCCAAAACATGCTCGAAATTATCCAGCACCAATAACACCTGGTGATCAATAAGAAAATTGGCTAACTGCTGCTCAGAAGGCAGGTTGCCGTATAAGGTCAGACCCAAAGCATTGGCAATCACTGGCAGAATTGACTCGCCGGGTTCGATAACCGTAAGGGATATGAAGTAAACCCCCTGAGGGAAATAGGTTTGCAAATTGTGCGCTGCAGCCAGCGCTAGGCGAGTCTTTCCCACGCCTCCCGATCCAGTGATGGTCAACAAGCGACAACTATCTTTACTCAGCATCTGTGTAATTTGTTCCAGTTCCCATTCGCGGCCAATTAAAGGCGTGGCCGCAGCCGGTAAACGCGGAGCAGTATCCCCGAGTTTGGACAGCTCCAGATGAGCATCTGCATGCACCGACTCACCTACCAAGCGCGCCCTGGTGTAGTGGGCTGGTAATGGCTCCAGCTCCAGCTCAGGAATGTTCAAATTCTCGATGCGCGTCTCAGCACGAGCGACTTTAATAAAGAGTTCGTTGTCATCAGGGGAAATCTTTAACGCTTCAGCCAACAATTGAGCTACTTGACGGGAGGGGCGTCTTTCATCCGCCTCAAGCTTACGGACCGTGGTGACGGAAATTCCCACCTGGCGTGCTAGGTCTTCCTGGGTCATATCCAACGTTTTCCGCCGGCGTCTTAACCACATGCCGAACGAATATGCTTCTTGCATATGCCTTCACATCCTTCTAGCTAGAGAATACAGGCTCTAATTTCCATAAAACTATTTTTGACCCGCTAAGATCCCACCCATTGTACCAGTCATGTGTCTGTGATTGTATTACTCACTGATACCCAAAATCCTTAATTGACTATTAATATCTATATCATACGAATAGGGATTTATATTGGGTCAATAAAGGAGTAACCTCGTGAACAAGACATTGGCATGGTTTTTAGGGATCATCGCGGTATTGATTGGTCTGGTCGTGATCTTTAGCGTGTTCGTTTATTTCAACAGCCAATCGCGGTTCACCCGCATCTACGATGTCGACATCCAAGCGGTGGAGGTTCCAAACAGCCCGGAGGCGGTCGAGCGTGGGCAGTATCTGGTTACCACCATTGCCGGTTGCGTCGATTGCCATGGAGCCAATTACGCTGGCGACGTATTTATTGACGATGCAATGATCGGCCGGTTCTTCGGCGCCAATTTGACTTCGGGTAATGGCGGAATTGGACAGGACTACACCGATCTGGATTGGGTACGCAGCATCAGGCATGGAATCAAGCCGGATGGATCTCCAATCCTGGTTATGCCGGCCATGGATTACTACAACCTGAGCGATGCCGATCTGGGAGCCATCATTGCCTATATCAAGTCCTTACCACCTGTAGATAATATGGTTGAGCCGAGCAGCGCAGGTCCAGTGGGGCGCGCCCTGGCAGTAACCGGCCAAATCAACATGCTCTCAGCCGAAATAATCGACCACGACCAGCCCCATCCAGGAGCGCCAGAACGCGCACAGACGCCTGATTACGGGAAGTACCTCGCCTCGATCGGCTGTGTCGGCTGCCATGGCGCAGAGCTGGCAGGTGGTCCTATCGCTGGCACGCCTCCAGACTGGCCTCCGGCATCCAATCTGACTCCTGGTGGAGATTTAGCCACCTGGGATGAGGCTGACTTCATGCAAACTTTACGCACCGGCATGACACCTTCCGGCAAAATCCTGGATGCAGAATACATGCCCTGGCCCAACTTGATCCTGATGACCGACGAAGACCTGGGCGCTTTGTGGGCTTATTTGCAGACACTGCCCGCCAGGTAACCCCCCACCCGCTCGATAAACCGATACCCCTCTCGGGTCGCCAATCAAAATTGGCAAACTCCTGAGAGGGGCGACTTTGATTCTCAACTTAACCTTATAGATGATACGTAAAATACGGATTGTTGCATGGATTGCCCCACGCCAGGTACATCACCCGTGCGGTCAGGTCAATCACCAGGGAATTGATCGTTTTTTCCCTGTCCATCGGGTTGCCTTGATCCTGGGCATGATTACAGATCGAATCCGGATAGCCCAGATGATCACGCTGGATCGATTGCAGGGTACGTACGCTGTGCTTGGGTGTTCTGCGCAACAGGTTAATCACCCGGAAATAGCGCACGCGGGTATCGATCAGCTCGTCTGATTCGTCTTCCACTTCCTGCATTTTCGGGTCGAGGTAGTGGTTGGTATGCGCCAGGAGTCCATCGAAAGTTGAAAGCACCGCAAAGCTGCGCGCTGAGACTTCTACATTGTACATTTCACCGCTTTCGTGCACCAGGAGGTGGTTATAGCCAGCCGCGCGGTGAGATACCAGCATATAACGAATGGCTTCCGCAGGCGTCCTGGCGCCTAACACCGCGCGTGAGACAACCAGGCGCGGGATGCCAATGCGCGAGTCGTTGGGGTACACCGAGTCACAGCACTGCGACAGGCCGAATTCGTTAAACCCAATATTGACCAAAAGCCCCCCATAGGTCATACCCAGAAATTTCGGCTCACCGGTTGGCGAGGCGTGCACCACATAAACGTCTTGCTCGTCCTGCGGTAGCCAATCCTCGTTGTGAGCCACCAGGATGTGCCCATCCGCAGTCCACAGATCATTGACCGCGAAGCTGGTGCACTTGGTTAAGTGCAGCGCGTCCATGGTGACAGCTTCCATGGCATTGAGCACAGCCAGATCATCGAATGACACATTGGCACCCTGCGCCATACCCATAATCTCGTCTACATAATCCGGATAACGCTCCTGGGCAAAAGGCAGATATTTACGGGCCTGGATCTTGGCGCCTTCCCAGCTTAATTGCAGCTCGTCGTATCCATCCGAAACCAGATTCTTGGCATTTTCGATGCTGCGTAAGACTTGCTCTTTACAGGCTTCCCCTATTTGTTGGCCGATTTCCAGGTGTGTGCCTGCAACCTGCACCAACGGGGGCTGATTTGGATGATCGGGTGGTTTTTGTTCGATCATAGGCTTTCTCCATAGGCTATAGAAACAACGGTTCGAATTCGAGGCGTAAAACACGCACCCAACAGCCCTGAGCCCGGGCTGTGTCATAGATTTGCTTCATTTCCGGGCGTTCGCGCAGGAAGTTTTCTGTGACAATGATCCCGACGATGGAGCGGCTTGCCAAAATTTGTTCCAGCTGATCCGGCAATCCCAGCACTTCGATGCCATGGATTTGCCTTCCGAGCATGTACGTATCAGAATCAATAAACCCCACCGGACGATAAGTATAACTGGGGTTCATCTGGATCCACCTCACCGCCATCTCGCCAGCATCCCCGGCGCCACAGATCAAAACGCGCTCGCCCTCCTGGCGTGGCTGCTGAACGGATAAGAGAGCCAGTAACTTGAAAGATGAACGCGAGGTAGATAAACCCAGGAAGAGCAAGATCCCAAATACGAAGAATACCATCCAGGGAAATACCTGGGGAAAGCTCGCCAGCCAAGCTAAACCGGCTGTGATCAACCCCGCGCCTACCCCAGCCCGCCCATAACGGAGCAGATCATCCAGGCCAACATAACGCCACACACCCCGATAGACTCCAAAAACAAAAAACGAAACATAACTTCCGGCCAGAGCAAATGGCACGCTATCCAGGTAAAACGACAACAATTGATCACCGTCGCTCAAGCGGAATACCGCCAGGACGGACATGTAATAAATAATCCCAATCAGAAAAAAATCCAGGATAACTTCGATCAAGTGCCGTTTGAAGGTCAATTCGAGCATGATGCGCGTCAATGCGCGGTTGGGAATGTTTAATAGCGGCCCGCTGACGACTTTTAGACCACCAAGGTAAGCGGCCAGAATGGCTAATGACAAAACTAACAACGGCACGATCACCAGGCTCAGGCGATAATCCAAAGCCTCGATCGCCAACCCTGCCAGGCCCGCTCCCAAAGCAGCCGAGTACATCACCACAAGGGCGCGCCGTTCGGTAAGGCCAAATGCGATCAGGCGATGTGACGTGTGATCGCGCCCCCCCTGAACTGGCGACTGGCCGCGCATGATTCTTGTGACGGTAACCAGGATCGTATCCAGGATGGGCAGGAGAAAGAGCAGGGTCGGAACACCCAAAACAGCAAAAACATTAGAAGCCTGCGGCTGGCGCACGATTGCCAGCAATGCCAGGATAAATCCCAAAAACATACTGCCACTATCCCCCATGAAAATAGACGCCGGAGGAAAATTGAAGATCAAAAATCCCAGCAGCGCCCCAAGCAGCGCCAGGGTGACCACCAGCCAGCTTGTGCTGCCCGAGGACCAGAATAAATAGCTAAGCAAGCCGGCAGTGATCAGGGCAATGCCCCCTGCCAGCCCATCCACATTGTCCAGCAGATTGATGGCATTGGTAATGCCCACCAGCCAGATATAGGTGAGCAGGATATTCGGTAATTGCGCCAGAATTGGATTAGCCAGGCGTGGGGTGAAAAAGTTGGTGACCACACCCGACGAAATCGCCAGGGTAGCAGCCAGAATTTGCCCGATCAGCTTGGTTGCCGGGGATAGGCGAAAGAGATCATCGTAGATACCCAGGACGAAGACCAGCCCGGCTCCCAGCAATAGATTCCACTGGATTTCGAGACCGGTTTGCGCCGTAAGCTCAACGGTCAGGATGCCAATCAAGCAGGCCAGGAAAATACCCACCCCACCCAGCAATGCCGTGGGGCGCTGGTGCCAGCGGTCTGGGCGCGGCTGGGCTACTTTGCCGGTGCGAATACTGACCCAGCGCACCAGCGGGATGAGCGCCAGGCTGGAACCAAAGGCAGTCAGGGCAGCCACCCAGGGCATTATGGCGCGCTCCCCAATGCATCGAGCCAGGCTTGCAGTGCGGTTTGCTGGTCCTGGGGAGCCAATGCCAGGGCTTGCTCGCCATGGTAGCGTGCGTTCGCCAGGTCGCCCTTCAACAGGTACAGGCGGGCAACCTGCTCTTCAAGCCGCCACTGTTCCAATGTGACATCCAGCGCAGCGCTTTTATAGAGCAGATCGATAGCTTCATCATAACGCTTGAGCTGCTGGTAGACGTGGGCCAAGGCCAGTTGATAAGAAATCACACTCTGAGTTGCGCGCGCATCTACATTTGCCAGCGCGGTTTCATAATACCGGGCGGCCTGCTCGAGCGCAGAGGTTGCCTGGTCGGCTGGCGCTGCAGCCGCCTGGCGCAGGTATAAATCCCCATATAACGCATAGGTCCAGTCATATTGCGCATCGATGAGCAAGGCCTGGTCCAGCAGTTCCTGGCTGCGGGTAATGTCGCTTAAATGATCCCGGTGCAACAGGCTCCACTCCCCCCACAGACGGGCGTGATTGGGACTGAGCTGCACAGCGAGCGCAAAATAATGGTCCGCCAGATGCGCCCGCTCGCTCTGGATTTCACTGTCATCGGTAAAAGAAGCCCACAGATTGTATAAACGCGCCAGATTGGCCGTATGGTCCGTGTTCAAGGGATTTAACTGCTGGGCGGCTAATAAATCGTCCCGGGCAAGCTCCATGGACCGGTCGCGCTGGATCGGGTCTTCCAGTGTATTGGCATACTCCAGATAAGCGCGGCCTGAGAACAGGTAATAATAATCTTCTCTGGGAGCCAGCTCAATAGCACGCTGGTAGATTTGAATCGCAACCGGCCAGGTTCGAGACTGGGCAAACTGCTCAGCCAGTTTGAAGGCCACATCGGCTTGAATGCCTCGCAAATTGGTAATCACGCCCAGCAAGACTGCCACAGCCAGGCTGGCACTGCCAGCCAGGACCGGTAAGACAGAGCTCACTTGGGGTATACCCGGAGTGAGCAGATTAGCCAGCGGCGCCAGCAGGATCAAACCGATCATGTAGGCAAAGAAATTCGCCGGCAGTATGCTAAACCGTTCCACCTGCTGCAGGACATCATCAATGGTGTTGGCCTTTACGCTGGAGATCGCAATCAAGCTACTGGCATGCCAGGTCCAATAGAACAGCGCCGGCAGAATCGCCAGACCCAGGCTCCCCAGTGCAACCTTAGCCCACTGCTTTGGATCACCTGGCGGCGCATTTTCACTACCCATGAGCAAAGCAGATACCAGCAGTGTGACCAACAGCATGCCCACCACAGCCCAGGAAGCTCCCGGGCCAGCATCGCGCAGGCGCGTTAGCGAAGCCCACAGGTCGCTCAACTGCACATTTTCACCACCTGCATTATCCAGATAGGCATAGCCCTGCGCTCCAAGGATTAGCGCCAGGACAAACCCACCCCAGATGGAGGCTGGCAGCCAGGTGTGGACTGCAGCAGGGCCAGCTTTCTTTTCATTAGTGAATCCCTTTTTCTTCTTACGGGCTGATCCCGGTTCTGTTGCAGAGGCTTGCGACCCACTATTCGCAGGCTGCTCGGAAAGTGATCTTGCCTCAGAACGATTAAGCACCTGCCCAACCAGAACCAGCAAGGCAGCATACACCCAGAAATAGGTGCGTGTGACTGCGATAGCGATCCCAAAATTGATTTCTACAAAATGCGCCAGCAAGGCAGAGAGCAAAGCCAGCAGGATGATCGCCCGTGCAAATTCAGCCTGGGTATGTGGCGCCTGCACCGGACCCGCCAGGGATAGCAGCATGATATAGATCACGATGCCCATGAGTAAGCCTAGCGGCAGGCCTACCCCGCCATAAGCAATCCCTTCCAGCAGGGATAAAACCAGCGCACCCACCCCGCCACAAAGCAGGGTGAGCGCCCAAAAAGCATTCTTCCAGCGTTGGTTGGGTACCAGCCCTAACCAATTCAGGCCTGAATAAAATACGCCCAGGAATAGCGCCAGGTACACGATCAGACCCAGCAACCCGCTGATGACCAGGGTATCCCAGGTCTCATTATGAGAGCGATCCGGCGTGGCGTTGCGGCGTTCCACATGCGCCAATTCGGGGGGATAGAAGGGATTGTACGCCACATACATCGCTTCCGGACCATAGCCCAAGAGTGGCCGCAAGAAATTCCAGGCGTCCGGGCTGCCATCCGGATAGTTCAGGGGAGCATGCGGAGAGACCAGCCTGCCGGCACCCTCCCAGATATATTTGCGCACCAGGGCGGTGTTACTTTCAGGATCGAGCAGTTTGCCAAACCGGCCAATGGCAGGCTGGTTGCGCAAGCTCTCAAAAAAGCCGCCCTGGGTATTAAAAAGCGCCAGAAAAACGATTGCCAGCACAGTGAAAGCGACCAGGCTGCCTGTCAGCCAGCGCCGGCGCGTATAAATTCCCAGCACCAGCACCATCAAGAAACTCCCCGCCATCCAGCCCAGCGCCGGTCCACGGCTGCCACTCAGGTACAGTGTGATCACCTGCAACATGGCGACAAACACATACAATGTCGCCCGGATCATTGCCGGGGCTTGCGGGATCGCGTTGTTAAGGATCGACCGGAAAGCCAGGATCATCCTTCCGGCGGTCAATGGGAACACCATGATCAGGTAAGCTGCCACAAAGATGGAGTTGCCCAGATTGGCGGCCACGCGGATGGCGACATCCCCTCCCCAGGGGATTGGATCGAGCTGGTAGCGCTGCAGGATGCCGTATAAAGCGACCGGCAGGCTGCTGACGATGATGGCCGTAATCAGGCGTTCAACTTGCTCACTCCGGCGCAGGTTGCCCAGCAAGGCAGCAAACAGGACCAAGTAGGAGAGCGTTGTGTAGGCGCCCTGCATGCGCGGGTAAGAGCCCCAAATACTCACGGAGGGGGTAATGGAAAAGGCAGTAGCGATCAGGGTGACGAGCGCCAGACCAACGGCTGGGAGAACCAGGGGAACCTTCAGGATCTCATTCCACGCAGCCAGCTCCCGGTGGGGCATGGGTCCCTTAAACAAAAAACCCCCTGCCAGAACCTTCACCAACCAGGCGGCAGCCACCAGCAAGGCCAATGTGCGCAGGATGGCGATTTTATCAGGTTCAAAGATACGGCTGGAATATAAGTTAAAGAAGACCGGGACAAGCACTACAACCGCCAACCAGGCGGCTTCCATGACCCCATCCGCGTAGCGGCTCAGTTTGTTCGGCATAAGATAACTCGATAAAACCATACAAGGAGGTTACTGGACGTACAATAACACAAATCCAGGCTTGCGGCAAGAGAGAACGCTTGCCGAACACCCATGCATCGATTATGATTTTGAAAAGTCCCCTGCAATGAATCTTACTCAGCGCAGCGTCAGCTCCCTTTTTTGGAGCATCCTTGGCAGTCAGCTCACGGCGTTGATTCTCTTCGTCCGCACGGTGCTACTGGCGCGCCTGCTGCCCGTGGAAGTCTTCGGGATCTACAGTCTGGCTGGCGCCATCGTTTATCTCAGCATCATCCTGCCGTCTTTCGGATTGGGAGATGCGTTTTTACACCGCAGCCCGGAGAGCGAGGCGGAAGAACTGGCCGCAGCAGTGCATTTTACGCTCAAGCTGCTATTCCTGCTCATCTGGGGGGGCGTGCTGATCCTGCTGGCCTATACATTCAGCACTGGTAGCCTGCGCATGGCATTGATCAACCTGACCATCGCCATTGGTGGTTATGAGCTCACTCATACCGCCCGCCTGGTACTGACCCGCCGAGTGGATCACCGCCGGCTGGCTGTATTTCAGGTCTTGAATGCGATCTTCACCAGCCTGCTGGCGATCCTGCTGGCGCTGCACGGGGCGGATCTATGGGCGTTATTGATCACGGATTATGCGACTCTGCTGCTGGCTTGGGGCATCTTCTTCATCTGGCAGCCGGTGTGGAGACTGCGGCTTAATCTGAATCCACAGACCGTCCAGTATTACATGTCATTTGGCAGCCGGGTTTTATTCTCGAACATCCTGCAATCCACGCTGGATAAGCTGGACGATCTATGGACAGGTGCATTTTTGGGCAATACTCAGCTGGGCTTTTATTCCCGCGCCTACACCTTCGCCACTTATCCCCGTCGCTTGCTGGCCAATCCGATCGACGAGGTCACGCGCGGAGCCTATGCCGAGATCAGCCATGCGCGCCAGCTTTTGGGGCAGGCTTTCCGCAGATCGAGCCTGCTGCTGATCCGGGGTGGTTTCTTCCTGGCAGGCTGGCTGTCCCTGGTCGCCCCAGAGCTGATCCTGCTGTTGCTGGGTGAGAAGTGGCTGCCGATGTTGAGCGCCTTTCGCCTGATGCTGGTGTACACGCTGCTTGATCCGCTCAAGGTAACCCTGGCTTATCTTTTCATTGCCTGCGGGCAGCCCGAAAAGGTGATCCGCATCCGCCTGGTTCAGGTAGGAGTGCTGGCTGTGGGGCTGCTCACCCTGGCTGCCAGGCTAGGTATCGCCGGGGTGGCTCTGGCAGTCGATCTGATGCTGCTGGTTGGCATCGGTCTGTTTTTCTGGCAGGCCCGCGCTCTGATCGCGTTTTCCGTCCAGGAATTATTCCTGGCGCCGCTGTTGGCTTTGATCCTGGCGCTGGTGGCTGGCAGTCAGCTGCCTGTGATCTTGGGTTTCGGCAGCCTGGACTGGGTTGCCTTATTAGTCAAGTCGCTGATCTTTGGAGGCTTATTTGCTCTGATCCTGTACAGCCTGGAGCGCCGACTGATAAAAGTCCTGTTGCGCGAGCTGGCGACCATTCGGCCGGGTCATTTACAGACTCCTGACCCATAAAACCGTTTAGAATCTACCTATGAGTCGCATCGCCATGCTGCTGAGCAATGCCTATCGACCTGACCCGCGCGTGGAGCGTGAAGCGCGCACCCTGGTGCAGGCCGGGCATGCGGTGGACCTGTTCTGTTGGGATCGCCTGGGCGAGCTGCCCGAGAATGAGACCCTGGAGGGCATCCGCATCCACCGTTATCAGGCTGTGCGCTCCAGCTATGGGGCCGGGTGGCGGCAGCTCTTCCGCCTGCCGCGCTTCTGGCGCTGGGCGCAGTCGCAGATCACCCACCAGCAGCCTGAGATCGTACACTGCCATGACCTGGATACCCTGTACGCAGGGGTTGAGCTCAAACGGCAGTTGCACTGCAAACTGATTTTCGATGCACACGAACATTACCCGGCGCTGATGACGCTGTACCTGCCCGCTGCTCTGGCGCGCGTGCTGGTCTATTGGGAACAAGCCCTGCTTAAAAATGCTGATCATATCATCAGCGCCAGCTCGGTCCTGGCAGATGAATACCGGCGCAAAACCAGCGCGCCGGTAACCGTGATTGGCAATGCGCCCAGCCTGAGCGACTTCAGCGAGATTCCGCAGCACAGCATCCTGCAAACTCGCTCCCAGCTTGGGCTGGACGCGCAGCTGGGTGTATTCTATATCGGTGGATTCACCAATAACCGCGCGTTACTGCCTTTGATCGATGCGCTAGATGGGCTGGATGGCTGGCAATTGCATCTATGGGGCGATGGGCACCAGCGGGCAGCTGTGGAGCAGACCATCTCCGGATTAGACAACGCCCATTATCATGGCTGGGCAGAGGCTGCAACCCTGCCGGTTTTGTTTTCGGCAGCCGATGTGATCTACTACTGCCTGCGCAGCGATTACCCAGGCGCTCAGTACAACGCCCCCAATACCCTGGCATACGCCATGGCCAGCAGCCGTCCGCTGATCGCCAATGAAGTTGGCGATTTGGGGCAGATGGTCGCCGATAGTGAGTGTGGAATTCTACTACACGAAGTCAACCCTGTTACTATCCGCCAGGCTTTGCAAGATTTGTCCGATCCGCTGATCCGCCAGAACCTCGGCGCCAATGGACGCCGGGCAGCCGAATCCCGATACAATTGGGAGCGCCTGGCGCAGACTCTGCTCGATGTCTACGCCAGCCTGAGCCGCTGATGCGCATTCTTTATCTCTCCCAGTATTTTCCCCCCGAAGCCGGCGCTACCCAGACACGCGCCTATGAAATGAGCCGCGCCCTGGTCCAGGCCGGGCACCAGGTCACCATGCTGGCAGAATTCCCTAACCATCCATCGGGGATTATCCCACCTGCCTACCAGGGCAAGCGCTTTGAACGGGTGCTGCTGGAGGGCATCGATGTGCTGCGGGTGTGGGTCAGAGCCTCCCCAGAGAAAAATTTTCGCAGCCGTATGCTGTTTTATTTATCGTATATGTTCAGCGCCATCCTGGCGGGGCTGTTCCTGGCGCGCCAGCCCTACGATGTGATCCTGGCTACTTCACCACCCTTGTTTGCTGGCGCGGCGGGGCTGGTGCTCAGCTATCTGCGGCGACTGCCGTTGGTCTTCGAAGTGCGCGATGTGTGGCCCGCAGCCGCGGTTGCCCTGGGCGAGCTGCGCAATCTTACAGCCATCCGCCTGGCAACCATGCTGGAAGAAGCCTGTTACCGTCGCGCAGCCAGAATTATCGTGGTCACACGCGGCATGCAGGAGACGCTGGCACAGCGCGGCGTGGAGCCCGGCAAACTGGCGCTGATCCCGAATGGGGCCAATACCGACCTGTTTCGCTACGATCCTGCAGCCCGTCAGGCTTTACGGGAAGAACTCGGCTTAGAAAAGCGCTGTGTAGCGATTTATGCCGGAATTTTTGGGATCGCACAAGGATTGGAGACCATCCTGCAAGCCGCCCAGACGCTCAGGGATGATCCCGACTTTTACTTTATCCTGGTTGGGGATGGGCCGCAGCGCGCCAGCTTGATCCGGCTGGCTGAAGAAATGCATCTGGACAACCTGCTGATCCTGCCAGAACAGCCGCGCCAGCGCATTCCAGCCTATCTGAGCGCAGCCGACGTCGCTTTGATCCCGCTGCGCAAAATCCCCCTGTTCCAGATGGCAGTCCCATCGAAACTGTTTGATGCCTGGGCGTGCGAGCGCCCGGTGATTTGTTCGGTTGAAGGTGAAGCCCAACAGGTGGTGCACGTGGCCGGCGGCGGGGTCAATATCCCGGCCGAAGACGCCCACGCCGTGGCGGAGGCGCTGCTGGCATTAAAGCGTGATGTACAGATTTACGTTGAAATGGGAAAACGCGGGCGCGCCTATACCTGTGCGAATAATTCCAGGCAGGCGCTGGCACGGTGCCTGATCCAGACTTTGCAAGAAGTGTTCGAGTCAACCGCCCGTTAGCTCAATGCCCACACGAAGAACATGAACCGCCGCTGCAGCTCCCGCAGCCTGGCGCGCTGCTGCCGGCAATGGCCCGCCCTCCACTCTGAGCGTTGAACAGCGCCAGCAAGCGAGAAATGTGCTCGCTCTGGCACTCCGTGCAACCTGCCGGTGCGTCGGCGTCTTTCATCGGGCGCAATAATTCAAACTTGTGACCACAATCCAGGCATACATACTCATAAATCGGCATCGTACAACGTCCTTTTGGTTAAACCTGACTAACGTTCCAGGCAGGCTTTGACCGGATCAGCGCAAGATCAATAATACGCCAGTAACGAACAAAAGTGCGATCAGGATGGTCTCAAAGGTAGCCTGATTTATTTTACCAGCCATCCAGCGTCCTATCCATACCCCCACCGGCAGCAATGGGATCACCCACACGAAACTGCGGAACGTCTCCCAGTCGAAGATGCCGCTAAACCCAAAAAACGGTACTTTGATCCAATTCAGGCAGGTAAAAAAGATGGCGCTGGTGGCGATGAAGGTGCGGGTTGGCAGTTTTTGGAGCAGCAAATACATACTCATCGGTGGACCGCCAGAGTTGGAGATAGAAGAGGCAAAACCTGCTACCGATCCGGCCAGTGCGCCGTGCCAGGGATGCGCCTGGTAAGCCTTACCCCGCAGCAGCCATTTTTCACTCAGCTTATACAGGCTGAACAGGATGGTGATGCCGCCCAGGACATCCCGAAGCAGTTCGGTGGGTGTGGTGGAAAGGAAATAGGCGCCCAGGATAACACCCAGGGTGGCGCCAGGCAAAGTAAGCCGGATTAACTGCCAGTCCCACATTTTCCAGTAGGCAGATATGGCGAAGATATCGGCGATCATTAACAGCGGCAAGACCAGCCCGACTGCCTGGTCGGGAGGCACGACCAGGGAGAGAAAAGGTGTTGCCATCGCCCCCAGCAAACCACCTAAACCACCTTTAGAAAGGCCAATTATCAAAGCCAAACCAGCAATAACGATATAAAATATAGTTGAAGATACAGTCACGATGTGGAAGATTCTCTACAACCTGAGATGACGAACCAGTGGATTATACTGCATGGCTGGCATCCAACTGGCATTCAAGATTTTCGGGTAAAAAAAATAGACTGCTGCCATCTTAACCAGGAGTAAACATGGACAATCTAAAATCTGAGCTGCGCCAAAAATTAGAGCTGAGCAAAAATATCTGGGTCGCCACAGTGCGCAGCGATGGACGCCCGCACCTGGTACCGGTGTGGTTTATATACCTATCCGGGAAAATTTATATCAGCATCGATCCAGACAGCATTAAAAGCCGCAACATGCAGAACAATCCGCAGATTGCCCTGGCGCTGGAAGACGGTGTGCATCCGGTGATCTGCGAAGGAAAAGCGCACTTCGTTTCACAACCTTATCCGAGCGAGCTCCTGGCTTATTTTCAGCACAAGTACGATTGGGATATTCTGCAGGATAAACAATATCACCAGGTCGTCGAAATCACCCCCCGACGCTGGCTAAACTGGTAAGATATAATTAATTGCTGATCAAGGCGTGCGCAGCAGATCCAGTGTCAGTCACCAGGTAAAGTTATCGACTAATAACCCAACAAGGAGCAGAGACCATGCTTGTCGGCGATCGAATGTCCCACCCTGTTATCACCATCCACGCGGATGTCTCCATTCAGGATGCGTTGTATCGCATGAAAGCAGAGAACATCCGCCGCTTACCGGTCGTTGACCGGCGTGGAGCCCTGGTAGGCATCATAAGCGAGCGTGAGCTGTTACACGCCTCCCCCTCCAATGCCACCAGCCTGAGCGTTTGGGAAGTTACTTACTTACTCAGCCGGATCAAAGTAGAAGACATCATGGTCCGGAATGTCATCACCGTGCCCGAAGACACCCCCATCGAAGAAGCCGCCCGCATTATGACCGATGCCAGGATCGGCGCGCTTCCGGTTATGCGCAACGATAAAGTTGTCGGGATTATCACTGAAACCGATTTGTTTAAGATCTTCCTTGAATTGCTTGGGGCGCGGGAAAAGGGTGTGCGCATCTCATTAATGGCACCGAATGTCCCCGGCAAACTGGTTGAAATTGCCAAAGCCATCTTTGATGCCGGTGGGGATATCATTGCCCTGGGGACCTTCATGGGCGAGAGCACCGCGGAGCGCGAATTAACTTTTAAGATTGATGGGGTCAGTGCAGAGGCGCTGGTAGCTGCCCTGAAACCGCATGTCGATTCAATCCTGGATGTGCGTACGTCTCCCGCTGGTTGAGCTCCCGCACCAGTAGACTAAGCGGCGAGCAAATTGATTTCCAGCAGCATACGGCGGACACGCAGCCGGCTGAGTGAAAACGGAGGAGCCTGTGCGCCCGCCAACACAACGGTGAGATTCGGCGGCAGATAATTTGCCAGCCAATCCGCAAATGATTGGACCACCCGGTCCTCGAACTGGTCTAGATCTTCCAGAACGAGCGCCAGGTGGTCTTTCGATTCTGCGATGTGGTTGAGCTTTTGGATGGCGATCACCTGATAATCCAAAGCCTCTTCCCCGTGGAATTCCTGGATGAGCGCAGACAGTCTGACAATCTGCAAACCGGCCTTCGCCTGCCAGGCAGCGATCAACTGGGAACAAAGGTCTGGCTGCTGGCAAGTGATGACCACCAGGCGGTAGGGGCTGCCGGGGGCGAGGCTGTCTAAAAGCTCCTTTGCCTGATTAAAACTCAGCGGTTGGCTGGACATCATTTTAAGCACATGCGGGGGCGGGAGTTTTTCGCCCACCCCCGGTAAACCTGCAAGAGATGTAATTAACGTAGGACCACACCGGCCAGGTACGGCAGCCAGGCCAGCAAAGCCAGGGCAATCAGCTTGCGCCCACTGCTGTGCTGGTTATCCCACTTGAACAAGTACAGCGCCAGAGCGATCGCCAGCACAGCCCCAACGACCAGGATACCTGCTGCCAACCAGGGATCGATCAGGGTTGCCTGATTGTAGGCCAGACCACTGAAAGCCTGCATCGCATAGGTCGTGGGCAGCAGGAAGGAAACATTCAACACAGACTCTGGCAAGACGCTCAGCGGCATCATCAAACCACCCAGGAGCATGGAGGGCAGGAAAATCAACTGCGACCAGAGCACAACCGAGCGCGAGCCGTTGGAAACAACCCCGATCAGCGCCCCCAGACAGCCGAAATTCAGCGCCGCCAGCCCGGTGACCAGCGCCAACGCCAGCCAGTTCTCAGGGTTTAGGCCATCAAACAGTGGGTTCGCCGTCAGAGCGATGACCCCGGAGGCAATCAGAGCGTGAAATACGGTGGTCAGCATGGGGATGAGCAGGATCGCTGCGGCGGGCACGCCGTTGATCTTATAGCTGCGGTAGATACCTGCTTCACGCGCTTCAACTAGCGGCCCGGGCATACCCAACAAGGCAGCCGCCATGATCGAGACCAGGATAATTCCCGGGATCATGGTTTCCTTGAAACTCGGATTTACCTGGGTCATTACCAACCCCATCATGGCGTAATAGCCCAGGGGAAACAGATAATTCATCAACATCGAAGTTGCGCTGCGCAACCCGGTCTTGAATTCAAAGGCAAAGTGATTGGTGAAAGCCGTCATTTTACATCTCCCGTATGGGTTATTTCCAGGAACCTTTCTTCCAGAGAAGGACGCTCAACCCGCAGGTCAACCAATTTGTCACCCTGCTGGTTGATATAGTCCATTAATTCCGAAACCGTTTTGCCGGTCTCTGTGCTGTAATAAACCACATAGTCATCCAGCACCTGCCTCTGCGAGACACCTGCGAAGCTGTGTCCATTGGTTTGCAGGAGGGCATTTTCGGTGCGCACGCTGACTTTGGTATAACCAGAACCGGTAGCCGTCAGCTCGCGCGGCGTCCCATCGGCTACGATCTTGCCGCGCAGTAAGATGGCCACGCGGTCGGTCATTTTCTCGGCCTCGGCCATGTCATGCGTTGCCAGGATGATGGTTGCGCCGGTACTTTTCAGGTCCTGGATCAAGCTGTGCAGCTCGACGCGGGAGGCGACATCCAACCCGGCGGTGGGCTCATCCAAAAAGATTACCGGAGGCTGGTGAGCGATCGCCAACGCTAACGCCAGCCGGCGCTGCTGCCCGGTGGAAAGCTGGCCGAACTGGGCCTGGCGTTTTTCGCCCAAGCCCATGCGCTCCAGCAGATCATAGCGTGGGGCAACCTGATGATATGCGCAGAAAAAACGCATGGCTTCATCCACCGTCATGGCGGCAGGCAGCCCGGAAGCCTGTAGCTGCACACCGATCAGGTTGCGCAGTTTTCGAGTCTCCCGTCCTGGATCCACCCCCAGGATGGATAGTGACCCCTGGTCGGCAGAGCGCAGGCCTTCCAGGCATTCCAGGGTGCTGGTTTTACCGGCGCCATTCGGCCCCAGCAGGCCAAAGATCTCGCCCGGTTGCACCTGAAAACTTATTCCAGATACGGCAGTAAAATCTCCATAGCGTTTGGTGAAATTGGTAACTTCTACAGCAGCTTGCATGATCACTCTCTCCTTACAAAAAATCCATGGTTATGCTCCTAGTATAGAAAGAAATCAGACACTGGTCATCATCCTGCAGTGTGATTGCCAGGGTGATTCCCAGAAGCCGCTGCGGATCACCTGAAAGGGTGAGTACGGGAAAACAAAAAGCCCGCCGTGTCCGGCGAGCAGTCAGAATCCGATGGGTAAACGGGCTTAGATCAATTGATTTGCACGCGCATAAGCTATGGCTTCAGCCCGATTGCGCGCCTCAAGATTTTGAAAAATGTGGCGGATATGGGTTTTGACCGTATTCAGAGAGATGTATAGATGATCAGCAATTTCCTGGTTGGTCATTCCCTGGGCGACCAGGCGCAAAACCTCCACCTCACGCACGCTGAGCACACCACCCACCTGCAGGGCTCCCGCCCTTTCAGCTTGTGCAGGCACGCTAGAGGGGGGGGATACAAGGCTATTCTGCAAGAGGTTAAGATACTCCCGGTGGGAGCCCGTATAGGCTTTGGCGACCCGCTGGAAATCCGAGCCCACATCTAAAAAGAGACGCTTAAAGCCTTCCGGCTCGGCCAGACCCAGGGCGCGTTCAAAGGCTCGATTCATCGGCTCCCAGTCCTGCTGGCGCTCCAAAACAACAGCTTTCAGGATCAGCAGCTCCAAAACACGCCCCATGCGCCCTGCCTGCTCTAATTCACAGATTAAGCGCTCGGCCAGATCCAGGGCTTCTGGATGGCGCTGTAAAGCCACCAAAATTCTGGTCAGCAAGATCATGGCTTCTTCGCTGAAGAAATGAATCGGGCTATCTACTTGCATGCCGCTGTGGGTGAGCCATTCAGCCGCCGATGCCACATCCCCCTGGCGCACAGCCAGCTCAGCCCGGTACATGGGCAGAGCCTGCACGATATATTGCTCGTCGTGCTCAAATTCCGGGCTTGCCAGGAGCTCGATCTGCATGCGAGCCAATTCAGGCTCTCCCAAGGCCTGGAACAAACGCGCCAATCCCAGGCGTCCGATCATCTTACTCTCCCAGCTGCTCCAGCGGCGACCGAGCTCCAAACCCTTTTCCATATGTTGCTGGGCTTCGGCCAGCTGGTTGCGTTCGTAAAAGAGCATCCCCAGGCGGGTAAGAGCTACACCTACCAGGGGAGATAATTTATGCCAGGCCTCGTCTGCAGGAATGGCTTTCAGCAAGACTGCCTGCGCCTGGTGTAACTGCCCCTGGACGAGATACAGGCTGCTGAGCTGCGAACAAGCCATGGGCACCAGATGCTTATTGCCCGCCTGCTCGCTCAACCGGACAGCCTCTTCCAGGCTGGCAATGGCCTGGCTGGTCTGCCCGGTAAAAGACAGACCCAGACCTTCGTTAAAAGCATTAACGGACAAAATATCCGTGCGTTGGTTGAACAGGCTCTTTCCGGTATGTCCAGATAGATACTGGCGCACTAATTGTGAGATGTGCAGGACCGCAGGAAGGTCAAAGTGATTAATCGCCTGAGAGGCGCGCACGCAACAAATTTCGGCCAGAGAGCCCCGCACTTCCGGAGACTGTGCGAAACTTTGCGGGCTGCCATCAGCAGCACAGCCTACACCCCGCTCCACGGCACGTAATACGGTTTCAATTCGCTCCGTATCCGCAATCGCCAGTAAAGCCCAGGCAAAAATCATACCAAGCTGTGGGTGCTGCTCAAAAGTCTCTACCGGCAGGGGTCGCAGCCACTGGGTCAGGGCAACCAGCTCACTGTTATCGAAGAATATGTTGGCCTTACGTTCGATGATTTGGGCCAGCAGGGCATGATCGCCGATTTTTGAGGCCAGGTAAAGCGCCTCGTGGATCAGGCCCTGGCTTTCGTACCAACCTGCTGCGCGCCTCACAAGCTGAAAAGTCACCTCGGCAGGCTGTTCTATCTGCTGCACACTCTGTAAAAAGTTGGCAAATAGATGGTGGTAACGATACCAGTGCCGTTCGGCATCCAGGGGGAGCAAGAACAGGTTGGCGCTGGCGATTTTTTCGAGCAAGGCCTGGCTATCTGCGCGCTCGAAAATCTGATCGCAGAGTGGAGCACACAGGCGCGGCAACATCCCGGTCTGGAGTATGAAATTGCGCAGAACAGGCTCCTGGCGATCCAGCACTTCCTGCGCCAGATAATCGAACACATACTGGTGCCCGCCGGCGAAGGCAGCCGATAGCTGGTCAACAGCATCTTCGGCAGGTTCCTGGGATTTAAGCACCAGCGCAGCCAGTTGAAGACCAGCGATCCAACCTTCGGTAAGATTTTCGAGGGCAGCCAGATCTGCCTGGTTAAGATGCAATCTGAATAGCTGGTTAAATAATTGTTCGATCTCGACCGGTTGAAAGCGCAGATCAAAGAGCGAAAACTCTTGCACCTCGCGCCTGGCGCGCAAGCGCGCCAGAGGCAGGGGCGGTATGTGCCGGCCGGCCAGCACCAGATGCATTTGGGCAGGCATCTTGGCGATCAATTCAGCCAGATTGTGGTGGATTTCGTCCAGGGTGATATCGTGATAATCATCCAAAACCAGGATAAATTCCTGATTTACGTTCGCCAGATCGTTAAGCAGCTCCACCAGGACCAGCTCGAACGGAGGCGGCTGCAGCGCTTTTAGCAATTCCAGAGAAGTCTGCCCTACGTGCGGCAAAATCGCCTGCAGCGCGGCAATCACATAACTCCAAAAGTGCTGCGGCAGGTTATCTCTTTCATCCAGGGATAACCAGGCGACCGGAAAAGGTGAATCCGCCAGTACGCGCGCCAGTAAAGTGGTTTTCCCATACCCGGCAGGCGCGGTAACCAGGACCATCTTACCCGTCAGAGCGCTGCGCACGCGCTGCTCCAAAATCGGGCGCGGAGTCGTCTCCGGGTGCGGTTTGGGCAGCAAGATCTTGGTGCGTAATACGGGGATGAGATGATCGACTTTTGGATGCATCAGAAATCTCCCTACTGGCGATTCACCCTGACTCGAAACGTTTATTGGTAGCGGCGCAGGAAATCCAGCAGCAAGCGCACGCCGTAACCGGTCCCACCCACAGGCTGGTAAGGCAGCTCTTTGTCGGCGAGCGCCATACCGGCGATATCCAGGTGCGCCCACGGATAATCGGTAAATTGTTTCAGGAATATGGCGGAAGTACCCACCCCGCCATAGCGACCACCCGAATTTTTTATATCCGCATAACGCGATTCAATCGCCTTCTTGTAATCATCCCACAGAGGCATCGGCCAGACACGCTCAAAAGTGTTTTGGCCGCTCTCGACCAGGCGCTGGCTGAGGCCGTCATCCGTGCAGAATAATCCGGCAGCCATATTATCTCCCAGGGCAATGACGCATGCACCGGTTAAAGTCGCGAGGTCAATCACCACAGCGGGGTTATAGCGCGCCGCATACACCAGCGCATCCGCCAGGATCATGCGACCTTCTGCATCAGTATTGATGATTTCAATCGTCTTGCCATTGGAAGCCGTGACCACATCAGCCGGGCGGGTGGCGCGCCCGTCAGGCATATTTTCCGTGCATGGAGTGATCCCTACCAGGTGTAGAGGCAGGTTTAGCTCGCCGGCGCATTTCATTACCGAGAGCACTGCGGCCGCACCAGCCATATCCGATTTCATCTCATCCATTTTATCGGCCGGCTTAATGGAGATACCACCCGAGTCAAAGGTGATGCCCTTGCCCACCAGGACCAGGGTAGGAAGGTCGGCGCGTTCAGGGTTGTGTTCCAGGACGATAAATTTGGGAGGTTCCTCTGCGCCGAGCGCGACAGACAGATATGCTCCCATACTCATGGACTGCGCCCATTCTCGATCGCCCACGGTCAGTTTCATACCGTACTGGTTGGCGATTTCCTCTGCCACGCCGGAGAGATAAGTTGGTGTGGCGGTATTGGGCGGTAGGTTGACCAGATCGCGCGCCAGGGTCACACCCTGGACGCTTACCTGCCCAAAGTGAATGCCCGGCTGCATGCCTTCGAGCTCCGCCTGGGTTGAAGCAACCAGCAGCAAATCCTGGGGATTATTGCGCACCGGTTTCAATCCAAAGCGGCTCTTATAATCATATAACGCCAATAAACTGCCCTCGATCATGGCCTGGGCCAGCGCGTCCGGCGCCTGATTAGCCTTACCCACGCCCAGAAGCTCGCTCGCTATATGCTGAGCGCCCAGGTCGCGTGCTCGGTTAATGGCGGCCGCGGCTGCGCGGCGTACGCTCTCCAGGTCAAATTCAGCTTCTTTGCCCAGGCCGACCAGCAATAACCGCTCTGCTTTTAGCTTTCCCAGGCTGTAAATTACCGTAACCTCGGCGGTCTTGCCCGTAAACTCCCCCCTGCGTAGCAGCTCCACCAGCGCGCCATCCAGCGACTGGTCAATCTGCGCTGCGGTAGGCAATTCCTGAGCACCTTCAAATACGCCCACCACCCAGGTGTCTACCTGCTGATCTTGAAGATTCCCAACTGTGCTCTTAATTTCCATGATTGTCCTCCGTGTTGATAGTTGATGATAAAACGCTGACGTCAACTTGCCTGCGTAATCCAACCCAGGCTGATACGCCCGCGTTCAGATTCTATACTTAAAATCTCCACTTCAATGACATCCCCGACACTCAGATGGACCCTCTGTGCGATGCGGCTGCGATGCAGCAGACCATCCTGTTTAACCCCAATATCAACGAAGGCCCCGAAATCGACCACGTTGCGCACTGTCCCTTTTAAGCGCATGCCAACTTTCAGGTCTTCCATATTGAGCACATCCGAGCGCAAGATTGCGGCAGGCAAATCATGGCGCGGGTCGCGCCCGGGCCGGACAAGCTGCTCCAGGATATCCTTCAGCGTCGGCACGCCGCAACCCAGGCTAGCAGCCAGTTTTTCCTCCGGCTGCTTAGCCAGCAGCAGATCTAGCTGCTCACGCAGGCTGTCTGTGGACTGCCCGGCCTGCACACCTGCCATTTGCAGCAGACTGTCGGTTACCGCGTAGCTCTCCGGATGGATGTGGGTGGCATCCAGAGGTTGGGCGCCGTCCCGAATGCGCAGGAACCCGGCGCACTGCTCGAATGCCTTGGGGCCGAGACCGCTGACTTTGCGGAGGTCCTGGCGGCTGGCGAAGGGACCATTCTGGTCGCGGTGCTCAACCATATTATGAGCCAATTTAGGGCCAATGCCGGCGATATAGGTCAGCAGCGCCGGTGAGGCAGTGTTTAAATCGACCCCCACATAATTTACCACACTCTCCACGACGCCTGTCAGGGCAGATGATAAATTTTTCTGATCCACATCGTGCTGGTACATACCTACCCCAATCGATTTCGGGTCGATCTTGACCAGCTCTGCCAGAGGATCCTGCACCCGCCGGGCGATGGATACCGCCCCGCGCAAGCTGACATCCATGCCAGGCAGCTCACCGCGTGCCAGGTCACTGGCGCTGTACACACTGGCGCCGGCTTCGTTGGTGATCAAGTATTTCATCCCCGGCACAGCCTGGACTACCTCGGCAGCCAGTTTCTCGGTTTCGCGGGAGGCTGTTCCATTGCCAATCGAAATCAGGGTCACGTGGAATTTTTGCGCCATCTCCACCAGGGTATTTCGGGCAGCGTCCCACTTTTTCTGCGGCTCGTGGGGATAAATGGTTCCACTCCACAGCACCCTGCCGGTAGGGTCAACAATGGCGGCTTTACAGCCTGTGCGGAAGCCCGGGTCAAGACCCAGAATGGTGTGTCCCGGCAGAGGTGGTTGGGACAATAAGGCGCGTAGATTGGTCGCAAATACAGCAATGGCGTGCGCTTCGGCCTTCTCGGTGAGCTCCCGGCGCACATCCCGCTCGATGGCGGGTAAAAGCAAACGCGCGGCTGCATCCACAATTGCTATTTGCAGCTCGCCGGCCAGGGGAGAGCGTGGATCGGGTCGAAAAACGCTCTGGATGGCAGACAACCAGTCGCGGTCCGGGACAACCAGCTTGAGGCGCAGCACCTTCTCGCGCTCCCCACGCTCCATGGCCAGGATCTGGTGCGGGCGCAGGCGATCCACAAGCTGCTCATATTCATAATAAAGCTCATAGACGCGCCGGGGATCTTCGTCGTCTGCGGTTTTTTCACTGCGCAGGCTGCCGTGCTGGAAGGCTTTTTCCCGCGTCAGGCGGCGGACTTCTGCATGATCACTGATGGTTTCGGCCACAATATCGCGTGCTCCCCCTAACGCTTCCTCAACACTGGTGACTTCTGCACTGAGAAAGGCACGCGCCTGATGTTCAGGCGCTCCACCGCCGTGCGCCTGTCCCAGCAGCAAGTCCGCCAGAGGACCCAGTCCTTTTTCTCGGGCGATACTGGCGCGCGTGCGGCGTTTTGGTTTGTAAGGCTGGTACAGATCTTCCAGCGCAGTCATTGTATCAGCCGCCTGGATGTGTGCCTCCAGCTCAGGGGTCAGCTTTTTCTGCTCGCGGATGGAATTGAGGATAGTTTGACGGCGTTCTTCCAGAGCACGCAGGCGGGTCAACAGGTTCTGGAGATCGCGCAGTTGTTCATCATCCAGACCACCGGTCGCCTCTTTGCGATAGCGGGCAATGAAGGGCAGGGTATTGCCTTCATCCAGCAGTGCAATGGCAGACGCCACGCTCTCCTGGCGTATTCCAAGCGCTTGCGAGATGCTCTGTGCAGTCTGCATCCAGTTTTACCAGCGCCCTTCATGTACCAGGTCAGCCAGCGGCTTGCGTTCTTTCACACCCGCCGGCAGCGCAGGATAACCCAGGGTTGTCATCAAAACCGGCTCGACTCCTTTGGGAAGCGCAAACAACTCGCGCGCCGTGGCTGGATCAAAGGCTGCAATCCAGCAGGTGCCCAGGCCCAGCTCGGTGGCAGCCAGGATCATATGGTCCATGACGATGGCAGCATCCACGTCAGCGTAATTTTTGCCTTCTTTATTGACCCAGGCTCGCTCCTGAATCGTGCAAACGCACAAAACGACCGGCGCCTGTAACAGCCAAGCGCGCGAATACAGCCGGTAAAATGCTTCCGGGGCAGTTTGCGGCCTGGCGACGATAATGCCAAATGCCTGCCTGTTTGAGGCGGTAGGCGCCAATCGCCCTGCTTCTAATACAGCAGCCAGTTTTTCGGGTTCGACCGGGTCATTGCGATAAGCACGCACACTATAGCGCTGCGTGATCAATGAGGATAAGCTCATTGCGGATCTCCTGTTTGGGTAGCTGTGTTAATCCAACTCTATTATACCCACCTGCCCGTCTTTTCAGCCTGAGATTATAATTCTCGCAACCAGGACTCACTCATCTCTATAGGATGAAAATCCATGGATCCTGGAAATTGTCCAAGCCTGTCCGCCACAAGGAGCCAGCATGCCCAACCGTCTGGACGACTTTCAAGCCTATCGCACGCGCATGAATGAGCGCATCTTCGCCTTGGATCACCTGGGGATCAAACGTTTTTTCAATCTGGATAGCGCCGCTTATCGAGATGAGGCATTAGACGCCAAAACTAAAGAGTTGCTGGGACTGGTTGCCTCCACCGTCTTGCGCTGCAATGATTGTATCGATTATCACCTGGATCAGTGTATCAAAGACGGCTGGACGGATGCAGAGCTGTATGATGCATTAAATGTTGCCTTGATCGTGGGCGGCAGCATTGTCATCCCCCATCTACGCCATGCAATCGAGACCATTGATCTGCTACACGAAAAATCCGATTGATACGGAGAATCCATTGATGGAATTTCTGACCTTCGAGGCTTTGCAAACTCAGCTATACACCCTCCTCCAGGAGCAAGAATACGAGCAGGTACGCCAGCTGGCTGCCGAGCAGATTACCCAATTTCCAGATCAGTTTCACATCCTGGCGTACTGGCAAATCACTGCCGCAGCCCGGCAAAATGAATATGCTGCCTGCGTGCAGCTGATCCAGGGGTTGCTGGAGCGTGGTTTCTGGTACGGCGAGTCCCTGCTCACCATGAGTCCCAGTCTGGCTGCCCTGCAGGAGCTGCCCGAATTCATCGCCGTGGTCGAGCGCAGCCGCGACCTGCGTGCCCAGTCTGAAAAAGAATCCTTCCCCCTGCTCATCCTGCGCCAGCAGGGACGCTGCCAGTCCGGCGGACCTGCCTGCCCGCTGATGATTGCCCTGCACACCAATGGCGCTACCCTGCAGGACTCCCTGGAGTTCTGGAAGCCGGCTGCCACGGAAGGCTGGATCGTTGCCGCCCCGCAATCCAGCCAGGTGCTGTGGAAAGGCGCTTATGTGTGGGATGACCGCGACACAGCCAGGCGCGATATTCAGCGCCAGCATGCCAATCTGGTCGGGCAGTACGCCATCGACCCCGAACGCGTTATCCTGGCAGGTCATGGGTTGG